>ENA-OWOZ01003472-OWOZ01003472.1-bioreactor-metagenome-genome-assembly--contig:-NODE-3472-length-10282-cov-4.667418_pt1 | contig 10282 bp, 7 predicted proteins | sample MGYA00238140_ERZ651804 | MGnify/ENA primary metagenome ERZ651804 (study PRJEB26910, sample SAMN07631232) | bioreactor metagenome | isolation source: Switchgrass digestor | place: USA: Dartmouth... | reverse complement strand
AAATTCTTTCTCACCCATACTAACTTTTTCTTCTTGCTCTTGTATCTTTAAATTACTTAAGTCACAGACACGATTCTCATTTGTTATACTATTTTTTAAATCAATGAATAAACTATAAAGAGGTAATCCTTTTAAAGGCTCTACCACATTAACATGTTCAACTTTGTTTTCTTGATTAACAATTGCTTTTGTCCTCTTTAACTCTATTGGTAGTAGAGTTTCTGTATGGTAAAAAATAATTTTTTCAATATTAGAAACTCTAAAAAAAGGCACTTTTAGTTTAGTAGCCTTCCACTTCCCTTGCACTAGAGCATTCAACCAATCTTTTTCATTAATTTGCCCATAATCTATAAATGTGCTATTTTGCTCTTATGTATATAAATTTTTTTCAATAAGTTGCTTAATCTCTTCTTTTACATTTCCATTTATGTCATAAATATCTAAAATAGGTGTATTTCTTTGTTTTACTTCTATTAATGTAACTATCTCTTCTTCAAACTTTCTATCATCATTTCTTTTCATAGAAATAATTATATCTACCCTTTTACTGCCTGTAAGGCTAGTCGTACAATCCGTCTTAATGTTTTCTATAGGTATCTTAGCCTCTTGCACAAGCTTAGGAATAAGTTTTGTTGTTATTTGGGTACTCTCACTTGTTCTCATCCATTTTACACTCCCATCTCATTTATTCAGTAAATGTTCTATCATTTTAATTATATAATAACTTTGTATCTATTTCCAATTTGCATATAATGTATAATTTAAGGGTTTAACAACTATTAAGATTCAGATAATGAACTCATTTCGTTTAAATTTTATACTAAGTTTCTTCAGCTCTTTTTTTAATATACGCATAAAGGTAAGTAAAACCTTTATAATCATTGCGTTTTTTCTAATATCATATTTTTATTCTCTAATCTAAAAATCTGTTAACTAAATTCCTTTACAATTCGGCTTATATTTAAAATTTTGATAAATACCTGAACTCAAAACTTAAGTATAGAATTTAGTCTAGTTGCTTACAATAGGACCTTTTATACTTTAGTCCACTTCCATATTGAAATTTTTCGTTTTTACCAATCTTATTTTTCTAATTTGCCATATTATAACTAACAATTCTGTTTTCTGCATGTTATCGTATGGGGTTTTGAATTCTTCATACCTACCCAAAATATATCAGATTTATTCCAAAACTAAATATTAATATCTTGGTAGCATTTTATTCCGAATATGTAGATATATTCTAAATTAAAGAACTCAAACTTGAGTTCTTTAAATACAATTAATAGGCTACACTATTGTATCTATACGCTTATTATAGTATTCCTTATTCTATATATGAGACTTTACTTTTTCCTATCTATCTTTATAGATGTGTAAAATCTATAAAAAGGTGTAAAAATTCCCATACTCTAGCATTGCCTCACCTTTCAATTAGCATTTTATGGGTGATTTTATTTACATATCCATTAATAGTTATATGCCATATATTTTTAGACGCGATACTTACTACATAAAGAAATATTACTTTTCCTTCAACTACTTATATTTCTTTTCGTTTAAAGTTACAATTATTAATATTTATTTATTAAATAATAAACATATTTATTTAAAATCCCTAATAATCATAAGGTAAGCATAGAAATCTCTATACTGTTTTAAATGCTAGCAACTAAGTTCACCGATACTATCTTTTATTGATTCAACAACTATATCTTCTATACTTCTTTTAATTTCACGTAAATTATCACATTCAATTAAACATTGTAACTTACCATGGAGGTCTGTTTTATTAAAATCTATATTGAACTCATTTTTCATATTATGAATTAAGTCCTCACTGTACATTTGGATAAATCGCAACTTTTCATCATTTTCTATTGGAGTAAAAAAATATTTCATATCAAATCTAGAAGCTAATGGTTCAGGTATTTTCTGGCTATAATTACTCATATTTAGATTAGATGTAAAAACTATTATATATCCATTTAAGTCATGAACATTTCCTTGTCTATCTGTAAATTGTCCATCCTCAAGTAATTCATAGAAAAAATTAAATACCTTTTCATCTGCTTTATCAAACTCATCAATTAAAATAACTTTAGATTCCGATGCTTTTATTTTATTAATTAATTCTCCGCCATCTTCACTTCCAATATAACCCAATGGGGATCCAATAAGACTATTCAATACGCCTTCTGTTGAATAGTTCCCAAAGTTTATCTTAATTAAAGGAGCATTAGGGTACATTATTTCAGTAAGCAATCTAGCAAATTCAGTTTTCCCTACCCCTGATTTCCCACATATAAAAATTGACATAATTTTTCTTCTTCCTATCTTATTTAATAATTTAAATTTAAGTAAATTTGTCTTAAATTCCTCTTTAAAAAGTTCATGTCCTTTTAATTTAATAAATAATGAATTACATATATTTTCTACATAATCTATGATTGTTTCACTTTTATTAGTATTATCATAACTAATATTATTATCTTTTAGCTGTGGTTTAAAGTCACTTTGTTCTCTAAATATAAAAGGGAATAAGTCATGTACAGTATCTATTAAACTATAGTGAACTAAGTATTTTATATTATTTCTGTTGGATAATTTGTAAAATATCATTTCATATACAAAAATTTGATCCTTTCTATACTTGAGGTATTCTACTAGTGATGTTATATCAATAAAATACTGTTTATCTTCCTGTAACTTGTCAAAATCAAAATTAGCGCTAATGCCATTAAAATCTTTTACAAGCTGAGAAAAAGAATATATATTCCTACTTGTTGTATCTTCGAGAATAGCACTTACTTCCCTATATACTAGTATTTCATTTGATATTGAATCAATAGAAATAGTTTCTTTAAATACCTCATCATCTTTCTTTCCAGTAATAAAATAATAAATATTATCTTGAGAAAATAAAAAGGGATATACATTAAAAAAATTTTCCTTTTCATCAGAATCTAAAATAAATACAGTATTAGGAAAATTTTCATATATTTCTTCAACATACACTTCTATTACACCGCGATGCCACCTATTGTATCTTGTATCATAGAAAAAATTTGTTAAGTCTATAGCATGGTTATGAATATCTAATCTACTTATTTTATTTATATTATCACAATTCCTTACTATTGATGTCAAAGTTATAAATTCGAATCCTAGAAGCTCTTCTTTTAAAGTTGGTAAATTTTCAATATCATATATGTATAAGACTTTACCCATTAGACTCACCATCTTTGATATTAATTTCTTGTATTATAGCAATTAAGTCTATTAGATGATATTTGCCTTTTAGCTTTTTATGTTCAATATTAAATTCATAATCGTTGTCATCATTAATGTTGGAACTTAGTTTTAATTCTAATTGTCTATTCCTATTATTCTGATTAAGTTCATTTTTATATGACTGAGAAAAAAACTCTAAAAATCTTGAAGAAATGCTATTGATATGAGTAAAATCTATTTCACCACGATATATTCCTATTACACTGAGTTTACCCAACTGTAAATCATTATGAGAATAGCTGTTTTCAAAATATTCACTGGATTTATATGGAATTCTAATTAAATATTTTTTTCCATTATTCTCAAATATATAGTCTATTGTAAAGTCCTCTAGCAATCTATCTATCATTTTTGATAGATTTAGTTCAAAATTATCTCCTTCTATAAATGGATTTATAGTACCATCCTTTAATATATTTAAAACCATTACTGTATCATCAGTATTAAACTGTTCTAATTCTACATTTCTAAATAGTAAGATATTCCCTAATTCTTCCGACTTTTTAGTTTGCTCTCTTTTTATATAAGAGTATATGGTTCTAAGCATAATAGATTTGGTTATTTTTACATCAAAACTTTCATATACACTATTTTTGATACTATCTTCTGTAATATGACTCAAGGATGTTCCATCAGTACCACTCTTATTGAGTCTTAATGAAAAATTTGATTTTGTTATTTGCTGACTAGTTCTCTCACTTTCTACTGTTTTCATAATTTTATTATCTATTAGCATTGCTATTTCATGAACTTTTGGTGTATTAATATAAAACAAATTAAACAATTCATCTTTATGCTCTGTTTTTGTACTTAAAACCTCTCTTTTTGTGTACGAAGTAAATGCTAAACATATAAATGAAACAAAAAACAAAATCACTATTAAAAGCTCTTCATATTGAAGAAATAGATTATTGATAGTAGAAACTTTTATAACAATTCCAGTAATGATTGTTGATAAAATAGTAATTAATGAAAGTTCAAAAATAGAAATAAAATGTTTTTTTAGGAGTGCTTGTACAACAAACGTTAGTAAAAAAAGAACTACTGGTACTGTTATCCAGTATTTTTCAATTGATATGCCAAGCAAGTGGTACAGTTTTATATAAAAAAAGTAATATAACTTAACAGAAAAATAACTCACAAGTAATATTTTAGTTATTATAGTTAACTTTCTACTAACACTATATTTATCTGTTTCAGTGTTCTTCAACAATTCTCCTCCTTTTAACATCTTCATCTAAATAATAACTTAAGGTAAACTGATTTTATCTGACCTCTATAGTATGACATTCGTACTTTAATTGAACAATCAATTAAATTTCACCTAAACTATCATAAAAATCTATTAAGAAATCTTAATAGATTTTTATGATAGTTTAGATATAAAAGTTTTTATTATTTTAACTGTAAACTCAATATGTTCAAATCACAACACCTACACATTCTATAATATCAGAACTCAATATTTAAATGTTTTTACACCTCAATAGAAATAATTATCAATTTTACATGCTTGTTTCTTGCACCACGGCTACTTCTTCTTTATTTTCTTCAATTAGAAATATTGAATTAAAGCATTTATTGTACTCTTCAATAATTTTATATATATATGAAATTACTTTTTTATCAAATTCATTTTTAATATTATTCTGGTCTATAAACTCTTTCTCATTATCTGGATTAGCCTCAATAGCTTCTCCACTATTACTTAACTTAATAATAAAATTCGTTAAGTTAATACTTTCATTAAGAGTTAATTCTATATCGGTAACTTCTATTTCAACAAATTCAATTCTAATTATATTATCATTAAAAGTTATATTTAACTTCATTTACACTTCCCCCTCATATATCACATTTTCAATATTATACTTATCCATTCTATTTTTAAATGCTATTTCACCTCCATCTAATATTTTACAGGCTTCTTCTCTAATTGAGATATTTTCTAATCCACCATATCTATATATAAATCTGTTTTCATTTTGCTCAGCAATTATTATATTTTCTGCGTCACCATAAATTGCAATACTTGGATTATGAGTTACAAGTATTATTTGAACTCTATTTTTTAAATTTCTTAACATCTTAACTAGTTCTTCACTTATATATTTATTATCTATATTATCTTCTACCTGATCAATAAGAAGAACCTTTTTCTCAGTTTGCTTAAGATAACTATTTAATTTAATATCTAAAAAAATAGATGCCTTTTTACCTTGAGATGTTGATAAAGTACTAGCTACTACTTGTCCATCCTCTTCTTGCTCTAGTATCTCATATGTAATCTTATAACTTGATTTTTTTATAAACTCAGCTAATTTATTATTTAAAACCGCTGGTGTTTTTCCATCATTTGGATGTTGCTTAATTCGTATATTCTCACAATTAGCATCAGCTAGTTTAAGCAAATTTAGATATATACTCTTGCTTTTATCATAACCCATTATTGTATCTTCTAAATATTCTTTAATTGCTGTACTATTCACGTTAAAATCAACCTTGGTTATAAAACTATATTTTCCATTATTTTTAATTTTATCATCAACCGTAAAGTTAATTTCTTCGATAGCTTCACAACATTGACGAAGATACATCTTAGCTTTAAAATATTTTGAATAATGCACTATATCATTGTTTAATTTGTTTTTAGCTTCTTCTATTAATTGCTTTTCCTGCGTTAATTCATGTCTTATATATTCATCATCAAGAATTTTTAACGCTTTATAAAAATTCTTACGTAATTCGAAAATTTTATTCATTTTATCTAATTCTAGTCTCTTACTTTCGAGCATTTTTGAAAATTGATCTATAATCTTATATTCATCCACATTGAAAGCAATAACTTTATCATTTTTAATTATACTTAGTAGTTTTATAATTTGATCTATGTTGTTTATTCCTCTCCTAACCTCTATTTGATCATTATCACTTATACTTAGTTTATCGAATTCAATATAAAATGCTCTATCTGAGTTTTTAATTGATGTTCTAATAATTTTCTGAATATCTCCCTTATCAATATTGTTAGCCACATCATAATAATTAGAATATGATCTATTAAGTTCATCTATTATGTTATTAAATTCTTCTTGTTTTTCTTTAAGATAAGTTTCATTTATAGTAGGAAATTCATCCCTCAATCTCTCATTAATGCTAGCATTATCTTCAAATAATTTAATTATTTTTTCCTGGCAATAAGCCTCTCCTTCTATCGATATTTCTTTAGAATAATCACCCAAGTATAATTTTGCAGTAGTATTATCACAATCAATAAATCTTTGGTAATTATTTTTAAATATCTCCTTATCTTCAGGTAAAAAGCAATTATTCATATTAATTAATGTATTAAATAATAAGCTTTTACCTGATGAGCGCCCACCAATAATAACATTTAGCTGTGGCGAAAATTTAATTTCTTGATGATTTTGATTATGAAACTTAATCTTTACACCTTCAATATAATTCGATACCATTTTTGGTTCTGTCAATGATGTATAGATTCTGCTTTCAGGGTCAGAAAAAGCGAGCCTCAATGTTTCAAATGATAGATCTCCTTTAATCCATGTTTGAAAATCTTTTAGCTCATAATTATTACAATCATGATTATCAGAAAAAACAACATATGAAGTAGTTTTATCAGCTTTAAATTCATCTTTAAGTAGCTTTTGAAAACCATAATTAAAGTTATTAATTACATTTTCCATTTTTAAGTTACTTTTCATTTCCAATGCAGAAATACCGCCTATTAGTATTTCATATTGAGCATCCTCAATTTTTGAAGCTTTTTTATAAGGCTCTACTATACCCTTATCTTTATTGCCATGTGCTATTATTACAAAATCTTCATCATAAAAACTTTTAACAATATATTCAATAGTAGTAGCTCTACAATGTTTATTATTATAAATATTTATGGAATTATTGAATAATTCTACGCTTATTTTCTTAAACATATTTTCTAATTTTTCAGATATTTCAATGTAATTATCGTTTTTAAAAATAACTAAGGCATGAAAAGGCTTATTATCTATTTTTTCACTAGTCTTATTGTATACATTATAAACATAATTCTTCAAAATTTCATTTGAAATACAGATATCAAATTCAACTCCAACTAGTGTTTTAATATCTTTTTTTAGTATCTCTTCATATGCATCACAATTAATGATATTATGATCTGTTAGAGAAATCATCTCAATATCATTCTTATGTAATCCTTCCAATAATTTATCTACAGAAAATTCTCCTTTATACTCATTACCATTAGGCTTTGTTTCTTTTGATTTATCTGTATGAATATGTAGATCTATTTTTCTCCACTTTGAATACAATAAATAAACCTCCTTTAACTTTAATTAATTCAGTGTGCAAGTTGTAAGTCAGTTTTTCTTATAGATTTCATATTTACACAGTCAAATCTGATTATTCTTGGTTCTTAACTGTTGTGTCGTACCTTCTGTTATTCCTATTACTTTTTCTTTTTTAGATGAACGGACCAGTTATAATATCAAGTATAACCTTCACACATTCCATCTTGAATTTATTGTTCTCCAATAATTCCAGTACACATATTCAATTTCAATACTACAGTCATTAAGGAATCTAAAATGTTTGATGCTCGCATCTCACAGCATCGATGAAGAATTCATAACAAATAGTTACAGTTACAAATTTATCTAATTGCACTAATACAATTTAATTTCATAATTGACTAACTAATCAACAATCTTATAGACCTTAATATAAACTATTCTACATATATCTTAAAATTCCTTCCTTTTTTGGCAAATTAAAGTAAATAATGGCTATTCATTAGTAAGAAACAGAACAAAAAACAACCGAAAAGTTATTACTTTATGTTAATTATGTTTCCTTTTTTATCTTTCCAACGAATGAGTATCCCCCCACTCGTAAAATGTCATTTCTGACTCATCCTATATACATTTCTACTACGTATGAGTAGTATTCATCAAGATATCTTTTAACTTTCTATACACCCGACAATTACTCACTTTTTATTTTAACATATAAGGAGCCTATACCCATATATTTAGCTCTTATACCTATCTATATATCCAGTTTATAATAGATAATTATTTTTAAACATAAATGTCAAGATACCCTGAACCAGCTCCAGCTAAAATGAGCAAAGGGCCCTCCCCAAATTCTACTGCTTCCTTCTGTTTATCATTTAAACCTTTAAGGTAGTCCATCAATTAACTCCTTCCTATGTATTCATTTCTTAATTATTATATAATAAGAAGAGAATTATTCCAAATAAAATAAGAGTAGAAATCATTCCAATCTCTACTCTAGAAAACCTTTAATCTATCATTTCTTTTTCTACTATCTCTACAAGTCTACTTATAATAATTCCACGATTAGGATTATTTAAACCTATTTTATACAATTCTTATTAAAATTTATAATTTTGCTTACTATTTAACTTTAAAGAATGTAGTCTCTTCCTTCATTCAAATATAAGCCCATTTAGTTCTGCTTTTACTGCTCTCCAATTGGGCATAAACTTGTCCATATATGCTATAAACCTTACATTATGTGACTCTTCCAATAGATGAACCATCTCATGAACAATTATATACTCTAAACAAATGGGACTCTTCTTTGCTAATTCCAAATTAACCCATATCCTTTTTGCATTAGGATTGCAGGTTCCCCAGCGGGTTTTCATCATTTTTACACCAAATTCATATACTTTTACCCCCATTATAGGCTCCCATTTTGCTATTAATGGAGGGATTAACTCTTTAAGTTTATCTCGATACCATTCAATCATTACCCTTTCTCGTAGATATTTTTGAGTATTTTCCCTGACATATAGGTCAATGTATTTATTGTTTCTAATTTCTACACCCTGTTTTCTTTTATTGGTATAGATTACATTTAACAAATACCTTTGTCCTAAAAAATAATGGCTTTCTCCTGATACATACTCTCTTTCAGGCTGCCTTTCCTGGTCTATAAATTTTTGCTGCTGTTTCTTAATCCAGGAAAGCTTAGATATGGCAAATAGTCTTATAGAGTCTATATCCATGTATTGAGGGGCTGATATCTTTACCTTTCCATCTGGTGAGTGAACTGATACGTATATATTTTTAATATTCTTCTTTGTCAATTCTATTTCTATACCATGTACAGTTATTTTTTCCATTTAGTATCACTTTTCTCTATTAGATTTGAACTTCTCATCTAAATCCTTAAAGGAAAATACAAAATTATATGAATCTTCTACATCCGGGTCAATATATCCTGTACCTTTAAATCCAATCTTCTTATAAAGGTGGATAGCTTTAGTATCTTCTTTTTTTACACATACCTCTACATTCTCATATCTTCTTTCAACATACAGATAATCCAGTATCAGCTTTAAAGCCTTATATCCATAGCCTTGGTTTTGATATCCAACGTCTATCATGAATTGCTGCAGTTCATAGCATACAGGCTCTTCATTAATATCTCTAACCATTAGCATTCCTATAATGTTATCTCCCTTTTGAATTCCAAAAACCTTTGCATTGCATTTCCTGTATACATAGGCTCTTGCAAGTATTCCAATAGGGCTAGCAACATAGTTTTGCTGCTCCTCTGACAATTTTAATGAATTAAATCTTGTCCAGTTGCTTTCATCAACTTCAATCAGCAAAATATCATCCTTATTAGTTGTAAGTTTTACTGCTCCATACTCGTCCAATCCATTAAAATAAAATCCTTGTTTAAGCCAAAAATTCATATTCCTCCTATTGGATACATTAAGCTCAAAGTATTTAGCTCCCTTAGATTTTTCAATATCTGTAATTATTTTAAAATACTCCGTGCCTAGTTTATTGTTTCTGAAATCTGGCAAAATGCAATAATCAATTATAAGACACTTTCCATCTTCAGAATGAAATGTACAGTATGTACTAAATCCAACTAAATTTTTATCCTTTAAGAAGAATACAGGATAGACAGTATCAATTTTTCT
>ENA-OWOZ01003469-OWOZ01003469.1-bioreactor-metagenome-genome-assembly--contig:-NODE-3469-length-10288-cov-5.368426_pt1 | contig 10288 bp, 11 predicted proteins | sample MGYA00238140_ERZ651804 | MGnify/ENA primary metagenome ERZ651804 (study PRJEB26910, sample SAMN07631232) | bioreactor metagenome | isolation source: Switchgrass digestor | place: USA: Dartmouth... | reverse complement strand
GCAAATAGAAGTATGTGTTTAAAATAAAGGATGGCAATTGGATTTTTAGTGCAAAAGAATCATCAGCAATGCCTTCATATGCTAATGTGCCTGATGGCGCGCTCTTTGAATAATTATGGGAGTGGTTTACAGTGAGTGCTTTTTAAATCGCATTAGCAGAAAATGCGAAACGAGATAATGTCTTAAAAGGATTTAGATTATGTACAATAAATTTAATATTGTTGGGAGGAATAATTTATGCTTAAACGCATTGACTATAATAAGCATTTACAGTAAAGGATAGAGAAAGATCTATACGATTTTATGAGGAGCACTTCGGTTTTAAAAAAGTACGTAGAAAATGATGTATCTGTGCCCGCAATAGAGAAAATAGTGCATCTTAAACTGGGTGATACCGTTTTAGAGTTAATACATATGCCCAATGGCTCAATAGGACAAGGATTTCATTTCTGCCTTGAAAGTGATAACTTTGATGAGGATTACACTCCCTTAAAAGATGCCGGTATTCCCGTTGCCATGGAGCCTCACCCGGCAGGAGCAAGGGAACCACGGGAAGAAGGTTGGCGTAGGGTTGTGTTTATCGGCCCAGACGGAGAACAAATAGAAATTAGGGGCTAACAAATTATAATAAGATTGTGCCGTTTATAAAATGCGACATAAATAAAATTAATAGCAATAGCACTCAGACACATATAAGCCGATAGAAACCCTTTCCGAAAGGCTTTACCTCCATTTTGGAGAGGTTTATTGTTTTTTTAGAAACAGCATTATTTTGGAATATTTATTTGTTTTTAAATAAATTTATTTTCCTCGGAACGAGTTTATTTGCTTGTTTATTGGTTAGTAGATTAAAAGTTAAATATTGAAAATTGATTATTATATTTTTTTGAAAGATAAAGGAGGAATTTATATGTGGTTTATATTTGCATTGTTATCAGCAATATTTGCTGCACTGACATCTATACTTGCTAAGATAGGTATTGAGGGGATTAATTCCAATTTAGCAACTGCAATACGTACAGCGGTTGTTTTAGTGATGGCATGGGGTATGGTTCTTATTACAGGAACACAGAGCCAAATTACTGGCATCAGTAGGAGAAGTTGGATATTTTTGATTTTATCGGGTATTGCAACAGGATTATCTTGGCTTTGTTATTATAAAGCATTACAAATTGGGGATGTTTCAAAGGTTGTTCCAGTGGATAAATTTAGCGTTGTTATTACAATGATACTCGCTTTTATAGTATTACATGAAGCCCCAACTACTAAAACAATTATTGGTGGTATATTTATTACAATCGGCACATTTATAATGATTTTACGAGGATAAATCTAAATGATAAAACTAAGTTAGTTCTTAACATTCTTTTAATACGACTCTGTAGAATTATGCGAAGTAGACAATTATTTTCATGGAATCGAGGAATATGATGAATCTCAGAGAAAGGGCAAAACAAATAAAAAAAGATATACCTGCTGTTTTTTTATTACTAAAGAAAAGGAAGACCCCGTGGTATGCCAAGGCATTGGCAATTTTAACGATAGGTTATGCTTTATCTCCGATTGACTTTATTCCCGATTTTATCCCTGTTCTTGGCTACCTTGATGATGTAATAATACTTCCTTTAATGATAATAGTTACGATAAAGTTAGTTCCAAAAGAGATAATTGAACAATGCCGTATTGAGTCTGAGCAACTCTGGAAAGACGGCATGCCTAAAAAGTGGTATTACGCGATACCTATAGTTTTAGTTTGGTTATTAATCTTTGTTATAATAATAAAAGCATTTATATGATTTATTTATTTTGTATTCTTCTTATAATTTATAATATGACTTTGTAGGAGATTGCGAATTAAAGGCTATTTATAATCTGAGAAGGAATCAATGTTATGTTTACAGACGTAGAAATTAAATTAAAAAAAGGAAATAAAATATTGTTTTCTCGTGATAGTGAATGCTTACAAGAATTGATAAAACTAATTCAATTGCAAAAACACCGAACCCTTGTAATGTGGGCGCTGGATTGCGCAAAAGTGCCTTTGAAACAATTTGAAGCAAAGTATCCCGATGAACGCAGACCTAGAATCTGCTTGGAACTTTGCGAGGCTTGGGCAAGGGGCAAAATTAAAATGCCCATTGCAAAACAGGCAATTTTAGATTCACATGCTGTGGCAAAAGAAATTAATGACAGCGAATATGCTGCTTTATGTCACGCAATTGGTCATGCTGGAGCCACCGTTCATGTAGAAACACACGCTTTGGGTTTGCCTTTTTATGAATTGACGGCAATAGTCTTAAAATATGGAAAAGATAACTTTCCAAAACCAGTCAGCGAAAAGATAAATTACTATCATAACCGCCTGCTGTACTGGCAAGAAAATACCGATAAACTTGGACTTGATTGGGCAGACTTTTTATTAGATGACACCAGACCTAACAAAGAAAGATTGTTAAGCGATAAACGAAAGTTAAAACAGCAAGAATTATAGGCATAACCTTTTTTCGTATTTTTCTTATTATGCAAGCAAAGCGAATAAAAGGTAAGCGGTTAATGTTTCTTCACATTGTAAGCGGTTAATATCTCGTCACATTGACATAGGTTAATTGCTTTTCTTTACATAGCAGTTTTCGGGAAGATTCCCCCACGGGAGAAGAGAGTCAAACACATCAGGATTATTTTTAAAATCCTCTTGGGTTTCTTTTTCTTTTACACCGGTTTTGTCCCTCAACTTCTTTTGCCAGTAATAGAGTGCGTTCTCCGATACTCCTTTTGATTTACACCGTGCTTTTGCTGTCATGCCACCTTCTCTGTATTCTCTAAGCAATTCTTCCCATTGTTCTTCGCTGTATTTTTGACTCATTTTTTACACTCTCCTTATCTTATGATAAGGATATTATCTCATGTGTTGATTGGAGTTCGAAGGTGACGAGTTATTTGTCGCTTACGTATATTATTTATTAAAGTATGATACAATAGTTAATAAGAAATTATAGGGGGTATTTGGAATATGAAATTCAGAAAGCCTATAAGTTTACTGGTATTATGCATTGCTGCTCTGTCATTGATTGCAACAACATGTGGAATTTTTTCAAAACAAGGTCCTGGAGAACATTATTTTACATCAATACATGGTCAAACAATAACTATTTACGGTAAAGGAATATACGGCAACAATTCTGTATCAGCAGTCCTGCAAGCCATACCGCAGGATATTGTGACATTGGTTTTAGGCATCCCGATTCTTATAATCTCGCTCTTTATAGCAAGAAAAGGTTTAATAAAAGGAAGGCTGCTTCTGGCTGGAACATTGGGATATTTTTTAATTACATATATGATATATACATTTATTGCTATGTATAATAGGCTGTTTTTGGTATATGTAGCGCTTATGTCAGCAAGTTTTTTTGCATTTATATTAACTTTGCTGGCATTTGATGTTGAAAAAATGAGTTCCAATTTCAGTAATAAATTGCCAGTTAGATTTGCAGGGGGTTATCTGATGTTCTCTACAGTAATGATAGGATACTTGTGGCTCGCGAGAGTCATACCAACACTCATTGACGGTTCTGTACCTTTGGAAGTAGAACATGGTACTACTCTAACAGTTCAAGCATTTGACCTGGCATTCTTTCTGCCTGGGGTTTTTTTATCAGGATTGCTTTTGATAAAGAAAAAACACTTTGGTTATATGCTGGCACCAATTGCGACGGTCACTAATGTTTTGATAATGGCTGCGCTTTTATCAAAGGGAATTTCAATGAACCTGGCTGGAATAGAAGGAACTCTTCCAATGATTATTATGACGTCTTTATTTGACTTGTTAGCAATTGTATCTTTGCTTTTGATATTGAAAAATGTAAAGGAACCTGTGTACGCACATAAAAAGAAGGAATTTTAAATGTAAAAAAACAAGCATATACGGTAAAGTCGTTCCGTGTTGTTAACATAAAGCATATAAAAGCGTATTTATCTGCCTTTTTTAACAGCCTGCAGCCTTGAATCCCTGACATCATATATACCCTTGAACTCTTATATTTCAAGGCTTACAGCACGATGAAGTTAGGGAATGACTTTATTTACTTTTTGGAACAACAATATTTACATTTTGGAACAACTTACGCTGTTTTCATCACAAAACTTGAACCTTATCCCTTAAAAACTTAATCCTATCTGTGTAAATATAAAATAAACTCATTCCATCCCCAACTCCGCAAACCCGCATGGTTGATGGATGGGATAAAATGGATGCAAATAAAGATGTTCCGGAAAAGGGATAAGTTTATAGAATAAAATGGGAAAAATGGAAGGGAAAAAAGTAAATAAAGTTGTTCCTTTTACAGGGAGAAGGGGTAAGGGGAAAGGGATAAGGAGAGAAAAATAAAATCCTTTGTAACCTGCATGATAAGTGGATTACAAAGGATTGATTTATTAAAAGGATGCATAACTTAATTCCTTAAACCTTGCCCCTTGAACCTATTCCGAAGGAATGACTTTATTTTCAGCGGAACGACTTTATTTGCAATGGAACGAGTTTATTTGATGTTTACACAGAAGGCAGGATTAAGGAGCAAGGGAAAAGTAAGCCAAGAACACTATACAGAAATTTTATTATTGTTACGACTAAGGTTTGCTTGAATAGTACTACAGCAAAATGCAAGATTATTCCTTGTAAAAAGAGGATTCTTTACAATTATGTAGAAATAATTACATAAGTTCGTTTATTTATACTTATGTCGGAGGTTAGCAATGAATGAACTTCAACAGAAAGCAATTGAACAATTATTAATAAAAAATGAGGCATATATACAGGAAATTGATGGGTTACTTGCTAAAATTAGAAAGGAATATCAAAAATTTGATAAATTTGAGAAAGATTTTTGGAATCTTATGAATGACATGGAAAAGGCTCATTCTCAGTTACCATTTTTACCATATTCTAACGCTTACTATATTAAGAACGGATATTTTAGTGTTCCCACTATGCCTTGTTTAAGAGATGCTTTGTACGGGACGGTAAATGATGGATATGAGTTTTTATCGGAAGAGTATCTAAATAAAATTCAAAATGACATTTCGAAGAATGCAGATTTACTTAAAGAAAAACTTAGTGAAATGGTGGGCTTGATTTCTGAACTCCTTAATAGAATTATAGCAAGTAACTCTATAACTAAAAGATTAAGTGGTTTAGAAAATAAGGCTGCTGAGTTAGAAGCCAAAAGTAAATTATTCTGGTATCCTATTGAACTTTCAAAGAATGAATACTCCTTTAAAGGAAGTATAGTAGTACCCTTATGTATTACCTATCCTCAATTGGCAACACCACTACATAGACAATTAATGATTAATTATGATTATTTGTTCAAATCTAAGGCATTACATATAAAGATTTTAAATGATGTAAAGGCAATATTAAATTATATCAATGAATACTTGCCTTTTGCGGAATTAGTACCACTTAAAGAGGATAAGGGTATTAGTATAATTAATACAGTTACTCCTAAACAGGTTCAAATTGGGTCTAATAATGATTTCGATGGAAATATAAATATTGGTAACGAGGGGGATGTTGAAGATGACAATTAATATTGGTAATAATAATGTACTTCAGGGGAACATTAACATTGGAGATAATGCAATGCAAGTTGCAAAGGATTTCAATCAGGTGTTTAATAGTATAGATAAATTATTGGAATTATTAAAGGTTGATATTGTCAAGCATTATAATAGAGATGATAAAAACGAAATCTTAAAAATTTTTGATGAGTTTAAGTATGAGATAGCAAAGCCTTCAGAACAAAGAAACAATGGCTTAATAAAAGATAAGTTAGATATTCTTAGTAAAGCATTTTCATTTGTTGCAAATAGTTCGAGTATTGCAGGTTTGATAGCGACATTATACCAAATTCTTTCAGGTAATAACTGCTAGACATGTAAATAATACTGAGCGTATAAATGTAAAAAAGCCAGGGTAAGTGAGCGTTCAAACTCTCTTTGCAAGGCTTTTTTCTTGTCAGAAATGTCAAGTGAAAAATAGTAATTTGAAATAATTTAATGTGTAGGTAAAAAAATAATAATCTCATGTCACGAATAAAAAACTTGTGGTAAAAATAATAATGTTGTGTCAAATGGATAATAGAGTTATGTCATTGAAAGGTTATAAGGAGACATGAAAATAGGATTAAGGATAAGAATTACAGAAGCAGAATGGTTGTTTTATAAACGATAAAATTCTATCAAAATGAAATTAAAGTTATATTATAAATAGGATGTAAGAGAAATAGGAATTAGTTGATAGGGTATTTTTTGGTATTTTGGGAAACATAAGTTGCTTTTATATTCTCAGAAGTAAAGGATAAAAAAGGTGTTTTTAAATTGAGACTATTGTATAATAATGGTAAAATAAAGTCGTTTCTGTACAATAATATTAAAGTATTAATAAGGAGACTTTAAATGTATAAATTTAAAAATATGTTAGCCTATTTATTAGTATGTGCAGTGGCTTTTTATATATTGCCTCTCTCAGGAAAAGATACAGGAAGTTTTATGCTGATATTATTGATTGCCATACCACTAGTTTGTTTTATAACATCATTGATTTACGGCATAAAGAATAGATTTAATTTAATTTTTCCAGTGATTGTAGGTGTTATTTTTATACCAACAATTTTTATCTATTACAATAGAAGTGCTTGGGTTTACATTATAGGATATGCTGTTATATCTCTGATTGGCAATCTAATTGGTAGATTATTAGGAAGGAGATTATAATGGTTCATATTACCCTATATATCAGAAAATAGGCGGTAGCGTAATGAAAAGAAAAGAGATAATTGAAATATTAAGAGAAATGAGCCCTTTGCAAATAGAGAATAACGGGCCTACTGTGATTTATATTGCTGATGAATGTGGCAAAAAGGCCAAGTCATTTGTGATATCGGGGTCTATAGACTCCATTACTGTTACAACTGGAAAATATTTGCTTAAGCGCAAATACCGAATTAGTAGAAATGAACTATAAATTTACCCAATTTAAATAATTTAAATAGACTTTTGGCATTTAGCGTTAGGAGAATAAAGGTGAAAAATACACTATACATATGCTTTTCTGAAAGCGTAAAAAGATGTTTGAGATATGGAATACCTGTAGAATTGCGTCACAGGATAAAGGTTATAAACTTTTTAGATGATTTGTCAAATGGACCGATTGATGATATGGGTAACATTGATAGACGAATTGAATGGGATAGAAGAATTATTCCTTCCAAGTTTGATGACCTGCTGGATAATATAAGGGAAAACTACAGTGATATAAATAGAGAAGTTTCAAACATAAAAGATGAAGATATTTATATATGGTATGGTGAGAATGGAAGTGAAATGACAGGCTTACTCTATATTTTATCTTTGTTAAAAGATAAGGTAGAGAATGTATACACTATTAATGTTTCGGAAAAACCTTTTATTTATGTCGGCACAGTGACCAGGTATCGTTCAGCAGGTGAAGTATCTCCCGAAAGATTGGAGTGGTTTATTGGTATGAAGAAAAAGTTGGGATTAGAAGGTTACGTATCTTTGATGGGATTATGGACAAAACTCCAACAGGAAAATTGTAATTTGCGTGTTGTAAAAGATAGAAATATCCTGAGTGTTCCTGAATCTTATTTTGATGAAATAATTCTGAAGTATACAAACCGTTACTTTTCTAAATGTGCAAGAACTGTTGGAGAAGTTATCGGAAGAAATGAAAGTTATATCTCAGATTTCTTTTTATTCTGGAGGATATTAGAACTTATTAAGTCAGGCAGGATTGAGTATAGAGGAGAATTAGGAAATATGAGAGATATGGAGATAAGGAAATCTTCTGTAGTGTAAGCGTAGTATGATTTGTAAAGTTATATGAAGATTTGCTTTGTTTATTTATTATAGAATCATGAAATGGTAATATATTAGAAAGGGTAACTTTTATTATAAAGTACTGATGAGAGTTATTTGCTATTCTATAAGACAAAATAACGCTGTGGGACTGGTATACAAAAGTGAGGGGTTGAGGAGTATGCTGCTAAACAAATATAAGATTGTAAGGATACTAAAATCAGAGAAAAATAGTAATTCAGAGGTGCTTGAGATTAAAGATATTTCTACAGAAAAACATTATGTTATGAAGATTATTAAAGGAATAAATACTCCATTGTATAATGTCATTTTTGAGAGAGAAGTTGGAGCGCTAACTAAACTGAGAACATGTAGTAATATAGTTAGATTAGAGCATTATGATATTTATAATGATAAAAAATATGGAAAATGTGGACGAGTTTTTTTGGAGTATATTGAAGGAGAAACGCTTCAAAAAACTGATGTTACAGAGTTAAGTAATTCCGAAAAATTTCATATTGTTGAACAGTTGATAAATGCAGTCCAGATAGCACACGAAAATAGCATAATACATAGAGATATTAATCCTAAAAATATTATAATTACACGAGACAAACAAGTTAAATTAATCGACTTTGGTATTAGTAAAATAAAAGATATGGTAAACACAGATACATTGTACCAATTTGCAACTAATAAATATGCCGCTCCAGAGGTTCATAAACATAGTGAAAATGCCACTGAAAAGAGTGATATATATTCATTGGGTGCTGTTCTATATTTTCTTTTTACTGGTGATGAGCCTCCAACAGTAGATGAGTTTGAGACCAAATTAATTAAAACTGGTGGAATTGATATAGAATTGAAAGAAATAATTATAAAAATGGTAAAGTTATTACCTGAAGATAGATATAATAATATTTTTGAAGTTAGGAAAGCATTGCTAAAGTTATTTACCAGATTTACTAAATCCAATAGAACATTTGTGTTTTCTATTGATACGAGTAAGATTGAACATATGAGAAGACTCTCGTTGGTTCCTAATAGTGGCAAGTATGAGGATATAATAGAAAACAATATTAATAAAGATTTTTTGGAAGCATATATTTTTGTAGAAAATGAGGATAAGCCAGAAGAATTATATCGACTCTATGGAATACACTATTATTTTGAATGTAATTATGATGATAGGAATCAACTATTTCATATCGTCAAAGTGTTTAAGTTGCAACCTCATAAACGAGAAGAAATAAAGAAAAAAGCAATGTTTGTAAATGGTGAGGTTAAGTTTATACTAAGTGGAAGAAGAACGCCTACAAATAATAATTTCGAATTAACTATTAATGCTAAGGATAGTAAGCGGGATTATTTATCTTCTTCAAATGTTAATAATGAATATACAAAGAACTTTTTTGCATGGCATAAATTATTGGAGATAATGGAAAAGGAATATAAAAATAATATAATAAGAATTAATTATGACTCATTTCATATAGAGGATAACTTTTGTATTTTTTCTATTAATGAACAAGACTATTATTTACTTGATGAAAGAAAGGATGAACTTACATTTATATATGAAAATGTTAATGGTAAAAGAAGTAATGTTATTGAAATAGGTAGTCTTAAAACCGTATATATTGATAATGAAAAATTTTATTTAAAGGTAAATATCACAAATAAAAGTTTGAAATCAAAACTACCTAGAAGGGGAATAATTTGTGAAGATTATAGAAGAAATCTTTCATTAATCAATAGAGAAGTGAAAGCGTTAAATGCTTTTAATAATGAAGATTATGTAAGCCCTTCAAATTTAAAAAGCATTTTTTCTGGCATACAATCTGCAAGTTTTTTTAATGAACCTAATAAAAGAACTTTTTTTAATGAAAATTTAGATGCTGCACAGAAAAAAGCGGTTATAAAAGCATTAAATTCCCAAGATATAGCCCTCATACAAGGGCCGCCAGGTACAGGGAAAACAAATGTAATAATTGAAATATTGAGACAGATACTTAAAATGAATAGGCAAGGTAATATATTTAAACAAAAAATACTACTTGTTTCACAATCACATGCCGCTGTTGATAAAATGCTTGAAGATTTAGATAGGTCTTCTAATGATAATAGCAAGGTTATTAGAATTGGACGAGATGAAAATTTATCTGATATGGTCAAGGAAAAATATGCCGTAGATTATGCGCAGTCAAGATGGATTAATAAAATTATAAAAGACAGTAATAGGTTTGCAAAAAAGTTGTTATCTACTTTAAATATTAATAAGGAAGAGTTCGATAAATATTGTGAAGCGATTATGGAAACAGAGTTTTCGAAGGGAAAAGAGGATAAGTTTTATGAAGATGCTAAGTCTTTTGTAACCTATTTTGAAGAAAAGTATAAAAAACATTTAGATACA
>ENA-OWOZ01003463-OWOZ01003463.1-bioreactor-metagenome-genome-assembly--contig:-NODE-3463-length-10308-cov-6.723683_pt1 | contig 10308 bp, 12 predicted proteins | sample MGYA00238140_ERZ651804 | MGnify/ENA primary metagenome ERZ651804 (study PRJEB26910, sample SAMN07631232) | bioreactor metagenome | isolation source: Switchgrass digestor | place: USA: Dartmouth... | reverse complement strand
TAGAGCTCACATTCTCAACATGAACGTTGACTCTTACAGATTGAAGGAGAGCCAAGTAAGTAAGAAACTCACAGTGGAGCTGAGATAAATCAACAATCGGCTCGCTATATGCTAACGTATGGTTCAAAATCACATTGACGTTCACAAGATCAAAGACTGTGCAAGATTACTCCGAAACACAATCAACAAGAGTACCTCCTGCCCAGTCTTAAACATAACTGCGATTTGCTCTTCTGTACACATTTGCCTTTTTAGGTCGTATAGACTGATGCAATCAAGACTAACTTTTTTCACTAACCTTTTCGGTTTTTTGCTGATCTTTGCCTTCTCCAGGAGTTGTACTGTCCGTTGTACTGTCCATTTTTATGGCTCCCGAGCGAACCAGAGCAACCTTTGCACACACAGGACCGATTAACTCGTATAAGACGGAAGACGACAAGATAATTGGTCGCCAGCTAAAATCCTTCTCCCTAAAAATGCGAGTCCAATAGCTACCCCTGCCTGAGGAACTAAAGCCAACCCTAAGTAGTTGCTTACTTCCTTTGTAGTTCTCGCTATAGTGCATCCCAGGTAAGCACCGATATACTTCCCAGCAATCCTCAAGAGAAAATAGGCAATTCCTATTACTCCCAGGGTATCGAGCGAGCTGACATCCAAGTTCATCCCTGATACGACGAAGAAAATGGACAAAATAGGTGGAGTAAACCTGTCAACTTGCTTATACAGTTCCTTGTCTTTGGTCATGTTGATGTAGACGGTGCCAAACAGCATGCAGGAAAGTAGGGGAGAAACATTCACCGCTGCGCAAAGTAAGCCATGCCCACTTTGACGGACACCAGACCGTGATCGTATAATTAAATCACGAGAGGATGTCGATTGTGGGTAAAACAAGTAACAGATATGATGATGAATTTAAGGCTCATGCTGTTAGCCTGGTGGTAGATAAAGGCCGGCCAATAAGCGCAGTAGCCGCCGACCTTGGTGTCTCCCAGCCTGCTCTGAGAAGATGGGTAAAACTGAGTACTGAGCCAGAGGATTCGGTTGACAAGCGAATTGCCGAGCTTGAAGCCGAAAACAAAGCGCTCAAAAAAGATCTTTCGGACGCAAAGGATACCGTTGAAGTGCTAAAAAAGTCCGTAGCCATTTTCATAAAACCGTAGAAGCAGCTACACCCAGTGAGAAATATGAATTCATCAAAGCTCACGCCTCCGGGCATTCTGTGGTGAAAATGTGCGATTTATTGAAAGTGTCCCGGAGCGGGTATTATGATTGGATGGGCAGGTCGCCATCTGAGCGATCTCGCAAGCATGCAAGGATTCTGAAAAAGATTAAGGCTATCCATAAAAAGTTCCCTATGTACGGCGTGGATCCTATTTGGGCTGAGGTAAAAGAATCAATCCCCTGCAGTCGCGGCACAGTTTATCGACTGATGCGAGAGCATGGAATACAGTCAAAGCGTAAGAGTAAGTGGAAAGCTACGACCAACAGTAAGCATAACCTGCCTGTTGCCCCAAATTTACTGAACCAGGACTTTGATGTTGAAACTCCCAACACTGTTTGGGTTAGCGATATAACCTATAATTGGACTGAAGAAGGATGGCTCTACACCGCTATTATCAAAGATTTATGTACAAAAGAGATTGTTGGATATGCAATGGACAAAAGAATGACAAAAAAGCTTGTGATCAAAGCACTATTGATGGCGCTAAGGAAAGCCAAACCTGGTTCCGACCTAATTTTTCACTCCGACCGCGGTAGTCAATATTGCTCTAAAGCTTTTCGAGCTCTACTTGAAGAGCACCAAATCCGTCAAAGCATGAGTCGCAAGGGCAATCCCTATGATAATGCACCAGCAGAGAACTTCTTCAGCTGCTTAAAGTGTGAATGTACTAACTTCCTGCATTTTAGAACCAGAAGAGACGCTAAACAAACGATTTTCGAGTACATTGAGATCTACTACAATAGGCAAAGACGACATGCCGCATTAGGGTGGATTAGCCCGCTGAAATACAAGCATCAACTGGCCGCTATGGCGGCTTAAAATGAACTAGCTAGCAAATGAAAGAAAATCTAAGCTACGTACACGCAATGGTGTCCAGAAAACTGAGAATGGCTCAAAGCCCCGCAATCCCAAGAAGGAGTGAAATCGTTAGTATCAGTCGATTGTCCTCACTTCGTTTTGGGGTCATCAATTTGCTTAGAATTGCTCCGCTTATAGCCCCGTGTTAGGGACCCCCTAAAAGATTGGACAAATTGTATAAGTATAGTACAATTTGTTTAAGGGGGAAGTGAGCCATGAAGAGGTTTACAGTTGAAGAGAAGTTGTCAGCGATAAAGGATTTTGAAACAGGAATGACGGTATCAGAGGTTTGCAGAAAGCATAATGTTAATCCAAACACCTTTTATAAATGGAAAGCAAAGTACGATGAATCAGGGGTAGACGGTCTTGCGCCAAAGGTAATAAGGACTGTTACTTCGAAAGAAGCAGAGCTTCGAAAGGAGAATGAGGAGCTAAAGAAGCTTTTGGGAGAGAAGGAATTAGCAATTAAGATATACAGGGACCTTCTAAAAAAAACGAATCCAAGCTTGAAGATAGATTAGAGATAGCGGATAAGTACATAAGAGAGGGTTACGCTGCAAAGACAGTTCTGAAGTTAGTTGGAGTAGCCCGGAGTACCTATTATTACTGGAAATCCCAAAGGGAGAAGAGAGAAGATTCAAAGGGCAAAAGGCGAGGCAAACGACCTCCAGGATATTGCTTGTGCGAGACAGGAGAAAGAATAAAAGACGAAGATGTTGTGTTGAGGATAAGGGAGTTGCTGATGGGAGAATGCAGCTGTTATGGGTATAAGAAGATAACCGCTTATCTTAGGTGGCAGTGCAGGATAAGGATAAACAAGAAAAAAGTATACCGGCTAATGCAGGAGAACGGACTTTTGAAGCCAAGGAATAGGAAATATGCGCATAGACGCAGGGTAGACGATAGAAAAGTGGAAAGACCCAATCAAATGTGGGCCACGGATATCAAGTATGGCTATATAGCAGGCAGCGGTCGGACATTTTACATTTTGAATTACCTGGATGTGTTTTCAAGAGAAGTTGTTGGCAGATATGCAGGTTATAGCATAACTTCGAAAATAGCGGTTAGAACATTAGACAAAGCAATAAGAGAAAGGGGAATAAACCCGCTTGGGCTCATCTTAAGAAGCGACAACGGGTCACAGTACATAAGTGCGGAGTTTGAAGAATATTGCAAAATCAAAGGGATTTATCATGAGTTTACTCATGCGAGATGTCCTGAAGAGAACGGACATATAGAAGCTTATCATGGGATTCTTGAGGAAGAATTGTTGAGCAGGACAGAATTTGACAGTTTAGAAGAAGCAAAAGCAGTATTGTCAGACTGGGAAGACTTCTACAATAACCGAAGACTGCACTGGGGTCTCAAACTGAAGACTCCGAGACAAGTTTATCTGGAGTATGCAAACAAGATTGAAAGCGTGAGAGAAAGAGCAAGCTAGTGTCCAATACAAGGGGGCCAAAGCACTAAAACGCTTGAAGGTGCTCATAATTTTTTTAAGTGACAACAATATTCCTACGAATAATAATGACTATAATTAAAAGGAGTTAATGAAGTGAAACTGTCTGACATTCTTCAACTAAAAGGATTTACCAACAATAGAATAAAAGTAGTTAGGCATACGACCGACAGAAATGAAATCAGAAATATAATTGAAGCAGGTCATTTTGAATTATATCAATCATATCAAAAAACAAATGTTTTTAAAGATACAGAATATATAATTGTATTTCGTGCCTTAGAAGGCAGAAAAGCGCTTTTACAAGGGGTTTATAAAGTGAATAAAGTGCAGAAAGTCTCAAAGCTTCCAGACGTGCTAAATCCTATTATTATTTTAGAAAATTGGGGGGCAGGACCCTTTTATTTCTATGATTTAATTAGGGACTATTCATTAAGTGAATTAGAAGAAAGGTTAGTCATCGATTGGGGCAGTTCTACAGTTTCTTGGTGTCAGAAAAAACTTGATAAAGATGTAATTGAAATTTTACCAAAGGGATTTGCAAAAACATTTTTGGGATATGAAAATGTTATTTTAATGTTCGATGAGCTAGAAAAAATAGTAAAAAATCCAGATGTGAATAGGCAGTGGAAAATGATGCTATCGAATGTTTATGGAGTATATTTAATCCTTGATACAACAAATGGGCAACAATATGTAGGTTCTGCCTATGGCAAAGACGGTATCTGGGGCAGGTGGAGCGATTATGTGCACACAAAACATGGGGGGAATAAAATACTAATTGAATTATTGGCTAATGATCCTCTGAGGTACAAAAAATTCCAATTTAGCATATTGAATGTCCTTCCAAATTCTTCTTTGCGCGAACAAGTGATACAACTTGAGCAAATAACAAAAACAAAATTGGGGACGAGAACGTTTGGATTGAATTCAAACTAAATTGTTGTATGCAAACTTATATTAACAATGAAGCGCTACATATTGATATGTTCCCACGAACCTCGGTTTTTTTTAAAAACAGCCAAAAACCCATTGACATGTTCCCGTAAACGTAAGGTTCAAAAAATCAGCCCAAGACATCAATCTGATGCTCTCCGGCCATGTTGAGACGGTGACATTGATAACAAGGGTTTAGAACGGGGCTTCTGGAAAGGCTTGATATAAGCCTTTTGTGTGATTACGAGGTGGAATGCTGAAGTGTGAAAAACATGATTTTTTACTTCGCGGGAACATATCAATACAAGCCTTAATCATAGTGACAGAGCGGTTTAGATGTAGGTGATTGCTGACAGAACAGTTTAGATGTCAGGGGTTAGTGACAGAGCAGAATAGATGTTTTTTTAAAAATACAGGGTTGTGAGAGCAGGTTAGATGTTAGGGTTAAAAATTTGAAGAATAGGCTAACCAAATATGCTTCTTGACTGCCTTCTGTTTTTCGGCGGCAATGGTTGCGGCGATTACTACGGATACCCAATTACGCTCTACCAGGGATATTCATGATCAAATCAAAGATATATACGGTGTAGAAATATCTACAGAGATGGTTAGTAAGATTACTGATCATGTAGTTCCAGAGATTAAAGAGTGGCAAAATAGGCCTCTTGAAAGATTTATTCATTTGTTTTTATGGATGCCATGCACTACAAAATTCGTGATAACAGACAAGTAATCAATAAAGCTGTATATGTAGTCATGGGTATAAAATTAGGAAATATCTTTCTTTTCATACACGATGTTTTATTCATTTCTGAAAATATCTTATGTTTTAATACAGTTAAATTAAGTAAAGATTTCCACCATTTGCTGAAAGAAAGTGTATATTCAAAAAATGTTAGCAAGATGGTAAAATAGTGTAATATCTAAAGAAAGTGAAGTTGTCGGATATAGAATATAAAATCAACTTTGATTGAAACTATTTGCTTGCTAGAAACGAATATATAAGTGAGGGGAGAAGCAAAGGGGGTGTGCCTTTGGACGGAGAAAACAAGCTGATACGGAAGATACAAATAGCTGGCAACAGGGAAGCCGCTGATGAATTGATAAGAAAATACTTTGATGATATTTACGTGTATGTTTACAGGCAAACCTCCGACAAGCACACCGCCATGAACCTGACACAGAATATTTTTGTTGCCGTGCTTCAATCTATTGCAAGCTATAATGCAAAGAAAGCCAGTTTCCGCACCTGGCTGTACCGCATTGCTACAAACAAAATCATTGACTTTTTCCGCAGCCAGGCTACAGAAAAAAAGCATGTCCTCAGTATTGAAGGTATGGACATTCCTGACGAAGTGGAGTTTACACGCCAGATCGAAATTAAAGCATTATTATCGAACGTGCAGACTTATGTAAACTCATTGGAAATGAACTTACAACAAATTTTTAGATTGAAGTTTTACGGTGAATACACCTTTGGGCAGATAGCAACGCTTTTGGGGATGCCGGAATCAACGGTTAAATCAAAGTATTACCGCTTATTGAAATTACTAAGAGAGGAGTTTAAGGATGAATATTATTAAGCCTTCCCCGGAAGAAAAGGAAAAAGCAATTGAATATATTTTATCTAAAGGACTGTCAAAACCAAAAAATCTTTGGGATATTTTTTACATGATGTACCGCTCTCTCGGTCTTAGATATCTTTTCTTGGATACGACAGAGCCAATAATAATATCCGTTGCCTTCATGATTGGATTTGTTCTTTTGTGCTCGTCGTCACTGAAACAATATATAAATGCGGTGCTGTTTGCTACAGCCCCGGTATTCTTTGTTTTTGCCGTACTGCTTACCGAAATTGCAGAACGGATTAACCTCCTGTACGAATTGAAAATGACTTGTAAATATACCATACTACAGATTACAGCATTCCGCGTAGTGTGTTTTTCACTTATAGGCACGGTGCTTTGTACACTTATAAGCCTGCTTGCACCATTTTCAGGTGACTATGATATTGTAAGGGCACTTTCCCTTTCACTTTGTGCTCTATTTCTATGTTCGTCTCTAAGCATATTTATAATGCGGTATTTCAATTGGAAATGGAATTATTTTGCCCCCATAATGGTTTGGACGGCGATTTGTCTTTTGCCGATTTGTATTTCTGCCAAGTGGTGGGAGTCATTCCTATCCCGGGTGCCTGTTGCCATAACCATATCTGTTGCTGCTGTCGCATTTGTGCTGTTTCTTAAGGAAATAAAAAAACTCGTAAATATTCAAATAAGAGAGGTTGGATATTATGTTGGCAGTTAATCACGTTACAAAAAAATACGGAAAATTTGTTGCCCTTGAGGATATAACGCTTGAGTTCACCAGAGGGGTTTATGGATTACTTTCACCAAATGGCGGTGGAAAAACCACTCTTATTAAGATGCTTGTCACCCTGCTTTTCCCTACATGCGGTGAAATACTATGGGAAGGGATTGAAATTACGAAGCTTGGCGAACAATACCGCGATATAATAGGATATCTTCCCCAGGATTTCGGTTATTACAAAAATCAAACACCCAGACAATTTCTTAATTATCTTGCTGCATTAAAAGGTATTGACCGCAATGATGCCGAACGTAGAGCAACAGAATTTTTACAACTTGTATCGCTTGGTGATGTGATGGATAAAAAAATGCGGAAATTCTCAGGCGGCATGATCCAAAGAGTGGGAATAGCACAAGCCATGCTTAACGATCCAAAGATATTGATATTGGATGAGCCTACCTCAGGACTTGATCCAAAAGAACGGGTACGTTTCCGTAATTTAATATCCGAGCTTTCCAAGGATAGAATAGTTATTTTATCGACGCATATTGTTTCAGATGTGGAAACAATAGCGAATCGTGTCATCATGTTCAAAGATCATAAACTGTTTTGCAATGATTCTCCTTCAAATATCTGCAGAACATTAAGCGGCAAGGTTTATGAAACATGGGATATAAAATCTGTCACGCAGCCATATTTTCCATTAACACAACGACAGGAGGACGGACGTACTCTTGTCCGGTTTGTATGTGAAACCGGATGTCCGACTGCAGCACGACAGGTCACACCAAATTTGGAGGACGTATTTTTATATGTCTACCGAGACGAGGTGATTTGAATGCTAATTTACCGGTATGAACTGAAAAAACTTCTCAAATCGGCCGCTGTGTGGGGATTTATCGCTGTCTGTCTTCTGTTTAACATAATTATAATAAGCAATTCGGGCAATGCGTACGCGGATTTTGTCAGTACCGTTGCTGAAGATACAGGGTATATCCTGGACCAATCATTTTATGAAAAACTCTCACAGGTCACAGCAAGCGATAAAAAGGCGAAGTATTATCTGGAGCAGCTTAAATATGAAACGGACGGTGTGACTGATGTGTTTGAAGGTTACGAAGTAAAAGACATAGCAGACATTTATATCAATGTTGCCGGGTTGTCAGGATTTTTTGCCAAAACCATGAGAGATAAGTATACGGCACTTCAGAAAGTCGTTGAAGAAAAGGCAGAAAGAGATGAAAGTCTGACACTTTATTTTGCGGGGGCTACTCATCACCGGCACAATTTCCTGTTTGGTACGCTGACGGGCTGGTTGTTTACTGAAGCGGTGCTTGTCTCAGTTCTTTTGGTCCTGCTTTCTATAGGATATGAAAATATTCACGGAACGGAGAATTTGGTGTATTCCACTAAAAAAGGCCGTCTGGTTCTGCGTCCCAAGTTTGCTGCGTCAGTAACGGTTGGGTTTCTTGCTTATGCTCTTTTAGCACTGATTACTTTAGTTGTTTATTTTAGCAAGACTGAATACGGTGGTGTCTGGAGAAGCAGCGTATCCAGCCTGTTCAACTACAGAGTGGATTTAATCGCAGGGATAAGGCCCTTCGTGACATGGTACAGTTTCAATATACTGACATATCTTATGGCAATGCTCGCAATGGGTGCAGGTGTTGTTTTGTGCTTTATGCTGATGGCATTCAGTATTGGAATGCTGGTACGAAACAGTTATATGGCTTTTCTTGTTTTACTGATTGCAAATGGGGTTAATGTCGTACTACCCATGCAAGTATCACAGACTTTGCCAATTGGTCTTGCTGTCAGATGTTTTTCCATACTCTCACCCGTCTGGTTGTGGTTAAAACAGGGAATATGGTTTACTGACGGGGACATTGACATCATTTGGCCCCATTTTGAGATGTTCGGGCTATGTATGTCCCTTGCTGTCTTAACAGTCTTATGCCTGCTGGCCACGAATTATTTCAGAAAGAGGGATTTCACATGAGGATTGTTATTAACGAGATGAAAAAGATTTGGAATGTCAGAATGTTTTTGATTATCGTGCTGATTTGCTTATTGTTTTATTTGCTTTTTATGTCTTTTCATATAAAATATTTTCCAAATGGTCACCCGGCAACCGAAGAAGTATACTACAGCATAGAAATGCTGCAGCGTTATGAACCGACACTGGAAGAAGATGAATTTTATGAATTTGTAATGGAAACCCGTGAAAAATTGGTTTCTGAAATTGAATTTTATATAGAAAGCAACTCAGTATTTGCCAACGCCGGCATACACTCATATGAGGATTACGTTAGGCTGAGTGAAAAAGAAACCCACACCGAATCAGAAAGGGAAGCATATAGAGCGTTGTTTGGGGAAGAATGTGACTTTATCGGGTTCAGGCTGCAGGCTCTTGACTATATAGAGGAACTGTATCATAACTGTTTCTCAGAAACAACGGGAGATGAAAAATACAGAAACATTATGGATTGGCACACTTATGATAACACTGTTAATTATGCCTTTTACTTTGGAATATTATCGGTCCTGGCAGTATTGCTGCTGGTTTCACCCCTTATAGTCACCGACCGCGCCAGGAATATTCATCTGTTGCAATATTCTGCAAAGCATGGACGGAGGATTTTGCGAACGCAGTTCATTGCGGTTTTTCTCTCGGCTTTTCTTCTCACTACTGTTCTGGTTCTGGTTTTTGGTGGTATTTACAGTACAAATGGCACATGGGTGTTTTGGAATAGCGGCATGACTTCCTTTTTGAATACAACCTTTTTGATTGATATTACCTATGGACAGTACATTATTGTTTATATTGCAATGCTTTATACCCTGTGTTTGGGTACGGCAGCCACGGCATTCTTACTGTCAAGATTCAGTCGGAACCTAATAACCCTGATGCTGAAACTCATCCCTGTGTTTGCTGTACTTACGGTACTTTGCACCAAAGTTTTTGAACATACTTTTAGTCCGGCTAATCTTCTTTATCATGTAACAGGCATTACAGGGATTGAAGCTTATATTTGTGTCTTTGTGTTCATAGCTGGTTTAGCAATATCCCGTTATTTTCTCAGAAGGGAAAAAACAGTTGATGTATTATAAGGATAGTGCTCTATATTCATATAACATTGTGGACCTTATCATCTCTTCATTTTTGCCTTATAAAGAGAATGTCATTATTTTAATGGCATTTTCTTTTTTCTCTTTGTCATCTTACTGGAGAAAACTCTATGGTGTGAAGGCTCAAGTTATAAAGAGTGGATTTGTTCCCATATATCTGGACTCTCAAAAAAACAGTTAAAACACATTGATATGTTTCCGTGAACGTCGGTTTTTAGAAAAAATGCAATAATCCCATTGATATGTTCCCGTAAACGTAAGGTTCAAAAAATCAGCCCAAGACATCAATCCAAGCGGCTCGTGCCATGTGGAGGCATTAGTATTGATGTGTGCGTCCAGCGAAGCTGGCAAATGCTAACAGGTGAAAGTCCTGTAGTGGTAAAGGTAGGGCAGC
>ENA-OWOZ01003461-OWOZ01003461.1-bioreactor-metagenome-genome-assembly--contig:-NODE-3461-length-10316-cov-3.203633_pt1 | contig 10316 bp, 8 predicted proteins | sample MGYA00238140_ERZ651804 | MGnify/ENA primary metagenome ERZ651804 (study PRJEB26910, sample SAMN07631232) | bioreactor metagenome | isolation source: Switchgrass digestor | place: USA: Dartmouth... | reverse complement strand
TTCCCTCAGAAGCGAGGTAAAAAGGCTTATTAACATGCGAATGCAACATCCTGCCCTGCAAAATTACAGTGAAATTAAGTTTGTTCATACAGGTTATCCTTTGATGTATACCCGTTCTTCCGGTGACGAGACCTTGCTGGTTATTCTTAATCCTTCGGCTGAGGAACATAAGGTGGATTGATCTAAGGCACTGGGCACCTGTATTTATCAATTAAACGGTTCCGCAAGGTATGAAGATAACGGCATTGTTGTCCCGGCTCAGTCCGCCAGTGTATTTGTGATTTGAGACGGGATGATTATAAACATATATAATTGAGTTTTCATTTTATGAGGGTTATGCTGCAGCATAATCCTTTTTATTTTATGTACAGTGTTTTTTGTATGTTCTCAATTTTATACTAAAATGTGTAAATTATTTGCATTTTGTTGATTTGGAGTTAAAATATAATATGAATTAGATTAACGTTATTAACAGTTACCGGGGTAATTTCTTATATCCCCGGCTGTTGCGGATAATAGTATTTCAGTGAGTAAAGTATATTGGTAATATATACCTTAACTTTAATTATGAGGAGGCGGAACGATGAAATTAACATGGCATGGGCATGCATGTTTTCAATTGGACAATAACGGATATACGGTTGTGTTTGACCCATACAGGAGGGGTACGGTTCCGGGGTTTCGACTGCCTCGGATAGAGGCTGACTTGGTTTTGTGCAGCCATGATCATGCGGACCATAACGGTGCGTCAGAAGTAATTATGAAGAAAGGAGGAGTTTCTCCGTATAAGATTACCAAAATTGCAACCTATCATGACGACCGGCATGGAAAACTGAGAGGACATAATATAATACACATTCTGGATGACGGAACTTTTCGTATTGCGCATATGGGTGATTTGGGATGTCCGTTAACTGAAGAGCAGGCGGAACTGCTGAGCAATCTGGATGTCTGCATGATTCCCGTCGGAGGATATTTTACGATAGACGCTAAACAGGCAAAAGAGATTGTCAGACAGATTAAGCCAAGAGTTGTTATTCCTATGCATTATCGCGGAGAATCCTTCGGGCTTGCTCCTTTGGATACGGTGGATGCTTATGCGGCTCTTTGTGACGATACCGTAATATACGATAGTAATGAATTAAATATTACAAAAGAGATGAAATCACAAACGGCAATATTGACACTGAAAAATAAGTCATATTGAAAATTTAAAACGCAAAACTGACGGAATAAGGTTGAAATTGCTGAAAATATAGAATTCATAAGCGTGTTTAACTGAGTGCAAAATTCTTGAATTGTAAGGACTGTATTTGCTGAACTGCACCCCAAATGCAGACAGACTGGAATTTTGGGGTTGCAGTTCATTTTTATTTTAACCGGATTTATTCGTGCTCTGTTTCATAGTTGATTTCGGACAGCAGGCCGTTAACTCTCAAGTTGGCAAGACTGGTTAACTATTCGTGCGGTATATAATACATTTCGTGCGGTAGATGGTTTGTTAAAAGTCATATATGATACTGTTTTATTACGGGATTATGAACTGATAACGGATATGATTTATAGAACAGTTAATCGCGGCCGTAATCAAATTCTATAATAAACGGAGGGACAAAATATTGATAAGACTTGGGAAAAGGAGACTACTAAGTTTATTCATGGCAGTATGTATGGTATTTACCTTGCTGCCCATGAACAACATGAGGGCTATGGCAGATGAGTCCTGGACTGAAGGACTGCAGGCAGATGAAGCCGGAACAGAAGGATATAATGAAGGTGGTGATGAAGCAAAAACCGCAAGCGGACCGGCCATTACCATGATCACAGATGGAGCTGTGGAATATTATGATTTATGGGTTGGAGGAATACAGGTTACAAGTGAAAATAAAGACAATATTACCGGTTCGGGAATTGAAAAGGGTACAGTCACTTATGATCTCGATAATTGTATCCTTACACTTAATGGCGCAACCATAAAAGGTTCAAAATCCGATGAAATTAGCGGTACTATTTATAAATACGGCATATGGTTTTGGGGTTACTTAAAAATAAACCTGATGGGCAGCAATGAAATAATAGATGAAAGTGGAAGTAATACAATCAGTTATGGCATCTATACAACACACACACTGACCATAACAGGCTCAGGCAGCCTTAATGTTAGTGTCAGTACCACAGGCAGTACAAGTTTATGCTATGGAATAAAAGGCACAACCGGTACCATAATAGATGGCGGAAATATTAATGTTTCTGTTCAATCTGACGGAGACGCGACTGGTATATGTGGAGACAATGTGACAATATCCGGTGGAATTGTTACGTCAAATGCAACCACTGCATCTAGTGAAGTTGATTTTGTTAACGCCATATATGCAGAAAAGAATATTAACATAAGCGGAGGTACCGTTATTGCAACCGGAACAAAAATGAACGGTTCTTACCCGGCGGCTTATGGCTTTGGAGGAGCAAACGTTAATATTACAGGCGGAACTGTTACCGCCAAAGCATACGGATACAACGGAAATAGTGATATTGCGGCTGTAAATGCAAAATTTACGTTTTCTAACGGTTCAGTCAAAGCCGGTACTGATTCAGATGGGTCAGTGCTAAATGACTATGATAATTCGAAATTGTCAAAATACAGGTATTTAAGCTATGAAATAAGTCCTGAAGCCGCCAGTGTGAATGAGGCTAAAAGAGTAATTGAGGGCGGAATATATACCATGGCTCAGGAAGATGCCGGTACCTCGGAAAGTGTTAGGGAAGGACTGGCGAGGCACATAAATGGTCTGTCCGCAATGAGAGAAACAGGAATAGCTGTAACGGCAGATGACATTACAATAAATTACTATACTTCTGCCATAGCAGGGACAAGCGACAGTCCGGCAGGAAAAGACGGAAGCTTTATCTTCACCGTAAGCTTAAGCAATGAAGGGGGCAACGGCAACCACAGCATTCATAAGAGGAACAATCATCGCAACAGCCTATGCAGGGTTAACGGATGATCAGGCAGTGGCAGACGCAAAAGAAATCATAGAGAGAGCAACCTATACCATGATACAGTCTGTTGCCAATACTGTGGAAAGTGCCAGGAGAGAGCTGGCAGAACAGATAAATGGCCTTTCAGGAATGGATGAAACAGAAATAATTGTAACGGAAAAGGATATCACAATAGAATCCGTTACCGTGATTGATAAATCCGATACTGCGGCGGCGGTTGACGGCAGTTTATATTCTGTAAGCATTATCTCGGGAAGCAATAAGAATATCGAAGAAGGAGACAGGGTAAGGTGTGTGGAGGATGAGTAAGGTATGAAAATAAAAAGGAAGTTTTTACATACTCTCATGGCCGCAGTGATATTGACTGTCTGGGCTTACGGATTTTATTGCGGACAATATGTCAAATCGTATTTTAATTCTGTCAGTGTACGCATGCACAATGACATGCTGACAAAAGAGGATATTCTTATTGCACTGGAAAATGAGAAGATTAAAGGGACTAAAGACATTCCTGCGATTACCGCTTGGAAGCGGGTAGATGACCAAAAATTTGAATGCCGGGAATTGGCGACCACGGCAAATTTGGCTGTAATGGAATTCTGGGGAGATGTAACTCAGGTAATGCCGGTCAAGCTGTTGAGAGGAAGTATTATAACAAAAGAAGACGAAACCGGATGTATGATTGATGAAAATGCGGCTTACCGCTTATTCAGGACAAAGGATGCCGTCGGAAGAAGGCTTACTTATCGGGACAAAAGTTACCGTATCCGGGGAGTTATTCACGCAGGAGAAGATGTAATAATCCTTCCGGTTACCGATGATAAGAATTCTTTTTCAAATCTTGAGTTTGTTTACAGCAAAAAAGAGAGCGGCAAAAAGAATGTAAATGAGTTCATGGAAGAAAACGGACTGACAAAAGACTATACCATAGTGGAGGGATGTTTTTATGCACGGCTTTTACAGATCGCTTCCGGGCTGCCTTTATGGCTTTTTAGCATGGCCCTGCTGTACATGCTTGTGAAAGTCAGCAGGGAAGAAATGTTTGCTTTTTTACAAAATGCAAGTCATAACACAGTCAAAGGAAAACAAAAAGAAAAAATTATGAAATGCCTGAACATAAAGGGGCTGCTTGAAAAGGCAGGAATTCTCGCCATTTTTGTAATAGCTGCAGTGCTATTTGCAAGAATGGCGGCTGTGTTCATAACACCTGTTCCGGATCGGTATATTCCCACGAGATGGTCGGATTTTTCCTTCTGGGCCAATGAAATTAAAAAAATTCGTAAACAACGGATTGCACTGGAATATTTAGCCCCGGCAACCAGGGACATACTCCTGTTTAAGGCTGTCAGCCGCTGTATCGCATCCGGCCTCATAACTTCCGTATTAATCATAATTGCCACTTTTCATATTACAATCCGTGGATTGAAAAAAACATAATAAATCATATGTGTTATTATCCATCATTTTGCCTTTAGGGAATCAACAGCCCAATTAATATATTGACCCCATCGATTAAAAAGTGACAGTAAGTGAGTAAATTTTGCACAGGATTTTTTTGTATAGACTTGAAATTTTTTATAACTGGACGTAAAATTAAGACAATATTGATATTAAAATGTAAATATATTGGATATTGCGACAAAGGCAAACTTAGCGAAAGCTAAGGACGCAAAGCTATGGACCTTCCAGATTACGCTGATGGTTGCCAGGCTGCCCAAACCCGATATTTCAATGTCGCAAAGGCGACATTTTTTTGTTATTTGCAATAGTCATGGCAAACAATAGCTGTCGTATATGCACTTAGGTTTAAGTGACATAGTTTTGGCGGTTTATTGAACTAATCAAGGAGGGGTCAATATGAAACTCAGAACTCGGCTGTTATCTGCATTTTTAGTCATTAGTCTAATTCCGTTGCTAATATTTTCTGCCGTATCAATTTCTTCATTTTTTTTAAAATTACAAGATGATACATATAAGCTCAATGAGGGTAAATTAGAAATTGCGGAGGCAAAAATTAACTGGTTGCTGGAGGAGAATTTCAATACATTAAAAACCATCGCAGCTCAACCGTCTGTCCGGAATTTCGATGTGACCAATGTCAAAAAGAGCCTGAAGAAAGCCGCCGAAATTAATCCGGATATTGTAATATCTCTTGATAATATCAAGGGAGACCAGGTGGTAAAAAGTGATGGCGGCAATTTGACAAATGTAGGCGATAAAGATTTCTTCCGGCAGGCAATTGACGGAAATGAAAAATATATATCGGATATTTTACAGGACGAAAATACAGAAGAATTAATGGTGGTTTTGTCAACGCCTGTCCGTGATTTGAGCGACAAAATTGTAGGAGTTCTTCAGGCCGATATTCGGCTTTCCGTAATCAGCAATCTTGTAAGCGAATTATCGGTGGACGGTTCAAATATATATGTTCTTTCCAAAGACGGAAGAGTAATGGCTCATCCCAATTATGAATATGTACGGAACAGGGAAGACTTAAGCGCTTTAAATTTCGTACAGAAAGGACTTGAAGGGCAGACTGAAAGTTTGCGCACAAAAAATATTAACGGAGATAAGGTCATTGTCAGTTGCTCTTTAAATGAGCTGACCGGTTGGTTAATTATTGCTGAAACACCGGTTTCGACCGCGATGCATTCGGCTTACAGTCTCTTACATGTGTTAATGGTATTGTTCGCGTTAACAGTTATAGCGGTAGTTGTTTTTAGCCGTTACTTTTCAGGCACACTGGCCAAACCCCTTGTGGAGTTATCTTCTGTTGTAAAAGCAATTGCCGAGGGGGAACTGAAAGACGTTGAAATCAAATTAAATTCAAAAGACGAAATCGGTCAGTTATATCATAGTATTAAGGTGATGACACAAAATTTAAGGGATCTTTTGGGAAATATTCAAAACGTTTCTACAATTTTGGCATCCCAGTCCGCACAATTGTCCAAAACAACCGATGAAACAACTCAAAGTTTAACACAGGTGGTTACAACTATAAATGAAATGGCTCAAGGCAACAGCGATCAGGCTGCGTTGATACAAAGTACCACGGAGGCTATAGGCAAAGTAAACAATATTGTATCAAATGCTACGAGTGAGACAGAAAGTGCAGCCGATAAAGCCAAGGAGACTTTGGAACTTGCCAGAGAAGGCCAGAAAGCTATCGAGCGTCAAAGTCAAAAAATTGAGGAAAACAATAAATATACGACTTTCGCGGGAGAATCAATACAGGAACTTGTTGCCATGGCGGAAGAGATCCGCGATATTGTGGCTGTAATAAATAGTATTGCGGGACAAACCAATCTCCTTTCATTAAATGCTTCAATTGAAGCGGCCCGAGCAGGTGAGGCGGGAAGGGGATTTGCGGTTGTCGCTGAAGAAATACGAAAACTTGCCGAACAGTCTGGCAGTTCCACAAGAAAAATAGAAGAGATAGTCAACAGTATTAACAGTAAAATTGAGGAAGTAGTTAATCATATGAATCTTGTAAAAGAGAGTATGCACATTATGGAATCGTCGGCTGAGGATACCAGGCAAAGCTTTAATAAGATTTTTGACTCTGTCTCCCGGCTTGCTCAAATTGTCCATGATGTGTACAACGCTTTTGATGATATCAAGAGTCAGACTTGTGAAGTGAATGATCAGGCGATGAATATTTCTTCGGTAGTTGAAGAAGCATCGGCAAGTATGCAGGAGATTGCAGCTTCTTCGGAAGAACAATTGGCTTCAATGGAGACCCTGGCCCAATCCTCCGGACATTTGGAGAATATAGCTCAGGAACTGCTTGCTCAGGTTAAAAAATTTAAGGTTTAATTTTAAGCGGATATAAGCACATTTATCGGATATTTTGCTTATGAACGTTTAATATTTTATATACATTAATTTTATTAAAAGGGCCGGAATATTATAAACCGGCCCCTTTTAATTAAATATCTGGTGTTGACAGAAGAATAAAAGGTATAAATATATACTTAATGCCTTAACCCAAAATGCTTGTTTAAACGGATTGTTTCTATGAGAGCGCAGTATTTGTCCGCCAAACATATAATCAGGGCTTCTTTGCTTTTGGAAATTTCGGTGATATTCAGCGGCCACATATGACTTTTTATGGCTTCCTGCTCCTTATCCGATATACCAAAATGTTTTACGGCGTTATTGCAGGCAATATCCGGATGCACAAAACCATGCATCATATGGGAAGGATCCTTGTCGTGCCAGTCATAGAGATATAAATCGTGAAGCATTGCCGCTTCTATAAGTTCTTTTTCGTCCGCGTTAAGATGTAATTTTTCATTAATCAGATAGCTTATCCATGCAACATTTTCGCAGTGCTCCAGTGTGGTGGTTTTGCCATGCTGAATATACCGGTCCATCTGTTTTACAACATCGGATTTATAGTAATCTTTTATTAACTCGACAAACTGCTCTTCACGAAGCTGTTTGGCTATCCTGTTTTTACGCTCAGGAAGTTTGAAAACCGCTATTCGCTGAATTGCTTTATTGTAAAAAGAATTCTGCTTATTATAGACCCGATCTACAATATCCGACATATGATTTTGAAACCCCTCATCAACGGAAGTAACATATTTCTGAAAATCCGTAAGTGATGATATTGTTAATGTGGTATCTATCGATATAATCGAAACAAGTATATAGGAAAAAATATCCAATACAGGTTCAGACAGTGTACCTAAGCCTCTGTTCACAATGGGCAGCAGAACCTTCATCACCAGTATGGCCGCGGCACCAAAAGCAACGGATGTAGGAACGCTTGTCCTTCCGTTGATATTAAAAGGGACTTTGCTGTAATCCCACCACCTGGCCTTGAATATTTTTTCAAGAACCCATGAGGTGGGATATTCTAAAATCATGCTTACAATAAAACCAAGGATAAATATACCCCACCATTCTATATTTGGCAGGATACCGCTTTCGATTAAGTTATAAAGATATAAACCTAATATTGCTCCAAATCCATATATCGGGCAAATAGGACCGTAAAGAAATCCTCTGTTGGCCCACTTATGCGTACGTAAAGTGCAGTATATAGTTTCCCAAATCCAGCCGAGAAATCCGAAAATAAAAAATGCGATAATATATCTGTTCAAACCTATCAGCCCTTTTTCAGTAAAATAAATCTGCCTGATCGTTAAAAACACCTGATTTATATTGTACATCATAATCGGATATGAAAAGTCCTCTTATAATGGACAAAATTGTCAGGTGTTTTTATTCATTAATTATATCATATTCTTATACTTTATATGCAGCAACTTCCATTTGGCAGAAGAATGTCAGTTTTTTATTTGAGAATTAATATACTTATCAAACCGGGAAAAAGTATTTTCAATATTTTTCAGAAGAAGCAATACGTTTTTCAAATCATTGTAATTTTCTTCGCTGATGCCGGCCGCTTCTTCCGAACTGGCTGATACTTCTTCTGTAGTTGCCGATATTTCACTGATGTTATCAACGATTTTTGTATTGGATTTTTGCAGCTCGTTAATGCTTTCGCTGATTTTATCAACTATATTTAATAATGTCTTCATGTTGCCTTCTATATTATGGAATATATCGACACTGGATTTAATCATGCCATCCTGTTTATTAACGTTTTCTATAGACTGCCGTACATTATCTGTAACTGTTATTACCTGCTCATTAAGTTCATTAATGGTGGTATTAATATTATCAATGGAATCCCTTACCTGTTCCGATAATTTCCTTATTTCCTCAGCAACAACTGCAAACCCTTTTCCGGCTTCACCGGCTCTGGCGGCTTCAATACTGGCATTTAATGCAAGCAAATTGGTTTGTTTCGATATTCCGGCTATTATGTTGGCGATATTATGTACCGCTTCGGTCTTTTCTGTCAATTGTTTCATGGAGCTGTCGACATTGGAGTTGGAAAGAGCAATACCGGCTGAATGCTCCTGTATCTGCTTAAACAGATTAAAGCATTCGGCAATCCTGTTTTCCGATTCGTCCGCAAACTGCTTCATTTCATTTGATAGTTCCGCTGTACTGTCAATTGATTCTTGAATACTTTGGGTCATACCGGTTTGTTCCTGAATACTGTCGGCTATGGATTGCGTACTTACGGATATCTCTTTTACTGAATTATTGGAATTCTGTGTGGATTCTCCCAATTTATCAATTAATTTGTATAGTTCATCAATATCTTTTTTTACGGCCTGGGTAATATGTATTATATCTTTTAACATATCGGCCTGTTCATTCTTTTCGTCTGCCATTTTCGATATTATGTCTTTGTTAAACTGCAGTGAGCGAATAGTTGTAAAATATACAGCTATAACAGTTGCTATATATACAACCATGGTTCCCATTAATGTAGATGCGGGAAGACTGCTTTCATGGTTTAAAGGTATGTGATATATACAATTAATAATTTCAATTATTATGGAGGTTACCGAATATATTGTGATTAATCTTTTATTATATCGCTGTATGAGCGAAGCCAGAATAACAATTGAAGAAAACAGCATCAGCTGAATATCCTCAAATACTGTGACACACAGAAAAGACAAATAGTATAATGTTAATGCATAGTAGACAAATTTTTTTGATCCTTTTATATTCAGATAAGTTACGACAGTAATAATTCCAAAAACAATGCTTGTTATTATCATTGAAACAGATAACGTTTTAAAGTTGCCTTGTTTAAATTCGAAAATGCTGAAAGCGATTACCAGGAAATAGTATATACTCAGTTCTATGGTTAATAGCCGGTTTATTACTTTCAAACTTTCTGTTTCATCTGTGAATCTGTAAACTTTTCCGGAGTTTTCCATAACTACATCTCCCTTTTGTTTTTTTAATGTTAGAGAATATTATGTAAATATTTATATTTATTTTTTATATTAATACTTATGTAAAATAAGATCAATTATATATTTCAATTTGGAATTAATTATTTATTACTAGTTTTCGTGGCTGTATACCATTGAACCGGACCATAAGAAACAGAGTACCACTGTGAATGAACTCATTGCCTTTACGAAAGAATATTCTTTTTAAATTATTGTTTTTTGCCGAATAGGGTGTATTATGGTAGTTTGAAAGCAAAATTGATATGACCATGGAGGGATAAGATGCATTTCTTGGATAAAAGAATACAGGTGATATGTAATGAGCTGAAGAAATTATCAGTTGTGCAAAGCATACCTGTGGAGGAGTTCTGGTATAAGAAGGGCAATTATGTTTTTCCGGAAGATGCGGACAAAGCTGAGATCGGAAGAGCACACGTCTGAACTCCAGTCACACAGTGATCTCGTATGCCGTCTTCTGCTTGA
>ENA-OWOZ01003456-OWOZ01003456.1-bioreactor-metagenome-genome-assembly--contig:-NODE-3456-length-10332-cov-3.027694_pt1 | contig 10332 bp, 13 predicted proteins | sample MGYA00238140_ERZ651804 | MGnify/ENA primary metagenome ERZ651804 (study PRJEB26910, sample SAMN07631232) | bioreactor metagenome | isolation source: Switchgrass digestor | place: USA: Dartmouth... | reverse complement strand
GAAGGGTTCTGCAACTGCGTCTGCTGTTTGGGACGGGAAAGAAACGTTGGCGTTTTCGTTTGCGGCAACTGTGATTGATTGGTCTAGGAAGGGGTCGGTGTAGTCTATTTGGATTTTGGCATGAATCTTGTCCTCGCCTCTGATTTTGTCGATGAATTCTTGTGATACTGGATACATGTGTTATTCCTCCTCAAGCACCATACTTACCTGATAATATTCATTTTTTGTAAGTAAGCGTCTTTTTGAAAATACGCTAAACCAAACCATTTTTGTTTTTGTGGTGCCTTCGTCTTCATATTCGAAAGGGATAGATCTATTGATGGAATATATTTGCCCTAAAACTGCTACATCTGGGGCAGGAAGCCCTTTGTAGCCAATGTTAAATATCCATTTTTTTGCGATAATCCGTTTACGAAGCCTCCCTGAAGCCGTTCGACCTCCAACTTCCTTTTTGTCCGGGTCAGTAGAAAATTCGTCAGGTTTTGGTATAGGTGTATTGTTCAGTTTCCAACTCATGAGCCTTGCACCCCCAGGCGTATGTTTTCTTGTATACGAATTTCAGCTAACATTCTTTCGAGCTTTTTCAGACCGAATTTATCTGCAACTAGAGCCCCTATATGCAAATGTATGGCCGGTTGCCGAATATTTGTTACTGAACCTCCTATAGGCACAATTGCTTCCGGTCCTGCTTCTCCTGCTATACCCGCCGGTCGCCCTGTGGCAAGGTCGGTCATAAGCACTGGTCGACGGATTATTCCGCCCTCCGCATAGCCTTTGACTGGGAATAGCCATTCTGGCGCACCCTGCTCTCTCATTTTTTTGTTATACTCATTTCTTTCTTCGTCAGACCATCCTTTATTTTTGTATTTTACTGTGCCACCTGGGTATTGGATAGTAATATAATCATCAGTAACTTCAATTAGTTTTTTCGTATAGGCAATTTGTTCTTTTATTGCGTCTGTAGCTTTTTCCCTTTCTGCCCTGATATTTTCAAGAGCAATTTTCTCTTGAACTAACTGCAAATATAGCTTTTGCCCTTCTTCAGTGGCTTCCATTTTCTTTGCTACCATTTCGTCATACGCGGCTTGTAGCTGTGCTACTACTTCACTTTGTATGTTGTATTGCTCTGTAAGTGAGTCTAATTGGGCTTTGAGAATTTGCATTCCTTCAACATTTTCATCCATTTTAGCCTTTGTAAGATCAAACTCTGCTTGAGATATTTGCAGTTTGAGTTTTAAGGCGTCTAATGCGGTCCCCAGTGTGTCTTTTATGGTTTCGGTGACCTGTTTTACTTTACTTCCGGCGGTTGTAGCTTTTTCTCCAAAACTATCCAAAGCTAATCCTGCTTGGTTAGCGCTCCTTGATACTGTGTCAGCCATAGTCCTTGAACCAGTTTCAAGTTCCCTGAAGCTCTTTGCCATGTCCGCTTGCGATTTACCTGTGTCTTCGGCAGTTTTGCCCCAAGTATCCTTTATTGTAGATATAGATAGATTTATTTTCTCGCTGTTTTTTGCCATGCTTGCTTCAAGGGAGCTTATGTTCTGTTCAACATCTTTTAGTTTTTGTTTTACCTCTGCGCTTAGTTGCTCAAAACCAGACCGTAAAAATCCAGGCAACTTACTTGCAAGAGGTTCTACAGCTTCTAATATACTATTTACGACATTATAAATATCCCGTTTAAGTTCATTCCAGGCCCTTGATATTGAAAGTGCTGCATTACTGGCTCCTACGACCATTACATTCCATGCATTTATAATAATTTCTTTTGCATTTTCCCATCCTCCAGCAGTGTCTATAGCCCATTTTGCAAGAAGAGCTAAAGCGCCAATTACAACCACAATAGGATGAGCAGCAAGCCATGACAATACAGAACCTAACCCTGATACCGCTGTCTTGAGCAAATTTAATCCGTTTTTTATATCCGGGAGCATTCTCATAAATGAGCCAAGCCCTAACAGCAAGGGGCCTATTGCAGCAACTAATCCCCCGATTACAATGATGACTTTTTTTGTGCCGTCGTCCATTTCCGTTAGTGCTTGTATCAATGGTATAAATCGCTCTATCATGCCATTTACAATAGGCAGTAACAATTGCCCAAAAGAATCCGCTAAAAGGGCTAAATTATTCCTAAGTAGTGTCAGCTGTGATGCTGTGGTCTTAAATCGTTCTTCGGCTTCTTTGTTTAATGCCGTATTTTCTTCCCAGGCCTGTGTTCCAAGCTCAAGGCTCTCTCGGAACAAATCTCCTGCCCCTGCAGCTCTCATTAAAGCATCTCTCACGCGCAGTTCACTAAACCCTAGCTCGTCCAATACTGGCACAACGTTTTGTCCTTGCTTTTGCATTCTCCCAATGCCTTCTAAAAATGCCACTAAGGCTTGAGCGGCATTGTCTTTCCATGCAGTTGAAAACTCATCGGCACTCATTCCGGCTATTTGTGCAAAAAGTTCTAGGTTTTTACCACTAGATAGCACTTCATTGTTCATCTCTAGCATTACTCGGGAAAAAGCGCTGCCGCCAGCTTCAGCGGCCACGCCAACGGATGACAGAGCCCCTGAGAATGACAAAATCTGCGCTTCGGTCATGCCTACCTGATTCCCTGCACCTGCAAGCCTCAATCCCATTTCTACAATCTCAGACTCAGTAGTAGCGAGGTTATTTCCAAGGGCAACGACAGTACTTCCCAACCTATCAAACTGATCTTGAGGCATCTGGGTGATATTTGCGAGCCTGGCCAGGGCTGTAGCTGCTTGTTCAGAGCTCATGTTTGTTGCCACGCCCAGCTTGGCCATGACGTCGGTAAACTCGATTATATTTTCCTTTTTGATGCCAAGTTGACCGGCAGCTTCGCCGATTCCATATATCTCCGTGATGGCAAGGGGTATATCTTTTGCTAAGTCATTGAAGCCTTTTCTGAGTTCGGCAAAGTCGGCTTCGGTGCCGTCCACTGTTTTTCTAACCCCGGCAAAGGCATCTTCTAGGTCGATGCTGGTTTTTACAGCTGCCGAACCAAAACCAACAATAGGTATAGTCAGAGCAGCTGTAAGGGTTTTACCCACGCTTTGAAGCCTTTTACCGATTTGGTCAAAGCCCTTAAATTCTCGCTCAGTGGCTCGAAGTTGTTTATTTATCTGTCTAAGGCCTGCGTCAAACTCTTTCATGTTGAGGCCTATCTTTACGTTCAAATTTCCTACCGTTGCCAAATATTTCACCTCGCTTTGTGGTATAATAATAGACAGAAAAATTCGAAAGGAGATGTTTTTATGTCTTACAAGATGAAGATCTTGGTATTGACCTGTATTCTGGTCCTTGCTCTGCCGATTTCGGCGTATTCCGTCACTGCAGAGATCGACGGCAAGGTCCTAGACCTAGATCCTTCTCCCATCGTTGAAAATGGCACAACTCTTGTCCCCATGCGTCAGATATTCGAGGCTCTTGGGGCCATAGTTGAATATGATCACGAAACAAAGACAATTGTCGCCTACAAAGGTAGTCATGGTATCGCATTGATGATTGACTATCCCAGCGCTAGGGTTTTGGACCTAGGCAGTCAAAACAAAGAATTGCTCGTCCCGCCAAAGGTAATTAACGGAGTGACTTTTGTCCCTTTAAGATTTGTCGGGGAGGCGCTGGATGCAGAAGTGACTTGGAATGGTGACACTCAGACAATCTCTATAAAAACAAAACCCGATGAAGGCTGGCGCTTAGCATCGGATTATATTGACACACTAAAAAGAGACATTATCAGGGATGCAGAGCATAGGGTTATTATCGGGGCCACCATTTATGCCAACGCCAATTACAGCGGATGGCTCACCATAGATGGCCCCCCTGCCAATGTCAAAAACCTTGAACCGATGGAAATTTGCAACATTTGGTATCAGGAATATATTTATAGTGCTTCGTATGGTGTCAAACTCAAGAGAGCCGATGGAACATATATAACTCTTGGTGACACAAGTTTAGACCCGCTGCCCACTATAGCTCATCTTGGCAATTACTTTCACCTGGTCAATCCATATGAGAAATATCCAAACTGGCCTGAATCGGTATGGAACAAAATAAAAGAGCAAAAAGTTTCTATTGGCATGACTAAGGAGCAAGTGCTTCTTTCCTGGGGGAAGCCGGATGATATAAACAAAACTATACTTACCAATCTTATGAGCGAACAGTGGGTGTACGGCGATCCATTGTATGGTGCACAATACGTCTATTTTGACAATGATGTTGTAACAGCTTTACAGGAATAATCAAATTTGCGTTTTAATTCTTCGTATTCTGCCTTGCGCTGCTCTATGGTTTTTGTGTCTTTAGGTCGGTATTTCTTGTAGCCATGTCGCCATGCCCAGCCGTCGAGCATTTTGTTTAGTTCAAACGGTGTTAGCTTCCAATATTCATCAGGCCCTAAAGCAAGGGGGCCGGTTGCCCAGAAGATTATTTCATCCCAGTCCCAGACTGGTTCTCCTTCTTCTTGGTCACCGGCCCCTTGGGGTTTTTTCCTGAAAAGCTTGTGCTTAGTGCCTCGGTTAGTTTTTCCTGCACTTCTATGATGTTTGACAAGTCTATCATTTCTCCGACCTGAGCTTCTGTTAGGTCTTTATCTTCGTGTATCAAACCTGCCCAAACCAATGTTCTGACAAGCTTTATGCTCATGTTTTGGCCTACATCTTTTAGTAATTCCATGATAGGTTTATTGAAACGGTCTTCTAGTTCGCACAGGGCGTTTAAGTCATAGCGTAGTCTGCGGGGTTTATCCAATTCTATATCAACATATCTGTATTTATTAGCCATACTTTACTCTCCTTTAAGGGGTTATAGTCAGCGCTCCGGCTCCTGTGATAGATCCGGATACAGTAGCCTCGGCATCATAAGGCCCTGCTATCGAAAGAGTGAGCCTGCCTTTGCCTGCATAAGTTTTGCCCGAAGGCATGGCCAACTGCACTTGGATTAGTTCCCTGTTCATAAAAGCAGTTTCTAGTGCTTCATAGGCCTCATCGCTTTCGACATACAGGCCGTTAAACTCTATCCCCCAGCTATTGACTCCGACTATCTCATCTGCCCAGCCATAATTATCTTTGGATGTTACATCCACGCCTGTTGAAGATAGATTCAAAGTAGCATTTCTTTGACCGCCAACAGTAGTCCATTCGGGTGTCTCTTCAGTTCCGGTATTGACTTTAACCAGTATGTCAATTCCGGTTATTTTTTCGGCTGCCATATTATTCATCCTCCTTTAGCTTTGTAAAAATAATAAAATCTAGTGGCACATGGTATACGCTTACATCATCCTCGTATATATCAGTCTCGTTTTGGTGCAAATTCTCTTTTGCATAACCATCCATGGCCAGCTTCACCTTTTCCGCTAGTTGTTTCACTTGAGTATAAGATTTTGCCCAGCATGATATTTGCACTCGGGGCCTTTCTCCGAATCTTCCTTGTTTTGTATTTATAGATGAGCCGCTCACTTGGAAGTATGTTATAGCCGGATATGTGGGGTTTTGAGGCAGTTTGACGGGATATATTCTGTCGCCTATTAATGCAGTTACTTCAAGACTATTTTCTAAGTGCTGCTTTACATCGAAAACAATCATTTGCGGCTTCTCCTTTCGATTATCTTCCTCAGTTCTTCCGCTATAACTTCCTGGACCTTTTCGATATTTTCATCATAGGCAGGGCGTAGAAAAGGGCGTGCTTTCATTTTGCTTGTGCCGTATTCGTGGAACATGCCATAAAACTGCTTTTTACCAGGCCCTATGGTCACTTCAACTTGGGTCCGGTCTTTTTCAGTTGTATTCATGCTCATATTGTCAAGGAGATCGCCGCTTTTGATTAGCTTGTGTGATTTGATATTATCTTTCGCAGCGTCTAAGACGATTTTCCCGCCTTTTCGTATACACCTTGCAAGGTCGGCGGCAACATCGTTTGATACAGATTCAAGATTTTTTATAAGCTCATCTACCCCTTCTAAAGAAATGGCCATTTCTTCTCTCGCCATTACCCCACCTCCTTGCAAACAAGGCTTAAATATCGCATTTTGCCGTCTTTGTCTAACACTGCTTGTATATCGAAAATTCTATCATCATGCACAGCTCTCATAGTAGGCTTGATGCCTTTTCGGTAGCGGATTGTTATTTCATGGCTTGATTCTGCTATGGTCTGCTGTGCTGCGAAGTATTCTCTACCCCGAAGTGCTCTTATTTCAGCCCATACAGTGCATACATCCTGCCAGTCCGTGTCAATTATTTCACCGGAAATGGGATCTCTTAGCTCAGTCAGTTCTTGGATAATGATACGATGTCTGAGTCTTCCGGGATTCATTCTTCTTCCACCTCCGGCTGATAGCAGTATTTAAGCTGTGCTAACATGCTGTCTATTATCGGTCTTACCTTTTCACTAGGTTTTCCAGTATGCTCCCTATTCTCGAACCAATCGGTTACTAATACCCAACAAAACAGTTTCGCCAAAGGGTTTTCACTATCAAACTGATTGCCGGTTGCATTCTTTAGATATTCTTCAGCGGCACCTATTAAAGATGTTATGAGTGCATCGCTTTCATCATCGTCTACAACGAGATACTTTTTTGTTTCTTCAAGGGATACAATGGCCAATTCTGTCACCCCTTTATGAAATAGAGAGAGGGAAGCTCCATCTCTCTATTTCTTTGGATCTTTATTAGCTTTTTTAGACGGCCTCTTTGGCTCGTTTTTTTGCATCAGTTTTTAACTCAGCTTTCGGCTTGGCTTCCACTAGGGCAACAATTCCAGCTTTTTCAAGTTCTTTTGCTCTTTCTTCCGACACATCAAACACATCACCCTGCATCCTGTTTCTGCAGGCCACTTTGTCCAAGAAGTGATATAAAGCTTTTACCTTAACCACCAGCCATCACTCCTTATATTTGGAGCTGGCCATACACCATAGCCGCAGCATCCCACATCTGCAAGTCATCTCTAGTGATAACCCTCAGCTCTGTGGTATCCCTGCGCCATGCATCTCCGCCCTCGGTTGTGGAAGCCAGCTCATAGACACCTCTGGTGAACAATACTGCGAATTGCTCGCCGTTTCCAATGAAGATAGGCGCTAAATCTGGTGGTCCTTGTATGGTTGGCAGGTAGCGATTAGATACAACTACTACAGGGCGGCCTTTAAATAGCTTTCTGCCAGGCTGGGTAATGTCGTCCTGCAGTAGGTAACGGCCCATCTGGTCCACCTGGGTATCCATCCAATGATAACCGTCTTGGTTGGTGATAATTACAGAGTTTAGACTAATTGCAGGGTCAAGGTCTACGTTAAGCACTTTCTTAATATCGTCGAAATTTGCAAGTTGCACGGGCTGTAAACCCTGGAGTAAGCCTGTAATCAGAGTGTTTTTTGTTACTACAACTTTTCTTGCAATCCAGTTGCTAACATAGTTGATAATATTCTGGTCGCTGTCAGCCAACAGCTCGCTGGTAAGTGGCAGATAGCCTGCTCGCTTGGTGAGCTGATACTGAATTGGCACAAACTGTGGGTTGTCCATTTCTTGAATTTGAGCGTATTCATTTACAACCTGAAGCGGCGTCATAACATTATCTGCTTCAAGCACCCTACTTCCCGAAAGAGTATTGACTGTTTCGACTCTGATATACTGCGACAGGTCATTGAGTTGCCGCATAATTTCATTGATACGGGTTTGTATATCTTGTGGCACGATGAGGCCTACATTACCAGCAGCAGGGTTTGCAGGGTCTGTGCCTTCATGCATAACTTCGCCACGGATAGATTTGTTATACTCTCTTATAATACTGCGGTCTTCTGCGGTAATTCTCTGCCTGCGTAGACCTTTCAGGAATACTCTTTTGTATTCTTCGTTTAAGTCTTTGTCAGTGCTAGCGGTGATTTGCTGTGCGTCATCGTCAACAAAGTCTTCCATGGCCTCGATTTCTTTCTGTAAGTCGATTTTCTTCTGTAGCGCTCTTACTTCTTCCATCTTTTTCTCTGCCTCGGTCACTTTGTCCTCGGCTAAAAGTGCTCTTGCTTCTGCTTTTGCAGCTTCAAGCTGCTGCAGCAATGCTCTCATTTCTTTTGTCACTTTTCATCACTTTCCTTTCTTGATTTTTGTGAATAAAAAGAGAGCCTTTAAAGCTCTAATTCCAATAACAACTTTTTCTTTTTCAGCTCGTTCTCACACTTTTTCACCCCCTCGTCAGAAGGTTTTTTAAGCTCCTCGGGTATATTCCTGTAAACTGAAAAATATTTCTCGTCAACATAAGCTGCTGCTTCTTTTGCTTCCTCGATTTCGTCAGCAAAGCCATATTCCAGGCATTCCTCTGCTGTCAGCCAGGTTTCCGCGTCTAATAGTTCAATAATTTCATCTTTCGTCAACGCTGAGTGGCTTTCGTATGCAACCACCATGCTATCTCGGATTTTATCCAGGTCATCAGCTAATTTTTTAACGTCTTCAGCAAATTTTCTCAATTCCTCGGCATTACCAGCCACTATGCCAATTGTTGCCCACGGATTATGAACCATCATCATTGCATTTGCTGGCATGATAACTTTATCACCAGCCATAGCAATCAGTGACGCAATACTGGCTGCCACACCGTCAATATAGACATTTTTCTGTGCTTTATGCCGTTTCAACATGGAATATATTGTCTGTCCGGCAAAAACATCGCCACCATAACTATTAATATAAATATTCAAGGTATCAATATCTCCTAGTGCGTCTAATTCTTCTTTGAATTGTTTGGGAGTGATTTCATCACCCCACCAAGTAACGTCTGATATCTCACCATAGATAGTCAGCTCACCGGTTTTTTCGTCAAGGGCTTTGAAATTCCAAAACTTTTTTACCTTATTCTTCAATAACCTCACCGCCTTTCTCGTATTGCTTTCCTGCCATCTCAATGGGCATCATGTTCCCGTTAATCAGCAGTCTGTCGCCGCCTTCTTTGGGTTCCAGTTCTTCTAGCGCCCTGACTTCATTAGGTGTCATGAAGCCTGATTGAATTGCCTTTTGGTATCCTTCATATCTCGTTTTGGGGTCAGCTCTCAAAATAGCATTGACGTTAAATTTGATATAATAACCTTCCTCTAGTTCCTGGTCTGTGAATAGTTTATAAGTCAACTCCTGCTCATATCCAGTAAGGATGTCCATCAATGTATCAATGTAAAACTCCCTTTGCTGGTGCTCTACATTGGTATGTGTGGCCCTGGTAAGCTCGTTCAGTTGGTGCATTTTTACACCAAAAGCAGCAGCAATTTGTCGGATTGTCAGCTCTGTATTTTCCAAGAATTGTGCATCAGTTAGTTTGATGCTTATTGGTTGGTATTGATACCCAATAGGTAACAGTGCAACCCTATTGGCATTTTTTAGGCCACTTGCCATCTGTTCAAACTTCTCACGGAAAGTGTTTTCCGCTTTTTTGTCAAGGTCACCAACATAATGAATTATTCCCTTTGTCTGCATCCCTGTTTTAAAACTGTTGTTCAGGAATTTGCTGGCTGCTCCAGCATTTTCTATGGTGTCTTTTAATGTCTCAAGTGGCGTCATTCCGATAATACCGTCAAAGGTGAGACCTTTGAAGTGCAAAATCTCATCCGGCTTGATTTTGTATTCTGTTCCCTTATTATCCCGGTATATATACCACATCTTACCTTTTCCGGGCAGTAAACCAATATCATCAACCCAAATTTCTACTTTTGTGCTGTCAAGTGGGTATATTCCCTGCACTTTTCCAGCATTTCTGCCTCGGCGTGGTATATCCAGCCAGGCATAAGCGTTGCCATGAGTATTACGCTGCACTTCTAGGGCCTTAAAAAAATCCCTAGAGCTCATCCAGGGATTAGGGCGTATTTTAAGTAGCGGTGCTAGATAATGACCTGCTGCTGACTGTTTACCCTCTTTGTCTTGATAAATTTTTAATGGTAATTTTCCGACAGCATCGGCCAGGATGCGGATACATGCAAAGACAGTTGCTTCTTTTAATGCGTTTTTGCCTTTCAAGTTCAATTCATCCGGTTCAATCCCTAGAATCTCCAGTAGCCGTCTGTCGTTTATGCTAACTGTTTCTCTTTCCTGTGCTTTCGGTTTAAGCCATCTGCTCCAAAAAGCCATTTATCCACCTCCTAGCCCCATAATCTGTCAAGAAACTCACCGCTTGCGTATCTTGATGCATCAGGTTTTTGATCTTGCAACATTGCCCGGGCCATTGCGTTTATCATGGCTACCAGGCCGTCAATGCGCTCTGTCCCTTTTCCTTTAACAGGCCGGATATTCTCATTTTCGTCCATTTTAACTTCTACATTACCTACATTCCAGCGCAATACTGGATGCCCGTTGTGAAGAAACTT
>ENA-OWOZ01003455-OWOZ01003455.1-bioreactor-metagenome-genome-assembly--contig:-NODE-3455-length-10333-cov-4.114860_pt1 | contig 10333 bp, 9 predicted proteins | sample MGYA00238140_ERZ651804 | MGnify/ENA primary metagenome ERZ651804 (study PRJEB26910, sample SAMN07631232) | bioreactor metagenome | isolation source: Switchgrass digestor | place: USA: Dartmouth... | reverse complement strand
CCCCACTGCTGCCTCCCGTAGGAGTCTGGGCCGTGTCTCAGTCCCAGTGTGGCCGACCACCCTCTCAGGCCGGCTACCCATCGTCGCCCTGGTAGGCCGTTACCCCACCAGCTAGCTAATGGGACGCGGACCCATCTGTAAGCGGAACTACGTCCCTTCCCTGTAAAGGGGATGCCCCCTTTACAGCACGTCCGGTATTAGCACCGGTTTCCCGGTGTTATCCCGGTCTTACAGGCAGGTTATCCACGCGTTACTCACCCGTCCGCCACTAGGTTTACAAAAAAGCAAGCTTCTCTGTAAACCCCGTTCGACTTGCATGTGTTAGGCACGCCGCCAGCGTTCGTCCTGAGCCAGGATCAAACTCTCCATTGAATCTCTTTCGCTGACCTCGCACGACTGTTCAGTTTTCAAAGACCTGTAGAGTCATTTCTTGTGACTCCGGAAATATATATTAGCATATGGACTTTCTGATGTCAACTGTATCTCACTTATCTTTTCCCTACTATAACTGAGAGCGGAGTTATTTTATATCACAGCATATCTTGCTTGTCAATACTCTTTTTTATCTCTATTTTAAACAAATGGTACCTGGCCGGGTTGACAGGTGATTAGCAGTAATAACAACTGCTGTACATTCCCTTACACCTTCGGGCGCATTGTAGGGAACAAGATCACATCCCTGATGGATGGGGAGTCTGTCAAAATCATAACCAACCGGTCAATCCCAATACCCAGTCCTCCGGCAGGTGGCATCCCATGCTCTAAGGCAGTAATAAAATCCTCATCCATAGCATGTGCTTCTTCATCACCTTTTGCCCGCTCCTCCAACTGCTGCTCAAAACGCTTCCTCTGGTCTATGGGATCATTCAGTTCAGAGAAGGCATTGGCCAATTCCCAGCTATTAACAAACAACTCAAAGCGATCTGTCAGACGGGGATTTTGGGGATTACGCTTGGCCAGTGGTGAAACCTCCACTGGATGTCCAGTGATAAAAGTAGGCTGAATCAATTTATCTTCCACACATTCCTCAAAAACTGCATTCAATATTTGTCCCCAAACCGCATCCTTCTCAACTTCCACACCCAGTTCTGCAGCCTGCCGGTGTGCCTGCTCTGTGTCAAAGTGACCGAAATCCATTCCGGTATACAGACGGACAGCATCCAGCATGCTGAGCCTTTCCCAGGGTACAGAAAAATCAATTTCCCGCCCCTGATAAGTTATTTGCAAAGACCCAAGCACCTTTTGAACTACAAAACTGATCATACTCTCCGTAATTTCCATCATATCCTGGTAGTCAGCATATGCCTGGTAGAGTTCCATCATGGTGAATTCCGGATTGTGTTTTGTAGAAATACCTTCATTACGAAAATTGCGATTGATTTCAAAAACCTTTTCAAACCCACCCACCAAAAGCCTTTTAAGATACAACTCAGGAGCAATGCGCAGATAAAGATCGATATCTAAGGCATTATGGTGAGTTATGAAGGGGCGAGCTGCTGCACCTCCAGCTATCGGCTGCATCATCGGTGTTTCCACCTCATAAAAACCGCGTTCCTCAAGGAAATGCCGCATAGCCCGGATGATCTCAATTCGCTTCAAAAAAACATCTTTAACCTCGGGGTTGACAACCAGGTCTAGGTAACGTTGCCGGTAGCGAAGATCCACATCTTTGAGCCCATGCCATTTTTCCGGCAGGGGGCGCAGGGATTTGGCTAGGATCTCAAACTCTCTTACATTTACACTAATTTCGCCTCGTTTGGTCCGAAATACTGTACCCTTGACACCAATAATATCTCCAATATCCAATAGCTTATATAGGTCATAAGCCTCAGCCCCTAGATCATCCACCCTGGCATAGATCTGAATCCTCCCTGAAAAGTCCTGCAGATCAGCAAAGCTTGCTTTGCCATGCCCCCTTTTTGCCATCAAACGGCCTGCTATAACAACATCCTGTCCGTCATTACTGGGATATTCCGCGATAATTTCGGCTGCATGATGCAGGACCTCAAATCTTTTGCCAAATGGATTGATCCCTCTAGACCTTAATTCATCAATCTTCTGTAGTCGCGCACTAATTAAATCTGGTAGATCTTCTCTGTTACTATCAGGCATTAAAAAATTCCTCCTATTAAAATTCCCGCTAAGAGGATCTAACACCCCAAAAAGGATGATATAATATGTAGAAACTAGTGTTTAATATCCAAGATCAAGTATTGGTGCGTTCCAGCAGGTACCTTAACCTCAACTAAATCTCCAACCTTTTTCCCTAACAACGCCTTTCCCACAGGGGATCTATTGGAAATCTTATCATGATCGGGATCAGCCTCAGCACTTCCTACAATGGTGTATGTATGTTCATCGCCAGTATTCTGGTCCTTTAATAAAACTGTCGACCCAACTGCGACCGTATCAGGGGGTATAGCGCTTGTATCAATCAGCCGGGCATGCCGAAGCATTTTTTCCAATGTGGCAATTCTTCCTTCGATGAAGGCCTGTTCATTCTTTGCCTCTTCATACTCAGAGTTCTCGGAAATGTCTCCAAAATCTATAGCGGTGCGTATACGCTCGGCAACCTCCCTGCGTTTAACAGATTTCAAAAGATGAAGCTCTTCTTCCAACTTTTTTATCCCGTCCCCTGTCAAAAGAACCTCTTTTTCTGGCAACCCTATCTCTCCCTTAATAAAAAATTTACTAAAATCTTATGACCTTCATATTTTTTTTATTCGGTCACAAACCAACATTGAAACGCACCTACTAAGCGATTTGAAACCTCCTCCTTTAAACCAAAAAGGTGACAAAGACCCTCTTACAGTGTCCTGTCTACCTAGAAAAATAAGTCCAGCCTAGCTGGACGGGAAAAACGGCTAGAGTTTATTTCTACTTTTGCAATTTGTAGCTATTATAGAAATCAAGTCTCTATTTGTCAAGACTCCCCTGAAAAGATTTAGCAAGCTCCCTCACCCTATTTATATCTTCTGTAGTGAGCGCATGCTCAAAACTGCGCAGCCCTGCCAGTTTAAAGCCATGTTTTCTGCCCAAACGAGCGATCTCTTTAACCTGGGAAACGGTCAAATTACGTCCCAGTGAATAGTTTTCCAAACGCCCTTCTAAAGCAAGGATCATGGTTTCAGCCATACAAGCATAAGCTGTTTTGGGAGGAAAACCAAAATTAAAATTAAACTCAACATCCCCGGGCACCTCTACTACTCCACCCTCAATAACCAGCACATCCGGGCGTTCACTGGCCACTTTTACAGAAACATCTCGCGGACGGGCTACATCACATACAACAGCACCCGGTTTTAGGTCCTGTGGTTCGATCAGTGCTTCAAGAGCAGAGGTCACAGTCACCACAATATCTGCTCTGCGCAGAGCATCTTTGTAGTTTGTTGTAATACGAACGGCAACCCCGGTCTCTTGCAGGATTTCATAAGCCAAACGCTCCAACTGGTAACGCTGGGGAGCAACCAGTGTCAGACTGCCTGCCTCCTCAGCCATGATTCTGGCACAAACACTGCCAATGGAGCCGGTAGCACCAAGAACCACTACCTCTGCTTTCTTGATGTCGATTCCCATATACTCTGCGGCCTTTCTTGTCCCTTCCAGGGCCATAGCAACAGTATAACTGTTTCCAGAGGTAACAGCGATCCCCAAATTTTTGGCTACAGTAATACCTGCGTCCCCTACAACAGAGGTCATTGCCCCCAATCCTACGATACCAGCTCCCAATCTTTCAGCCACTTTTCCCGCTTCAATAATCCGGCCTAAAACATATTCCTCTGGAAGTTCAAGCATCTGACGGGAGGTCAAAGGGCAAACAATAAACCATCCTTCTGTTTCAGCATAGGGAGATACGACCCCTGTGATCTCTGAAGCCTTATAGCAGGGGAAATGGCTCACAATCCATTCAGCAGCCCTACCTGGCACAAATTTTAATACTTTAATATTTTTCGTGATGTATTCCAAATCAATAGGGTGTATGATAAATGCAAATTTGTTCATCTTCAGCTACTCCTTAATCTTTATCCTACAACTCACTAAACCCTTTTTACCAAACCCTTCAGTTCACACCTGCTTCCTGCTCATCCTGCAGGTAAACAATACGGGGCTTGAACTGCAGTTGTTCCAGAAGCCTGCTGTAATCCTCAGGTGTGACCTCATCCACCTTTTTCCCCAGCAAGCTGATCAAAACACCCTCCATCACATTGGTGCCAAAGGAACGGCCCTCCATTTCAGGTGTTGTGGTCACCAAAACCTTTACTCCCCTCTCCCGTAAAAGTTCCAGGTCATCTTTGGTGACTGTGTTGGTAATGATCATCTTATCCGGAAGCTCCGGAGGCATGTATTTTCTGATAAAATGAAAATCTCCAGCGATAATTTCGTTGTCATGATAATAGTTGTCATATTTTGAAGTTACGGTTTCCTGCTTCTTCCCGGTGGGGTACAGATACTTAAAAGGCAATTGGCTCAAAACAGGAAGGAAGGTATAGGCCAATATCCTCAGAGTTGATAAACTACGGATAGGTATAGGAATGCCCATGGCAAAAATCAGGTCTCCGTAGGTGGTCTTGCAACCCGCATTCCAGAGAGCCTCAGCAATGCCAAAACGGTCCACCCCGGAAACCACCAAGGCCCGCCTATCCTTAAAATTCCATCCCAGCTCATGCTGGAGGTATTCAATAACCCTTCTCTCCAATGTATTTTTTAAACCACTGCCATCAACAATCGGGGTCTTTTTTGCTGCTGCAGCGATCTTTTTGGCTTCCCTAAGTGCATAACGCCTGTTACCGGCTACCAGATACAGGTCAATTCCACCCATACCGAAGGCATCCACCTTGCCATCAAGCTCACGGATCATCTGAATCGCCCGCTGCATATCCCCATCTGTACCGATCCGTTCGATGACAAACTTTTCTCCCAAAAATTCGGCTTCAACTTTATGATCACGCTTAGAAGAACCCAGACTTACACTCACTACCCTTTTCATAAACAATCCTCACTTTCAGATGAATAAAATAGCGGTTGTTCAGCGTTTTTGTGCTGAAATGATTAATTCTCGCAACTGCTCAGGTTCCACATATTTATCCTCATTAAGGGGTGATTCTCCCAAATCTATCCCCAATACCTCTTTATCCAAAAGAGCAGCACACCATTTGATGCGCTGTCTTGACCCAATTAAAATAACCACATCATAAGTCCTGACCCTAGACACCAGGCTCATGATTTCATTTAACAATTCCAACCCTGACTTTTCTTTGACAAAACGCCAGCGCTCATCATTGGTCATAATCAGCCTGAAATCAACACCCAATTCATCCAGCAGAGAATAAATTTCCTCTTTATTCTTCAAAGGAAAACCGACCACAGCTATGCTTGCCCCTCTGCGCACAGAGCCCAAACTCTCCAAGCGGGAAACAAAACTCCGGTCTACACCACAGCGCTCTGCAACCTCCTGCTGAGAAATTCCTTGACTACGCAGTGAGATTATCTTCTCCATCAACCGGTTAAGCTTTTCCATACTGATGAGCTTATCACCGATTCGATAAAACTCATTCATCCTAAACACCCTTGTGCACATTTTTGTGAACATTATTTTAACAGATCAGATAACCGATGACAATAGTTGTTGAGAAAAAGTTAGATTGAAGCATCACACCATTCATTTGTAAACTTTCTATTTTATAAGCAATGACTGGCACAAGTTTTGCATATCTATAATAGCGCTAATCGCTTGTGAAATATTGCACATACTAAGCATCATCTCAGCAAAGGGGGTGAAAAGGTAATTATGGCCCTGATTGCAGCACAGATTAACAGTTGTAAACCGAGTAATAAACATAAAAGTGTCATTGAAACACCTGCAGCAGAAGAAACTGCAGATATCACAGTTGACGGTCAAAATGAAAAAACAGTACATCTGGAGTTCCCTTACGATGATCTGGAACTGCTTTACAAATATACGCTGAAGAAATTGGGAGTCAAAGGACCCTTTAAATAATTAGCTATACTCCTATTCCCATGAATTCGCCTTAGCTGTTCCTGAGGTAGTCTGGACCCTACAAGGAACTGCCGTTTTTTCGGTATATAGTTACGAAATTTCGTCATTTAGCCAAAAAAACGGCACCCCCTCGATTTCAGATCTCACCATCTCCCTGAGCACCGTTGGTTACTTTTAGCCAGAAAGTATCAACGGGCTTGTGAAAAAATGAACAAACTCAGGGTAACGGACAGCATTGGCGGTAAACAATCATAACTATCATTATACTAAAGGTATCTGATCCGAAGTAATGAAAAACACCCCAGGGCTAACAGAGTGTTATGATATCTGCTATCTGCCCAAAAAAGCAGCGGCACTTAAAACCGCCGCTTCTTTTTTTCAGCCCTTAATGCTTTTACGCCATCAAATTTCGGGCTGGTCTTTAATCAGAATTTCGTTGAGTTTTAAGAGCTTTTAGCACCAGGTCTCCACGTTCACAGCCTACATCCTCAGCCAACACCGGGCACTTAATTTTCAACAAGAAAAAGAAGTTTTTGTCAGGCACCTGACTCAAAGTTTCATAATTTGCCTGCCCCTTGGCAATAATCAGGTCTGCCTGTTCGAATTCCTTCAAAAATTCCGGTGAACAACTTTTTAAAATTGTACCCGGTGCATCACTTCCATTATCGATCACCCGCACTAAATCGGTCATCCCGATCTCCACAGCATCTTCCATAGTTGCATCATTGATGATTGGCTTACCTTTTACCACATAGGTGATCTTTTCTGTGGGCATCAACTCAAGCAGAAGATAATCAAAAACGATTTCACCTGCATTATCACCAAGGTATAGGATCCGTGATCTCTTATTAATTTCTTTTTTCAGGTCATCACTGCTGTTAAATACAAGGGGCTGATCAATACAATCCTGTACAGTTTTCCAAACCTCTTGATGGCTGATATCCCCTTTGGGACCGAAATCAATGATATTTCCTGCAACAGCAATTTTAACTGCTGTTTCAAAAGGATCCTCCGCATTTTGTACTATTCTGCGCATTTCCGGCAGCATATCCAACGCCAAGCGATTAAATTCTTTTTTAATCTCCCGGTAAGGGTCATCTATTTGGGTAATCTCCCTGATATAGCGATAAATAACCTGAGCCATGTATGGTGATGGCTCACTCATATCCATCCGAGACATTTCATTGAGTACATAACGCAGAATTTTTTCCTGAATTTCCGGTGAATCTGTTACCATTTTTGCTGCATCAACTGTCTGCCGCAACAGACAGGGTAAACACTCATAATAAGTCTGCATAAAATCCCTCTCTTATCAATGATCAGTATTAAATATAATGTTATTATACCCTGGCCACTCTAAGTTCTTCCTTCTAACTCACAAGATGATAATAAGTTCTCGCAGTCAGGCCGTAGATGATGACATAGAAAACTGCGAAAACCAAAATTGTTAAAGCTGTACAGCCGGCAAAAAGCTGCACATTGGTCAGATTCAATACTGCAAGCATTTTAGTTATTACTTTAAAGGCAAACCCAATATGAATTACCGCTGCCACAAGGGGCAGGAAGAACACAGCCAAAACCTGGCTTTTGATAGCCTGCTTAACTTCGTCACGGCTCATACCCACCTTTTGCATAATCTCAAACCGCTCCCGGTCCTCATAGCCTTCAGCGATCTGTTTATAGTAGATGATCAAAACAGTGGCCATCATAAACAACAGGCCCAAGAATATACCCAGGAAAAACAACCCGCCATAGATGGAATAAAAGCCTGCCCTTGCGCTTTCTGCTCCCTCAACATAACAATCTGCATTAATCTCTTTAAGAGCTTTTTGAAGTGCGCTGACAAGGCTTATTTGGGCATCTTTGTCACCTGCAACATCAAAACCATAATAATAAGAAAGCTCACCCATATCACCCTGATTACCGCTTAGTGAATTATATATCTGCTTGATAGTATCAACATCATCCACAATTAGAAAATAACTGTTGGTCAATAAAGCAGACATTTTGTCCTCTGTTTCCAAAGAGTCCAACCGCTCTTTGATGGATAGCTCAAAACCATTAAAGTTTACAGTATCACCGGGTATATCCCCCTTCAGGGTATAGAGTAGCGCCTCGCTACTGTCCAGTGACACGGATTTATTCTCCATTCTGTTGTATTCATCAGCTGTCAAACACACCACCATCGCAATATTACCAGCTGCATAATTATTTGAATGGTCTTGGGTAAAGCTGGCACCATCTTGGCTTACAGGAAAACTCATAGAGCGATAGCGAATAACATCCTTCGGAATAAGACCAGCCTCTAATGCTTGCTTTTCAATGGCAGCATCCAGCTTGATCGCCTGCTCATCTGAAACATTACGGGCGCTCACCAAAATATTTCTGGGATACCGTGTCCGTAGAAGATCCTCCATCCCTACATACATGGAAACAGTTGTGGAAAGCATGATAATCACTGCTGTAGAAAGGATGCAGATGTTGGCAAGCCCTACCGCGTTTTGTTTCATGCGATAGATCATGCCTGAAACGGGAATAAAGTGTTTTAACTGATAATAATAGCTTTTATTCTTGCGCAGCATTTTCAGCAGTGCAATACTTCCCGCAGTAAACAGACAATACGTTCCTATCATGGCAAGAACAACAGCAACAAAAAAGAGCTGCAGCGCTGCCAAGGGAGATTCGGTTGTCAGGGCAATATAATAGGCAATAGCCAGGGAGACTGCACCGATGATCGCAATCAGCCAATTGGTTTTCGGCTCTTTTTCACCAACACTGCTCCCCTTTAATAATTCGATCGGCTTGGATAGGTGCACTTGCAAAACATTATAAACAAGATTCAGCAAAAAAATCCCGCCAAACAATACAGATGTATTAATGACAGCGGTAACCGGTATTTCAAAGCCAAAGGTCACCTGAAAAGTGATGATCTTAAAGAGCAGCAGAATCATCAGCTTGCTGAAGAGAATTCCCGCCGCAAGTCCCACACCGATGCTGATCACTGCGGTAAACAGGGTTTCCCAAAGGATAATCCTGGCAATATGCTTCTTTTCCATGCCCAGAATGTTAAACAGGCCAAACTCCTTTTTGCGGCGTTTAATTAAAAAGCTGTTGGTATAAAAGAGAAATATCACTGAAAAAACAGCGATTACCCCAGCTCCAAAGGATAACAATTTCCTCAATTGTCCGCTGTCGCTGAGGCTGCCTATATCTTTGGCAACCGCCAAAAAAGACATATTATAAAACATCATGACTGTAAAAATGCCAGTCAACAGATAGGGAAGATAGGTCTGGGCATTCTTCTGCATGTTGTTGACAGCAAGCTTTGCATAAAAAAATCTATTCATTGCGAACACCACCTGTAGCGATCAGGATGAGTGTGTCTGAAATTTTTTGATAAAACTCTTCATTAGACATTGAACCCTTGTAAAGCTGATGAAACAACTCTCCATCCTTGATAAAAAGGACTCTTTTGGCAAAGCTGGCAGCTTTGATGCTGTGGGTCACCATCAGAATAGTCTGCCCGTCCTTATTTATTTCGTTAAACAGATGTAACAGTTCGCTGGAAGAACGTGAGTCCAGAGAACCGGTGGGCTCATCTGCCAAAATCAGCTGTGGTTTCGTAATCAGGGCTCTGGCAATGGCTGTTTTCTGTTTTTGGCCGCCGGAGACCTCATATGGGTATTTTTCAAGAATATCCTCAATCTTGAGTCTTTTTACAATCGGTTTCAGCAGTTCAATCATCTCTTCATATGACTTCCCTGCCAGAACGAGGGGCAACAAAATATTATCCTTGATAGAAAAGGTATCAAGCAGATTAAAATCCTGAAAAACAAAACCTATATTATCCCGCCTGAAAGCTGAGATTTCCTTTTCCTTGATCGATACAATATCTTTTCCATTCAAAAAAACCTCACCACTTGTAGGCTTATCAAGGGCAGCAATAATATTGAGCAAAGTTGTTTTGCCTGAGCCGGACTCGCCCATCACAGCTGTAAACTCGCCCTGCTTAAGGGAGAAGGTCACATTAGTCAAGGCCTGGACCGGATTCCCACCAAACCTTGTTGTATAAATTTTCTTTAAGTTATACACCTCTAACAACGGCATGGTTATTCCCCCAGTCTTTATTTTCTGCCCCCATAGTAGCAAAAAGAGAAAATGACCAGCCATTATTTTGGCTTACATTTTCTCTTCCAAGCTTACATTTTGGTAAGGTTCCTGTTAATCCGCAGCTATATCAGCATCACCAAAACCGATCTTCACTTTAGTGCCTCTACCAACCTCAGATTCAATAGCGATGGTATGTGACAACTTATTTAAAATCTGCTTGCAGAG
>ENA-OWOZ01003451-OWOZ01003451.1-bioreactor-metagenome-genome-assembly--contig:-NODE-3451-length-10340-cov-3.343759_pt1 | contig 10340 bp, 9 predicted proteins | sample MGYA00238140_ERZ651804 | MGnify/ENA primary metagenome ERZ651804 (study PRJEB26910, sample SAMN07631232) | bioreactor metagenome | isolation source: Switchgrass digestor | place: USA: Dartmouth... | reverse complement strand
TCCTTCTCTATAATCCTCCTATTAATTGAGCTTTTAATTTCATAGAAATGATGTGTTAAAGCTACTCCAAAGAATATAGCTATACCTAATACTAGAATCCTGTTAACGAGAGAAAAGTTGTTTTTGAAGGTTAAAATAAGTACGCTTATACTGACTAAAATATAACACGGGAAAAAATTTTCCTTTTTCATCAACTCACCTCGTATAATATAATAGCCTCATCTGATATTCATAAGCATAAAAAACCAAATTATGTAAATATTTGTTTTTTTCTTACCATTGGATATTATATCAAGAATTTATACGCTTTTCAATAAAAAATAAATAATGAATTAATTCCATTATATTTAATAGAAATATGATTGTTTTTATTTCATATAGTTCAAGATATTTTACCAAAAATAGCAAACCCTCTAGATTGAATACTGTTTATTCATCAATTTTAGATAATTTCATACTATTTCGCTTTGGATTTTAAAACATCTTAACCTACTTTATTTATTGTACATTCAATCAATGAATTAAAATATTAATCTTTCTCAAAGTTTAATTTCTATTTGGCTTAAATTAAGTAATATCTCCTACCCTCCACATATAAAAAATTTCTGGTTTCTCATACTGAAAATTTTTTCAATAAAGTAAAATCAATTATGAATCTCCATAGATATACACTAATTTGCTATTAAGTCTGCCTATGGTTTGTGTATTTTCCATAATTTATTTCGATTGTTATATTTTCGTCCATTATGTTATCATTATAAAGAATAAGTAATAAGCCAAATTAAATATGTTTAGGAGGTTGTTTTCTGTGAAAGTTGCATATGTTATCAGTTCTCATTATGCTAGAACCATTTTACGTGACATGATCATTCCACAGCTAGAGGAAGAAAGACACGGAGCAGAAGTAGTTGGTATGTTTTTCGTATTCGACAATACTTTTCTATTGTTAAAAAACACAGATATTGGAGAAAGGCTACAAAAACTACATGAAAAGACCGGTATGATATTACTAGCATGCGATCAATGTACATATGAAAGACAAATAGAAAATAATCTGATTACAGGCGCTTCTATTGGCTGTTTCCCAGTATTATATGCATCTCTTGGTTCAGTAGGTGTCGACCAAGTTATCACATTGTAAGACCAATGTCCGTTTAATACGGGCATTTTTTATAATAGGAGGGGTCTCATGAAGAAAGTTTTAGTAGAGTTTATTAATACATGAGCAGGATGCGATGGGTATACCCATGCTGTAGAGGCTGCTGCAGCAAAATATGAGGACAAAGTTGATGTAAAAATCTATTATGCAGGTAAAAATACAGAATACATAAAAAAATATGGGGTTATTTTTAGAGCTACACTTATTATAAACGAAAAGAAAAAGATTCAACGACTATCTAAGAATATTATAGAAAAAGAAATAGCTTTAGCTGTTGAAGAATTAGATAAGGGTGGTGAATTATAATTGACAATATTAAACTTTTTGAAAGACATATTGTTGACTTCCATTAGTTTACTTAATGGCACTTCAGGTTGGCTAGTTTTTAGTTACATAATTGCTGGACTTCTTCATGACGTTATAACTCCAGTAAGATTTCATAAGCATTTAGGCAATACAAAAATAAGCACAATTTTAAAAGTAACATTGTCAGGCATGTGCTTACCTATTTGCAGCTGCGGTACTGTCCCCCTTGGCATTAGTTTATATTATTCTGGTGCTTATGTAGGACCTACTTTAGCGTTTATGGCATCAACCCCTGTATTAAATCCCATAGCACTAATCCTTAGTTTTGGTTTACTTGGTAAAGAAATAGCACTAATTAATATAGTTGCTGGATTTTCACTTCCCTTTATTATAGGTATAATAGGTAATACTTTCTGTAAAAGCGAAATTAGTAAGCCTGGTTTAGAAGAAGAAATAGTAGCTGCTTCTCTAGATTCTGATGAAAAGGTTCCGCTATTAGAAAAATTCAAATCTGGACTTCATTGGGCAGTAAATGATTTAGCTGTTGTACTAAGTAAGTATGTAGTTCTTGGAATGCTATTTGGAGGATTTATTTTAACTGCATTTCCAGATTCCTTTATTCAAAAATATTTAGGAAATCCTAGTATGTTATCACTTTGGAATGTGGCAATTTTAGGTGCATTTATGTATGTATGCGCTGTTGGGCACATTCCTTTTATAGCTGCTTTAATTGCAAGTGGTGCTTCACCTGGTGCTGCAATTACTTTTCTGATGGCAGGTGCAGCTACCAATTTCCCTGAATTATTGAGTATTTATAAAATGATTGGTAAAAGAACTGCAGTAGTTTATGGTCTAGTAATATCTGTGTTTGCATTAATTGTTGGATATCTAACTAATCTATGGCTTATGCCTGACTTTCAACCAGTCATTAACTACAATAGAATTGATAGTACCATAGAAAGAGCTAATAAAATGCTATTTACACTACCAGAACCACTTAAATACCTGTGTTCTCTTATAGTTTTTCTATTTTTCCTAAAGGCCATATATCCTAATGTAAAAAATATATTTTTAAGGTTGTATGAGAATAGAGGTAATTAAAATGAAAAAAAGTATTAAGAGTTTATTAACTTTTTTAATCATCTTTTGTATAGGTTTATATGGATACTATGTAAAACAAAACATGGATACGAACTACCTAGGAGTAGATCCAGATAATGAATTGCTCTTATATTTTAAAGAAACTCATCCTCATAATGATGTAATAGTATGTGGATATGAAGATTTAAATGATGATGGCAGAAAAGACTTACTGGTAATATATATAGAAGGTTATAGAAAAAACGCAATGGTTGCAGTTATAGATACGGGAGATGGATATAAGATATCAGATCATACCCATGCACCAGTAGAAAATCCGAAAATTGTATTTAAAAACATTGATAAAACTGGCCCAATAGAATTCATTGTATCTGGTTCTAAAGACGGAAAATATGGGTATGCTATATTTAGATTAATTGATGATAAGGAATTAAAGGATTTATTTGGTGAAGGTATGGAAGATTGCTGTTAAAATAAAAAAGATCTATATCAATAAATGGAGTAGGTTTTATTCTACTCCATTTTTATATTTTGATCTAAATTCATATAAAGAAGTTTTTTATTACGAAGCTATATAACTAATTTCAGTAAATCCTTACTTGTATTTAGCTCCTATTATATTGTGCTTAGCATTTATATTAAGCATAAATCATTGCTAAACTCATATCACTTTACTTCTTGAATTTATTTTGCTATATCATGGTCCCTTAACATTTTATATCTTAAATCCTCTAAAACTATCACTTGGATCTCATGAATAAATTAGGAAATGGTTTATACTTCCTTGATAATTAGGCAGTTGTTTTATTTCTTTCGTTAGTTTCCCGTGCTATTCAATCTTTCCTTTGGCTTTTATTAGGGTAAGATATCTATTCTTTATGTGTATTTGGAACCAATTATATATAGAAGATTAATTTTCAGTGCATTTTTTCTCAAAATAAAATGTTGGAGTACACATTTCATGCACTCCAACATTTTAAGACTAATTTAATTCATCCAGCTTTCTGGTAATTGGTCCATATTAATTTCTGCCTTATCTATACCATCTATGGCCATAGCTTTTTCTAGCCATTCATTAAATGAAATTCCTATTGGGAAGTTTTCATCTATTTTAGCTTCTTTCAAGAATGTTTCAAAGTCTTCTATACCACATGTTTCCAATAGATTTTTAGACATAAATTTATTTATATCCTCTATTTTTGGTATTTCATCTTCGGGAATATTATAGTCATAATAATACTGTATAAAATTGTTTAAATTCTCTTCTGTGAACTGCCAAGTAATAGTTCTTCCTTCTGCTACAGTCTTCATATAAATAGTTCTAAGTGCTACTTCTGGTGAAACTCCAAAACCTTCAGCAAACATCATGGCTGCATTATATGGGTGTTCATACATGTACTTTATTGAAAGTGCATGGGCAAGAACTAATCTTCTAGCTAGTTCTGGATGTTGTTCTAAAAAGTCATTATTCATACAATAAATACAACACATTCCCCAACCTTCTTCCTTGCTATCAGAAACGTGGGATCCCCAAGCTACAGCCATAATTTTACCAACGCCTTCAAACTCTGCTAAAGAAGCATAAGGATCACAACATGAAAAAGCATCAAGTTGACCAGCCTTTAATGCAAATACTTTATCTTTATCTCCCATATCTACTACTTCATAGTTTTTTAATTCCATAGGAATTCCTAATTCACCAGTCCATCTTCTCCATTCTGGTGAAAGTTCTGAACCACTTCCTATAGCTAACTTCTTTCCTATTAAGTCTTTTGGTTCTTTAATATCATTACTAACAACAAAATACCTGGAACCTCCAACATGATTAGCTGCTGCCATAAATAATGGTGCCCCTTGGTTAACAGATCTAATAGCTCCTTCTATACCTTGATAACCTACATGCATTTCTCCTGAAGACATGGCTTCCATAATTTTACCAGTCTTAGTTACTACAACGTTAAGTCCAAGAGCTTCATAAATACCAGCCTTTTCTCCTATAATAGCCGCAACCATATGATCGCAATCTCTATAGCCCATTTGTACTACAAAATCTTTGTCTTCTTCTGGTATTTCACCAAGTTCGTACTTAGCTACTTCTGCTGCTGGATCATAATCAATTTCCTGAATTACAGTTTCTTTACTACTGTCAGTACAGGCTGATAGAAGAGTAAGACTCGTTGCTAATATTAATACAAGAGAAATAATGCGCTTTTTCATATATATTCCCCCTATTTTTATGTATATATTTCAATAAAAACCTATTTAATAAATCTTATTCAATTCTAACTCTTGTTCCTCTTCAAGTCCTTCAATATAATGGCATATTTTACCTTTACAGCCACATACACTTTTGCCATCCTGCAAAAGTTTTTCTAACTTTTTTCTTTCTTGTTCAAGTTTCATTATTTCCTCTTTTATAAAGGAAATTTTTTCCTCTAACTTATGGCTTACATAATTACAAGGAGGTACTCCATTTTCTTTTAACCTTAGTATCTTTTTTATTTCTTCTAACTCAAATCCTAAACTTCTAGCTTTTTTGATAAAAAGTAATTTTTCTATATCTTCACTGCCAAAAACCCTATAATTATTATTACTTCTTTCAACCTCTCCTAATAAACCCTTGCTGTCATAGTATCTAATAGTCGAGCTATTTAATCCTGTAATCCTACAAACATCTTTTATAAATAACATGGCCTTGTACCTCCTTCATTATAAACCTTAAAGTTAACTTTAAAGTCAAGATACAAAAATAGAAGTTTATATAGAAATTATCAATCCTTTTCAAATATCTATCAAATTTACTTATGCATATTTTATTCTGCCTTCCATCTAAGCAATAGCCTTTCAATTAAAAGCATCAACTTATCAATAGCAAACCCAATTAAAGCAGCTATGAACATATATGCCATTATTCTATCGGTTTGCATTTTTGTTTGAGCATCTACCATACAGTAGCCGAACCCGGCACTGGTCGCAATAAATTCCGCTCAGATTACTGACATCCAACCCATACCAATAGCTAATCTTATTCCTGTAATAACTCCTGGTAAAGATCCAGGTAAAACAATATCTTTAATGATATCCATTGTACTCGCACCCATACTGCGAGCTGCATTATAGTAGTCTTTGTCAATGTCTTGAATACTTGATATGGTATTTAAAATAATTGTAAAAATACCAGAAAATGCAATCATGAAAATTGTTGGCCCATCTCCAAGACCGAACCAGATAATAGCTAAAGGTACCCAAGCCATTATAGGCACTTGCCTTATGGAGTTTATAAACGGAGCCAAAGCTTTTAACATAGATTTAGAATATCCCATGACCATACCAATAGGCAATCCAACTATAAACGCATAAAAAGCGCCTGTTAAAACTCTTCTCATAGTAATGCCAATATTTCTAAGCACATACAAATCTGTAATGGCCTTTAGAAAAGCTGCTACAATGCTTTTTAATGATGGAAAAAGGAATGGCTTATCTACAATATCTGCTGCTATAGTCCATACTATAGCAATAATTATAAGCGCAATGGGTGTATATATATTGAATTCTTTTCCATTAAATTTTTTCCAGTTGTTTCGATCCCTCATATTGGTTGCTTGCGCCATTCTTTTTATATCTCTATCTTGAGCGCTCATTTACTTTACCCCCTTATAACATTTCTAAAAACGCTTCAATCCTTGTTCTTAATTGTCCCTCGTCGCCTTGTCCATAATCTGTTTCCAGATGCAAATAAGGCTTACCACATTCATTTGCAACTTTTTTAATATTTGTTGATTCTATGCCAAATGGATTACAAGAATGCAGAATTATTCCAACAACGCCATCAATTTTCCACTCTTCAATGGTAAGGGCCACTTGTTCTAACCTTCTTTTATTTGGAGACATAACTGCACAGGGTACTTCTAAATACTTTTCCGCTATACATACAATAGGATCCTTGTCTTCAGATTCTTCAATAAGTCTTCTTCTAGAAACAATACCACTACAGCCTTCATAGCAGACAACAACTCCACCAAGCTCTTCTATAACTTTAATAGTCTTTTCAAATACCCCACCACTAGGACCCCCTGACACTAAAATCCTTGGTCTTTTACTCCCCTTGGGAATAGGCCCTTTGCCATTTTTCCAATCTTCTTCACATTTATCTAAAATTTCTTGAACCTTTCTATAGCGTTCCTGCCTATCAAATATAAATTGAACTCCTTCCATTACATTATGCATATGTACTCCTGTAATAGCTGGAGGATCATACTTTCCTAACTCATATAATCTTGCCATTTGAATCCTTTCCTTATTCCCCCACTTAATAGCTTCTCGTAGCATATCATCTGTAATGATAACATCAAACTTCTTTTCTAGAACTTCTTTAAAATTACGTAATTCTAAAACCCAAGATTCTAAAGATCTTTCAGGGTCAGGATTATTAGGTAAATGTATAATATGAACATCCTTTATTTCACCGAGCATCTCATACATTTTCTTTTTACCATCACAAGTTGTCTCTCCCACAACAAGGTCGGAAAAATAAGCAAAGGGGCATGTCCCAGTCAAAGCAAATCCATAACTAGATTTTATTAATGGGCAAAGATTTGCAGGTAATTCGGTTTCTGCTGCTAGTATTGGTTCTTGACTTTGACCACATAAGCTTACGCGATAAAGTCCTGCTGCATCAATTATTTCATTAGGAGCAAATTGACAAAAGGTACCACATACTTTACCGCCTTTATCTTTTAGCTCCTTCATCTTAATAAATCCTTCTCTTCTAGCATCAGCAAATTCTTCAAAACGTTCTGCTAATGTTGTCATAACTACCCTCCTTTTCCCATATCTTTTAATTATGCTTTAAAGCGCCTTTTTTCACAAAAGATATTTTTTTACCTACTCTCTTTTCTGACTTTTGCACAAAATCTAATATTTCATCCTCGCCTTTACTCTTCAATTCAGAATTTAATGCATCCCTTAATATGTCAGATATTTGATTGATATATTGATGATATCTTTCGTCTTTTCTATCTCTAGGCCTTGGAAGTTCAATTTTTATATCAGCTAATATCCTACCTTGATCCCTAGACATCACTATAACTCTATCTGATAAGTAAACAGCCTCATCTACATCATGGGTAACCATAAGTGCTGTTTTGTTGCTCTCTTGGATAATTTTTTCTAATTGGGCTTGCAACAACTGTCGCATTTGAAAATCTACAGCACCTAAAGGTTCATCCAATAATAGAATATCCGGATCACAAGCTAATGCGCGAAGTAAAGCCACTCTTTGTTTCATTCCTCCTGATATCTCATGGACGTAATAATTAGCATAATCTTGTAACTGTGCCATTTCCAACAACTCATTCAGCTTTTTTTCACGTTCTTTCTTAGGTATCCCCTTCATCTTCATTGGATACATAATATTTTCTCCAACTTTCATCCAAGGGAATAAAGCATAATTTTGAAACACAAAAGCTCTATCAGGTCCTGGTTTATTTACTTCTTTACCATTTACTAAAATTCTTCCTTCATCTTGTTTTAAGAATCCTGCAATAATATTCAATGTAGTTGACTTCCCACATCCAGATGGCCCTAGTAATGATACAAATTCTCCTTCATTTACATCAAAAGATATATCTTTCAATACAGTTTTCACAGATCTTTTGTCTCTTCTTTTATTTGCAAAAATTTTTGTAATTCCTTGTACTGATATTGACATGTTTTCCTCCTTCCTATTCAATGCTTAAAAACTTTATTCTAGCATTTTCCCAGAATTCGTCAGGCATCTTTATATGCTTTTTTAAAATATTTACATCATTTAACTCTTCAACTACCCTATTGTAGTAAGTTTTGAACTCATTAAAGGCTTTAGTGCCTATAATATCTTTTCTTACAACTAGACAATATGAAATATAATCTTCTTCTGAAATAGGTGAGAAGTTTAAATTTGGCAGTAAAGATGCTTTTGTGATATCCAAAACAGCTCCATCAATTTGAGAGGTTTCTAGGGAATAGGGTAAGGCTACTGGCGTTATCTGAATAATATCTTCAATATGTTTGTAGGTATCTCGGATTAAATTATGTAAATGCTCTCTTTTATGGCTAATTCCTACTATATGTATGTCTTTTAGATTTCCTTTATACGCTAGGACTTCTGCATTCATAATAATTGGTGCGTATATTTCAAAATTAGGATTTTCTCTTACTAAATTTAAAGCCATATGGTTACAATAAAAAGCCATATCAATTTCCTCAGAGCTTAAGGCCCATTGTGCAATATTACTGCAACAATCTTTAAATGCAAAATCATAAAATAAGGATTCATTAGGAGTATTATTAGAGCTGTCTATTTTTATATCTTGTCCTGTCTGAATTATTCTTTCAAGAAGCAATCCTGTTATATCATCACCTGCACCTATCCTTAAGGATAAAGTTGAATTATCAGTTTTCCCTTCTCTAGGCATATAAAGAAAAGCTGCTATTCCAGCTATTAAAAAAAATAAGAAAAATAACAATGTTTTTTTAAATGTGTTCATGTTATACCACGCTTCACTAAACCTTGATATAGTTTTGATTATTAAAAATAAAGAAAAAATGCAAATTTGACAAAGAAAGATATAATATAACAGATATAATATAACAGATTTTCAAAATCATTTATACAACTATAGAGAAATTTCATATTTGCATTAAACAATATAAATAATTGTAATTATTTTTTTAAAAATAACTATTATATAATTATCTTGTCATTAATCACAATTCAAGTTCTTTGTTGGCCAAATATCAAACAATTTTAGGAGGATAAGTATGGATAATCCAAATATATTAAATGACAGGATATCAAAAATAAAAGAAATTAAAGAAAATGGAGGTAAAATAGTTGGTACCTTTTGCAGTTTTGTACCAGTAGAAATACTAGATGCAGCAGGTCTTCATATAGTAAACTTAAATAGTTCAACTGATGAATATATATCCTATGCAGAATCAGACCTTCCTGCAAATTTATGCCCCTTAATTAAATCAAGTTATGGAGCTGCAATCTCCAACAATATCTATTTCCCTTTTACTGATTTCATAATCGGAGAAACAACCTGTGATGGAAAGAAAAAAATGTATGAGTTATTAAGTGAGATTAAGGATTCATACATAATGCAATTACCTCAGGGCGCTTACAGATCTTATTCAACACTTATGTGGGAAAATGAAGTCAAACTATTGATCAAAGTACTAGAAGAAAAGTTTGATGTGGAAATCACAGAAGAAAAATTAAAGAAAGCTATTTCTTTTAGAAATAAATATAGGTCCCTATATGATAAACTCTTTGAACTTACTAAACTAGACCCTCCTGCCATTACAGGATATGAAGCTCACAAATTACTTGAAAAATACAAGTTCAACTTTGACCTAGAAGAAGAATACAATGAGCTGGAAGAATTAATAAATAAAATTAAGAAGGATTATGAAGAAGGTAAAAGACCAGTTAAGGATGAAGCTAAGAGAATACTTATTACTGGATGCCCTATAGGTGGAGTATTAGATAAGATCGTTAATACAATTGAATCCAACGATGGAGTAGTTGTTTGCTATGAAAATTGTGATGGTATAAAACCCATTAGAAATAATATCCATGAGAACTCTGAAGATATTGTAAAAGCCATTGCAAATAGATATCTAAATATAGGTTGCTCTATTTTGTCGCCAAATATCAGCAGAATAGAACTTTTACCAAAACTAATAGAAGAATTCAAAATCGATGGAGTCATTGAAGTTCTGCTTCAAA
>ENA-OWOZ01003447-OWOZ01003447.1-bioreactor-metagenome-genome-assembly--contig:-NODE-3447-length-10345-cov-16.957635_pt1 | contig 10345 bp, 15 predicted proteins | sample MGYA00238140_ERZ651804 | MGnify/ENA primary metagenome ERZ651804 (study PRJEB26910, sample SAMN07631232) | bioreactor metagenome | isolation source: Switchgrass digestor | place: USA: Dartmouth... | reverse complement strand
ATATTCTTTTCCATGTGATAACCTCCTAAATTTTTATTTTTGGTAGGCCTTCCCCTCCTGCCTATGTCCACCAGGGCATAGGCAGTGGGGCAAAGCCCGCCTTATTCTCCCCATATCTCGAAAAACTTCGATAAGGGTCGATATGCCGGGCCTCTCAATGACAAAGAAGCTGCTCTATATGAGTAAATCCCCGCAGGTGTTACTAACACAGCAACGTCCTTGTCAAAGTAATACAGCCCCAGTTTGTTCAGACCAGGATGGGGAGCAATTTTGGGAGGGTATTTCTTATAATCGTCAGTGAACGAATACAGAAACTTCTCCCAATCCGGGGAAACAAATACATACGATAACCCAAACGCCTCTTCAATATCGAACTCATAACAATCGTACTTCATATCTAGTGCCTCTAAGTTCGCGTCTTTTTCGTGCCCTAACACCCAGAAATTTTCCCACGCCGACGGGATAATAATATCTCCATCAGCATCCAGCTGCACAGGATCACTCAGAAATACTTCCAGGATCGCACCAGGAAACTCCTGGCCCTTGATATTCCTGTACGTGCCGTGAAAGTACACGTACTGGCTACCTTCTTCGCACTCCACGCTGTGCGCGAAGAAATCACCATGCTCGTTCAAATCGAAATTCTCATTCCAGTTTTTATTCATTTTATTACCTCCCTTTATTGTTTTCTTCATTCCTTGATATAAGTATAGCACGTGACGTCATGCTGTGCAAGGGTAAAAGATACTATTTCACATATTTTTTAGTACATTTTGGGCAATAAAAAAGGCCGATTATGCCATGCTATCGGCCTTCTGAGCCTGTTTTATGCAGGTGTTTATTTTGTTTTTGTAGCTTCTGGCCTTGGCTTAAACTTGATTTCCATTATTAACTCCTCATTGGTTGCGGTTTTAATGTTTATGTTTATGTTAGCTTCGCTTTTTACTTTTTAATGTTTTATACCAGCGTGACAACTTATAGGTATCGTTACTGTAATAAATACCTTGATCCTCTATAAAATCGCCTATCAATTCAATTCTGTTATTGTCCATTATGGCAAATTTGCTGCCTGTTGATTCTTTGATAAGTGCCAATACAGCAGGATTGAATAAAGTACTGTTATCCATTTTAGATAAATAATCACGAATAAATATTTGCGTATCAGATAATTTATTCTTACTGTTATAGTTTGAGCAAAAGGGAATCACTCCATTATGCACTATAGCCGTATTAGCTGTTATATTAGTTTGCTGCAATTGTTTAATTTTTGTTGTTATCGGGAAGGGATGACAATTAGCAGGATTAATGCTGCCTTGCGTAGCATATCTAAAGTGCATTACTAAATTTATTGCTGTTATATCAATATTGTTTGATAGGTTTTCAATAGCCGCTATAAAACTATCAAAGTTCATGAAACCTTTATTAATAATAACTTTATTGCTGTTATGGTCCTGATACATATAGCCCGCGCCATCAGGATTTGAATCAAAACAATTCATCAAGATATCATAATCGGGCATGGGTGTATTATTAGGTTTATATACGATTATGCACATAGCACATTACCCCTTTCTTATTATAAATTTTTTTATCACGCTAACGAATAGGTACTATGCTGTTACACAATAGTACCTATTTTATCAGTATGCTTTATATTGTTGTTTTAATTAAGTTTTCTAATTTTCAGATACTCTGTTAATTCTGCGTATTCTTTAGCCCCGTTTACTATATCCTGCCAGGTTAAAGCTTGCATATCTTGTGTATTTCCTTCTGTTATTGCATCAAGGAGTAAGTTCAAAAATTGTAATGTTGCTGCGAAGGTATTATATTTCAACGTACCTCTAAAAATTCTTATCTCAATGGTATGGGTATTAGTAAGATTTACAGCGTAATATCTTCCTTTTACATTCTTTGATTCGTTTATAGCTTCATCGATTGTTGTTAGACCATAATTTTGGGCCCATTCGTTTATTTGAGATTCAGTCCGTCGGGAAAAGGTTTTAATTTGTGGCCAGAATTTTTCAAATAAGTATATTAATTTAGCAATATTTAATTCTTGTTCCTGTTCTGATTCTCCAAAAGCTTTCCGGGAAATGTGAACATGCAAGCCGCAAGTTTTGGCATTATGTGACTCAAAATCATTATCAAGGCAAGTTCTCATAATTTCTTGCCATTTCAAATTGTTTAGATGATATTCCAGGGTACACGGATGAGATACAATTTCAAATCCATCTTTTAGGCTACCATCATGTTTACAGTATATTTCTTCATTATTGTTGATTATTTCTCTTGCCGTATCGTGGCAATCGCAACCTTTGTCCACTTCTAATTCCACTCCAAAAAATCTGTTATTGTCTGTATTGCCGTAAAATTCGGGATCAGGCTTATAGCTATAGTCACTTATTGCGCCGCGATTTGAGATACTATAACACGATTCACAATAGTCACAGCCATCATATTCGTTATAGTAAACATCATCTGAATGCACATAGCATCCGCAATCATCGCAAGTATAGCAGTTTTCATAGCAATGCGGACATAATATTGTATTATAGCAATCTGTATAACTGCAATTCTCACAAATACAATCGTTGCACCAGTCACAATATACCATGTTTTCATTGTGATGATATTCTCCACAAGATTCACAATAGGAATATTCTTCTTCTAGGCAGGTTTCGCAAATCCAATAATACTCGTGCCGTCCGCCAACATCGGTCATCTCATCATTTTCATGATATTTCCCGCAATCTTCGCATTTTCTGTAATTGTCGTTAAAGTATTCCTGGTTATAGTATTTGCCATTGTGCAGCCGGTATGTTGCTTCAAATTCTGTTAGCCGTGTTATGCGTTTTTTAGTATTTTTCATGATATAACCTCCTTCTTAATGGCTTTTAGCATTTCAGCGTTCATTTCTTCGTTTGCTTGATTATTCTGGTTTTCGTTCCATACTTCTACGCCGTCCATCATCTCACGCAAAACCTCTTCGCCGATAATACCGTAAAGCATGACAATAACTTGCTCCGGATTACTCAAATCGGTAAAAATTCCGCCATAATTATTTTCCTCGTACGCTTGTATCTTCTTTATTGCGTCCCATACGCCGTATTCGGCTAGGGCTTGTTGGGCTTGATGGATGTCGACAATAAAACAATCGGTTTTAAGTACTTCGGCGCACAAAGCCCAATAATACCCGGTATAGCCGCCCTGTAATGCCTTGACAATCGCCGTCCTTGCTTCTTCCCTCATGGCTTTTTCTTTCATCTTCATGTGATCGTCCTCCTTTTCTTTACCTTGATACAAGTATAGCACGTAACGTCACATGGCGTAAGGGCAAACAACACTATCCCACATATTTTCAGTACATTTTGGGCAACAAAAAAGGCCGATTGCACCACGCCATCGGCCTTTTATACCTGTTTTATGCAGGGTTTATTCGGTTTTCTCTGTTCCCGGTCGTGGCTCAAAGCCTATTTCCCGGGCTAGTTTGTCGACCAGGTCTCGCAGCATGGCTACCTTCGATGGGTATCCGGCCGCCTTACAGAGTCTTTCCATCCAGTTTTTTTCCCCTGGTGGTATGTCAAAAACCAATCTAGCTTTTGCCGTCATGATACATCATCCTCCTTTGACTCACATGGTATCACGTGACGGTATGTCGTGTCAATGTTAGGAGCAGGTTGGTTCCAGTCCTCTACCGCTTGGACCAGCTCTGCCTGCTCTTGCTTGGTCAGACGCCAGCACCACACGCCAGTACCCAGCACCTTTCGCCAGTACCTTTCTATTGTCTTTCCTCATCGGTAAGATAGCGGCATTTACCAGAGTAACGGGGGCATTTTCCCCTTGGCCGCCACTGCCTGCCGCACAGCTTCCAGATCTTCTTTCGTACAAAAGCAGGGGCAAGCCACACCCCGATCCAGCAATTTCCGGGCATACTCCTGGCATATGGCGAAAAGCGACGCCTGGCGATAGGGGGCAAGAGATCCTCCCACGACGCCTGTCGCCAGGCGGCAGTACCCTGCCGCAATAATAATTCAAGCGGGACAGATTTGTCCCAGCGTGTACGATTTGGTCCAGCTTGGTCCTTCATCTTGCCCAGGTTGGACACCAGCACCTTTCCTACCCCTCTTCCTCCTGCCAGTACCCTGCCGCCAGGACCTTTCCTTGTCCATCTGGCATGGATTTTGTGCCAGGATTTGATCCGGCGGTAGTGCTTGATGATATATGACATCTGATCGTGTGATACAGTATCGCTTTTCTACCATTTCAATACTATTTCGCATTGCCGCCTGCGGCCGGACTCTCCGGCCCTTCTTCGCTGCCCATGTGCCCCCCTTGCCTTGTGCGACGGCGGCCCCCAGGGGGGGGATAGGGCTGCGGGGCGGGAGAGAGTCCCCTAGCAAAAATAATTCTCACATGCGGCTTTTCCCGCTCAAAAATCCACACTCAAATCTTTTGGACAAGCCCAACCCTTTAAACCCTCGAATTATCAATGCTTCTCAGTCCTCATAGATATTCCTCGTAACGCGAAATGTTAATTACTAGGGCAGAAAAGGGTATGAAAAGGGCATGAATTTGTACAGTTTTGGGTACTTTTTTTGGCAATCAAGGGGGGTTATAATTACACTAGGTTTAATGTCAGCATTAAAATTTCATACAGTCAAACGGCCCCTGAGTCAGTCGAGAGATTGACCAGGGGTTTTTGTGTTTATGGGTTTACTAGGAAGGTGGTGCTATTGGGCAAAATAGATAGAATACTTCTATCGGAACGCAAGGTGCGAAAGGGTAACGTGGTAGTTTACCACGACACCATAGAGCGTAAACCGAATGAGGTTATAGCGGTTTGGAACCCTTATGCCGTTAGGTTTCGAGCAAAGCACGTTAAGTTACAAAACAACCTTGCCCAAAAAGAAAAAATGATGAAGCTGACGCCAGACGAAAAGGTTTTGGTATTTTGTTTATCTTACTACTTAGATTGGGAGACAAATATCGTGGTAGGCGACGGCGAAATTGGCGAAAAGGGTGTCCCTCTCAAGGCAAGCGATATAGATAAGATATGCGGACTAGAAAGACATCGGCGACGTAAAGCCATGTTGGGATTAATAGAAAAGAATATTATAGCTTATGCCATGACCGAACATCGCCGCAAAGCCTATATTATGAATCCATATTGGGCATTGAACGGTCGAAATCCACAAGAGAGTTTACTTAATACATTTGCTTCTCAGACGGACGTGGATGACGAACAGGAATTGGTATGATTCCTGCCATTTCCTGAACAGGAATTGGTTGAAAACGAACCATTTTCTGCAACGAGAATCCCTTAACATTGGGCTTCATAGTAATTTTTCTTCTATAGATTATATTAAGGGGCTTGCCGAAAATGGTAAATCAAAATTGATAGTAAAGTCGGGTTGAAGCCCGATTTTTCTATGTTCGGAGATAGGTTGCGCAGCCGAAAAGTGAGGTTTTTACGCTCCCTTTCCTCATTTCTCCGAACTTAAATTCTTGATAAGGGGCGGTCTTTTACAAGAAGGGGCGAGTAAAAATGGGTGATGTTTTTGATCAACAATACCAAGAGTATTTGAAAAGTTCCCGGTGGCGTGAATTTAGAAAGAAAGCATTAGAGTATTACGGACATGAATGTATGGAATGTGGGCAAACAATTGGTGTAATGCACGTCCATCACATTACCTACGAAAACTTAGGCAATGAATCACTTGAAGATGTGGTTATTCTTTGCAAGTCGTGCCATTACAAAGAGCATTTTACGGGCATTCGCCACAAATACAAAAAACCTGCTTGCTGGCATGACAACATTGAACCAATGATATTTAGATCAGGGGAAAAATATTACGGCGTTTGGTATTGCCTTGATTGTAGGCAAATAGCAGGTTGCGCGGGAAGAATATTGACTCCAAAGGAAAAACGCTATATCGAAAAAGATATTGCTGGACGAAACAAATTAAAACGTAAAAACCTTGATGGTTGTGAGTTTATTCAGGTAATAACCTTTGAAAAGCTACCCAAGAAGTATAAAAAAGAAATACCGCATTATTGCCGATGCAAAGGCAAAATGATCTAACGTTCCCCGGAGAGATTTTTTTATTTTCTGGAGGCGATTCTATGATTATCGACCTCAACAAACACCGTCCTGGTACACCTGAATCGGTGATGGACGACATTCATTCACTGGTCAACACAGGCGAAGTCGAGTCAATCTTTTGCATGTTTCGCTTGAAGGATGGCGAGATTGGCTGCACATGGAGTGACCAAGATCAGCTCGCGTTGCTCGGCCTGCTCCAGATCATCCAGATTGAGGTTATGAGCCAGGCGATTGAAGTGGGAAGTCGGTGATCTCATGAAGCATATTGTATCCTTTTCAGGGGGAAAAGACTCGACCTATATGTTAATTAAGATGTTGGAAAAGAACATGCCCATTGACGATATTATCTTTGCCGACACGGGGATGGAATTTCAGGAGCTATATGATTACATAGACCGCATAGAAAAGCTTATAGGGCTTAAAATTACACGCTTAAAACCGAAAAAGACATGGGATGATCTATTCTTCCATAAGAAACAACGGGGGAAGCACATTGGTCAAATAAATGCCTTTCCAATGACAATGGCTTGCGACATGGCTAGGCAGTTAAAACTCGATACTATAGAACGCTATTATCGCTCAATAAAGGGCGATTTTACTGTTTATATAGGGATAGCTTTTAATGAACCAGAACGGTATGAACGATTAAAACCTAACGAAAGAGCCCCACTTTACGAATGGCAAATAACCGAGGATTTCATTATCGAAGAACTAAAGCGGATGGGGCTACATAATCCTCTATACGATACTTTCGACCGTTTAGGTTGTTACACTTGCCCGAATATGACAATAAAGGAACTGCGATTAATGCGTAAGCGATACCCTAAAGAGTATGCAAAATTACTTTGGTATGGTGAGCAAGCAGAATTAAATGCTACTGAACGCAGATTTGCAGAGTATAAACCGGGATGGACAGTAGCGGAATTGGAAAGACGATTTCAACAGGAGGACATGCAGGGCGCCCTGTGTTTTGAGGAGTGATTCCTTATGAAGGTTTTAGTTATCGAGGATAAAATATTCCACGACACCATCATACGCATTTACCGGCGAGTTTGCACAGGCGAATGTGACAAGTGTTCGTGTGAGGTGGACAAAAGTGGGGAAGAAGTGGGGTGAGTGACATGGCAGTATCAACCAAAATTATGCCGACAATCACGAGAGGGGCGGCGAAAAGGCTTATGGAAAAACTAGACGCTCTCCTGAAAGAAGTCCAATACCTCTATGCTGAACGCCAAGGCATGAAGGAGGGATAAAACGGAAGGTGATTATTGATTTGCCATTTTGATTTTATCGTTGGAGGGGGATGACCTATGCGGCGTATCAATAAGCGTGAATACATGGCCCGCTTACGTCAAGGTAAGCGGGTTTTTCGTACCCGTCATGGTTTTTGGTCGATGCCCACGCATCAACAGTGGGAACGATTGATTAAAAAATGGATGTATGGATAGCAGTCACCTTCGGGGATTGACTAGATTGCAAGTGGTGGCGGAATAGGTAGACGCTAGGCCGGATAGGACCATAAGGGTTCGTTGCTGGTAATAACGTACTTTGTGTTACAGACCAAGAATCTTACCAGTTCATGCAGGGTGCAAATCCCTGCCCACTTGCACAAAAATTAGGCCATGTGGGGAAGTACGTCCTGGTCATTGCGGGAAACCGTATGATTAGCAGGGGTGGGAGCAGGGGACGTTAATTTTCACAATCAACGGCTTTCGCAAATAGCGTTTATCTTATATTCTTCTTTGCAAATAACGGCTTTAGTCATATAAAAGGCCATCCTTCGGGGTGGTTTTTTGTATGACCAAAAGGAGGCGATACCTGTGCCCTTAACGGTTGAAGAATATAACAAACTACTCAAGAAACATGGCAGCATTGCGGCAGTAGCACGGGCAACCGGAAGAAATGAGCGCAGTTTAAGGCGTTGGGTGAACAAGCATGTTAAGGGTAAAGCCAATAATCCCAAACCTTCGTGTGATACCCCAATGAGTTTTGAATATCGCGCCAATGGTGACTGTATTTCAGAGCGCATTATTGAAATCAGCAATCTTGAGGACATAACACCTGAACTGATGATGAAGAAGCATGGTTTGGCGCCCGAAAAATGGGAAGTCGTTGCTTATCGCAATAACTTTTGGCAGAACCAGACCAAGGGCGGCGAGGCATTAACCCTCTATCAGTCCAGGCTGACGGTGAAGCCAAAGAAGCAAGGACTATCGCTTGAGGAAATCGACAAGCATTTTGCCCAACTTGATCGTAAATTCACTACTCCAATTCGGGTAAAGCCTAGACCGAAGATAGAACGCCATCTTATGGCAGAAGTCAACGTATCTGACGCACATTTTGGCAAGCTCTGCTGGCATGGTGATACGGGCAACAACTATGATTACAAGATTGCCACCGCTATGTTTCGTGACATCATCCATCGCATATACCGCGAACTGCCCGAAGGATTGGATTATATTACATTCGTATGGGCCAATGATTTCTTTAACAGCGACACCATAGACCAAACTACTACGGCTGGCACTCGTCAGGATGTGGATGTTCGCTGGCAGAAGATGTTTAACAAGGGTGTGGAACTCCTGGTGGAAGCAATCACCCTGTTTTCTGAACTTGCACCCGTTAAAACATTCTACACTCCCTCCAATCACGATGAAGTCAACAGTTATCATGCTCTCAAATACCTCGAAGCATGGTTCAGGAATGACCCAAGGGTGGAAGTGAACACTGATGCTTACCCACGCAAGTACCAGCTCTATGGCAATACCTTGATTGGTTATTGCCACGGTGACAAAGAGAACTCCAAGGGAACCAAAGAGAAGGCTTCCCGTTTAGCCTCCTTGATGCCTATAGAAGCAAGTGAGTTATGGTCAAAGGCTCGCTTTCGGGAGATGCACGTTGCTCACCTGCATAGTGAGCAGATGATTGAGGAAATTAATGGCGTTATCGTTCGTCGGGTTTCTTCTCCTACTGCTACGGACACATATCACGCTACTCACGGTTATTTGGGTGCTGTCCGTAAGGCGCAGACATTTATCTATGACAAAGAGTTAGGACTCGTGAATATCATCAATACCCCTGTAATTATAGAGAACTGGAAGTGATACCAATGGCTGTTAAAAGAGTACGAGAAACATATACCGTCCCTGAAGTATGCCAAATGATGGGATGGCAAAAGGCGCATGTTTACGAACATATCAGAAAGGGCACTTTTCCTTTCCCTGTGATTGAGTTTCAGGGCAAATATGTGGTTTCTAAAGCGGCGGTCGACCGATTCATTAAGGAACAAAAGCGACCCAATTATACGGGCGATCAAGGGCGACCCAAGCGATGGGTCAAGGGCGAATATAAGTGGTTTCATTTCCGTGTACCGATTGATCTCGCGGAAGAATTTGAAGCTATCTGCAAATATCTCAATTCGCAGATGGACTCTCCGATTGACCTAGACGACTATCGCAGGATTGCCATTCGGGAGTTTGTTCAGCGCAGACCGATACCGAAAGATGGTGATACCTAATGGCCGAGCCCAAACTCAAATGTGCATACTGCAAAAAAACCGTCACCAAAGGGCAATATCGGCGCGAAGGTGACGAGGTTTATTGCAAGGCTTGCCATGCCCTAGAGGTATGGAAAACAGAATCAATAGAGGGCGAAATAATCGACGCTCCTCCCACGAAAAAGAAGTTGGGCATGAATCCGCTTGAAGAAGCGGTACTGATAACTCCTGAAATTGAGCGGGACAGGAAGCTAGCCAAACTTAACGAGTTTCAAACTCTTGCTGAACTGAACAAGGAGATTGCTAAAGCACAGGAATTGACTGCTGCACTTGCCAAACACGCTGACATCCTGCACGTCCCGATGATTGATGGTTTCAATAACATCATCCTTGACGAATTGACTTCTGCTGAGGGTGAAGAAGGACTGCGTGAAACAATTCGCCATATGTTAGCTGAACACGATGTTAAGGGATTGCGGATGCTACTTGCTGGCATGAAGGACTTAAACGAACTGCGTGAAATGTGGTTATCTGCGTTTGATGATTCACGGCAATTAAACAAGCCGAAGGTCAAGATTCAGGCAGTATTCCGAAATGACGGTGCAGTAGGTGTTAACGTGGAGTCAAGTTAGGTTGTGATACATCATGGCTGTAGACAAGAAGGTGACAAAAAAACGGCGGTCAACGACTTCCAAAGAACCGCAGAAGTCTAGACCGGAACGACAATTACATAGGCTTAAACAAGC
>ENA-OWOZ01003441-OWOZ01003441.1-bioreactor-metagenome-genome-assembly--contig:-NODE-3441-length-10354-cov-898.675586_pt1 | contig 10354 bp, 10 predicted proteins | sample MGYA00238140_ERZ651804 | MGnify/ENA primary metagenome ERZ651804 (study PRJEB26910, sample SAMN07631232) | bioreactor metagenome | isolation source: Switchgrass digestor | place: USA: Dartmouth... | reverse complement strand
AATATTAAAATTTTGTTACAGGACTTAAAAAGCTATGATACAGGGTGATTATCTATTATAATGTAAATTGACATCAGTACAATCTTTCGTAAACAGAAATATCGTTTTCCATAATATGTCAGGGGAGAGATAACTTTGGAAGATAACAAAACGAAAAAGGGTTCCGGCGGCGATGCCGGAGAGAAAACGGGAATGCCTTTGTTTGCAAAATATGGCCTGATCGCCGTTGCAATCGTTGCTGTCATTGCAATTGGACTGATCATATATTTCAGTACTGCCGAAAGGATCGTCGCGACGGTCGACGGAGAGAAAATAACGGAAACAGAGTTCCTGTATTACCTCGACTATCAGAAGCAACTGCTGTTTTACAGCGCGCGGCAGGCAGATCCGAATATAACGGAAGAGACGTTCTGGGCAACGAAAATAGGCGGTGAGGATCCGGTCGAAGTGGCAAAGAAGCAGACACTCGAGGAAATGAAAAATCTGAAGGTACAGTATAGGATGGCGAAAGAAGCGAATGTGAAACTGACAAAAGAGGAAAAGGATTATATAAATTACATGATAGAGTACCAGATAATCGAGCCATACGGCGAAGGCAACAGGATCAAAGCCAATAAGGCGTTCAGGGAGGATTACGGGATCAGCCTGGACGAGTTTGAAAATATACAGAAGCAGCTCTTCATAATCCAGAAATACCAGACTGAAGAGATAGGTAAAATCACCGATGCGGATATCGAAAAATATTATGCGGAGAACAAAGAACAGTACAAAGCTGATACAGACTACAGATATGATGCTGAAGAAGCGGTATGGGCGAAACATATACTGATTTCCGTAGATAAAGATGCTTCCGACGAGGACTGGGATGACGCTCTGGAAGAAGCAAAGGGACTGATCGAGAAACTGAAGGCCGGGGAAGATTTTGCAACACTGGCAAAGGAAAATTCGGATGACGGTTCCGCACAGTGGGGCGGCGACTATCTTTTCGGGAAAGACAAGATGGTAGATGAGTTCGAAAAAGCTGCGTTTGAACTGGAACCGGGCGAGTTTACAGATGAACCTGTGAAGACCGAGTACGGCTATCATATTATCAAACTTGAAGAAAAGTATGCCGAGGGCGAGCCTGTCAGCCTGAGGTGCGCCAAGGAGTACCAGGAATACGGCGCTGAATTCATATATAAGCAAAGGATAAGCGAACTTGCGGACAAAGCCGAATTCAGGATCGAAAATTCGGTCTACAATTCGATCAAATAAATACGCCGGCATGCAAACAGATTCGGTTGATGTCGATTTCCCGCGGGCTGCCTGAAATGGCGGCCCGTTGTTTTTATGCATAAAACTCCAATAAACAATGAATACTAAAAAAGCAATGTTAAACAATTCTGTTAAGGAGGTAACGACATTGAAGGCAACCGGTATCGTGCGGAGAATTGATGATCTTGGCAGGGTAGTCATACCCAAGGAGATTCGGCGTACTTTAAGGATAAGAGAAGGCGATCCTCTGGAGATATTCACCGATAAAGAAGGAGAAGTCATACTCAAAAAGTATTCTCCTATTGGGGAATTAGGTGATTTCGCCGCTCAATATGCGGAATCGATACACAAGACCAGCGGACATATAACATGCATTGCCGACAGGGATACGATCATAGCAGTGGCTGGCGCATCCAAAAAGGAGTTCCTTGACAAGTCGCTGAGCCCGGAACTGGAAAAGGTCATAGAGGAAAAGACGACGTTCGTGGCAAAATCCGCGGAGGACAAGAGCATATCCATACTCGCTGACGAAGGCAATGAAAGGAAGTATGTTGCACAGGTCGTTTCACCTATCATTGCGGAAGGAGATCCGATAGGAGCGGTGATAATACTGTCGACGGATCCGGGCAGCAGGATGGGAGAAGTCGAGGCAAAGCTTGCGCAGTCTGCGGCAGGCTTCCTTGGGAGGCAGATGGAGCAGTAAAACAAATGGCAAATGATACAGCAATAAAAAACGGCAGAAGGAGAGTGTCTGCTGTTTTTTATTTTGTTTTAAATTTAATTACAATAAAATTACTATATTGTGACATGAGCACATCAATTGGAATCTTTATGTTATAATTTTCCCGGAACATAAGACGGACCCGAAGGTCCGTCTTCCGCTGCCGACGCATGGGAGCGTGTATGGCCCGGCGGGCGGGACAGGACGGGATACATATGCAATTCGACGCAATAAATGCGAGAATATCGAGCATACGCGACGACGCGGAGGAGACGGGAAGGTTTGTAGAGGAATACAAACCTTTTATAGCGTCATGCGCCGAAAAAGTGACCGGCAGGTATATGAGCTATGATACCGACGATGAACTGAGCATCGCCATGATAGCGTTCGTTGAAGCCATCAGGTCCTTCGACAGTTCGAAAGGGAATTTCTTCACTTTCTCCAGGAACGTGATCAAACGCAGGCTAATTGATTACTACAGGAAAGAGAGACGCCACAGGGACGTGGTGCCTCTCAACATTTATACAGAAGAAAAGGAAACGGAATATGACCTTGGCGCCGATGAAGCGATACGGGAATTCTCGGACCGGGACATTGCCGAACTGCGGAAGGCAGAGATACAAGAACTTGCGAAGGAACTCAGCAACTGGAATATCACTTACCGGGACCTGGCGAAAGTTTCGCCCAGGCACAGGAGAACGCGGGAGCAGTGTGCCGGGCTCGCAGGGATCATATTGTCACGGCCCGACATACTGGAAGCGGTGATGACAAAGAAGTATCTTCCTGTCATGGAACTGGAGAATGCATCAGGATTACCCCGAAAATTCATCGAAAGGTTTCGAAAGTATATTATAGCCATAGTTGTTATTGCAATTGGGGATTATCAGTATATAAAGGATTACATAAAGCTGTAGGAAGGAGGGATGCAGATGAGAGGCATCGTTATGGAGATAACGGGCAAATATGCGGTAATACTCACACAGGACGGGCAGTTCATGAAAATAAAGGCTCAGCCGGGCATGACTGTCGGCGCTGAAATCGATACCTGCATGCCTTCCATGGCTTCAGCGGCCAGAAAGCCCATGTACAGGATCGCCTCCATTGCAGCGTCCTTCCTGCTCGTATTGGGGATCGGCATATTCAGCTACAGTATGCCCTACAGCTACGTGGATTTTGACATAAACCCAAGTATCGGGCTTACAGCCAACATATACGACAGGATAATCAGGGTGGAAGCGCTTAACGATGACGGCAGCAAGCTCATCGAAAATAAAAACCTGATGCACAGGAAACTGGACGAAGGAGTGACAATGCTGCTGAGTAGCGCTGTCGAGCAGGGATATCTCAAAGAGAACGCGGGCAGCCGCTGTAAAAACGAAGCCGGCAGCACAGGCCGGCAGGATGCGGCTGATGTACAGGATGGAGCTTCCGCGTCGCAGGACGCCGTTACCCGGACGCCTGCCGGCGGGCAGACGCCGGAAAATGGCGCGGAAACTGCCGACAGTAGGAATGATAAAGGACATAGCGGAAGTTCGGCCGAGGGAAGCGGGGAAAAAGGGTCGAAAGGCACCGCGAAACCGTCCGTAAAGACAGAAGGAAATACCGGGAAGCAGCAGGAAAAACCTGCCGCCGGCAGCGGCAAACTGCAAAATGCTGTGATACTCACCGTCTCGAGCAGCAATGCAAAAAAAGCTGATGCGCTCAAAAAGATAGTGGAAGATATGGCGGCCAGGGAACTCAATAAAGACAATGTCGAATCGAAGATACTCGTGGGAGAGACCAGCGTAAAGCAGAGGGAGGCTGCCCACAAGCTCGGTGTAACACCGGGCAAGCTGGTGCTGATCGAAGAAGTGTCCGGTTATTTCCCCGGGGCAGATTTTGAGAAAATGAAGAATACTGCGGTAAAAGACCTGCTGGAAATAGTCAGGGAAAAGGAAAAACAGCTTGCGAAGGAAACCGCAGGGAAGAAGGAAGAAAAGGAGAAGGAAGGGGAACCCGGAGCCAACGCCGCCGGCAAAGCCGGGAGCGTCAGCGAAGGAGTAAGCAACAGCAATAACGCCAAAAAAGGTAATAAAGAAAATAAAGACAGTAAAGACAATAAAGACAATAAAGACAATAAAGACATCAAAAACAGCAGTGCCGCTGCCGGCACCGGTATCAATACCATTTGGTCCTGGCCCGGCGGCAGCATCACCGGCGGTGGGCAGAACAGCGGCCCGAAGGAAAGCATTGGCAGCGGGGGCATCAAACCCGGTGCAGGTACAGGCAGGGATACCGGCAAAAAAGACAGCGATGACGGCAGGAAGGACAAGAAGGCCGGAATACAGAACGGGAGCAGCAATCAGGGTCCCGGCACCCAGCCTGGTATGATGGACCCGCGGCAGAACAATATCAAACAGCCGGGTGAAGGCAAAGGCAAAAAGGACAACGGAAACAGCAATAAAGGGATAACGGATGTAAAGCCGGTCCTGTCCAGTTGGGATGATATCCGGAAAACCCTGGAGAAACAGGGAGAAGAACTGAAAGAAGAAAGGGAACGGCTCAGGAATGAATTCATTGAACAGATGAGCAAAGACAAGGCAAAGACCGGCAATACAATAAAGCCCCCCCAGGGCAATTCGCCTGGCGCCGGTAAAGGCGCGGCAGACAGCAAGAAGCAGGACGCCAGGGACAGCAACAAAAAGGATGAGCATGACAGCAAAAAGAAAAACGAAAAAAACGTCAAATCCTCCGGACCGAACATCGAACCAAAAGACAACATGAAGAAAAAATGAGTTTATTGTCCTGCCCTGCAAAATTTCCGGGTTTTTGCAGGACCCTGTCATAAACTTTTTATTGCGGTACAGCGCAAAATGACATAAAAACCTGTCTCCCTCCGTTATAATCTGTGATACGGGAGGGACAAGAGATGAAGATCACCGCTGTACAAATGAGCAAACCCGGCTATCTGCCGAAGATTATCAACAGGTTATATTTCCAGAGGAACAGGATCCTTTTGTTCCTTACAGCATTCCTGATAACAGGCAGCAGCATATCCGCTGCGGTCCCGCTGGGAGCAGTGTTCTTTGCCGCTTCATGCGGAGCAGGGGTCCCGAGGCTCATGACAGCTGCGGCTGTCATGCTGGGAGCTTTGATCCTGGGCCCGTTTGAACTCTTATATATCAACGCTGCGTGTATGCTGCTGTTTTTTATCTTATCGATACCGCTGAAGAAAACCGATTCAAAAATGGATATATGGGCTGCCTTTGCGGCCTTCATCGCGATACTCGTGCCGCAGCTCATACTATCGGGCATTTGGGGGTTCCTGCTGTACGATGTCCTGAAATCCCTGTTCTGTTCATTTATTTCTTTTGTATTCTACTTCATATTCAGGTTCTCCATACCTGTCATTTCGGGAATGGCCGGTAAAGTAACGCTCGACGGCGAGGAGGCAGTCAGCGCGGGCATCACTGCCGCGTTGGCCGTTTCCGGTTTCGGGACGCTGCAGTTGTTCGGGTTCTCCCTGAAAAATATCCTGTGCGTGCTGCTCGTACTTTACTACAGTTTCAAATGCAGCGCGGGAGCCGGCGCTGCCACGGGTGCAGCGGCAGGTCTCATCGTCAGCGCTTCTACGGGATTCACCCCGTCTACGGCAGGCGCATATGCCCTGTGCGGAATGCTGTCAGGTATACTTGCCAGTCTTGGGAAAGCCGGCTCGGCACTTGGCTTTGTATTGGGCAACATGATCCTTGCCATATATTTCAACGGAACTGTGGAATCAACCCTGTATCTCAGGGATATACTGGCTGCTTCCGTTGTTTTTTTCATCATGCCGGACAGGCTTGCGGACCGTCTCACCGCTCCATTTGCGAGAAGATCTGCGGAATATGCGGATGTGAAGAGTTATTCGCGCAGGATCAGGGATCTGACGGCCCAAAGGCTGAGAAAATTTGCAGACGCGTTCATGGCTCTGTCCAGGAGTTTCGGAGAAATGGCCCGGAACAGCGCCCCTGCAGGGAAACATGACATAAACGTGCTGTTCGACAGGGTGGCCGACAGGATATGCCGCGACTGCAGCCTTTGCCTGCATTGCTGGGAACGCAGCTTTTATGACACGTACCAGGTGATGTTCCGTATCGTTGAAAGCCTTGAAGCCAGGGGACGCGTGGAGGAAAGCGACATACCCGTAGATTTTATCGACAAGTGCCCCAGGATTAACGAATTCGTCAATGCGGTCAACAATATGTACGAACTGTTCAAGGTAGGAGTCGTATGGAAAAGCAAGATCGGTGAGAGCAGATCCGTGATCAGCAGGCAATTCGAAGGAATGTCCCGTGTGATAGGCAATCTTGCCGAAGAGATAAATACCGATATCAGCTTCATGAGCCCGCTGGAGGATGCTATCTCGGCAGCATTGAAGAAGGAAGGTATCAGGGTCGTCGAGGTGGTTGCATACAAAGGGCTTTGGGGGAAATACGAGATAAACGTGCACCATTCCTCATGCGGCGGTGCAAGGAAATGCACAGCGGTAATTGACAGGGTCGTTTCGGAGACCGCAGGCAGAAGGATGGTGCGCAGTGACGAAGGCTGTACTTCGTACGGCGGCGAAGAGTGTATCCTGAAATACATGGAAGCAGAAAACCTCAGGATAACAACAGGAGTGGCACGTATACCCAAGCATGGGAGCAGGGTCTCGGGCGACAGCTTTTCGTTCATGGAAGGGATCGGCGGGAAATACACTCTGGCGCTCAGCGACGGTATGGGTACGGGACACAGCGCGTCAGCGCAGAGCAAGGCTGCAGTGGATATGCTTGAGAGTCTCCTTGAATCCGGGTTTGACAAAGACATGGCAGTAAACCTGATAAACTCAGTGCTGGTATTGAAATCTGACGAAGACAGCACATGCACAATGGATATTGCCATGATAGATTTGGCCAGCGGAGAAGTGGAATTTATCAAGATTGGCGCAGCGCCGACATTCATCAAAAGGGAATCAAGGGTCGAGGTGATCAGGTCTGCGTCGCTGCCGGCAGGCATACTTCCCGGCGTTGATGCGGAGCTTTCACGCAAAATAATGGATGCGGGAGATATGATCGTCATGGTCACGGATGGGGTGACAGACGCCATGGCCGGTGATGAACCGGGAGACAGGGCCCTGCTGAGATATATCCGGCAACTCGAAAGCCTGAATCCGCAGCTTGTAGCCGAGTCGATCCTCGATGAGGCTGTCAGGCGCTGTGACGGCAAGCCGTATGATGACATGACGGTGCTTGTGGCAAAGGTATGGAAAAAACCGTTGTGACAGCACGTCGTCCTACGGACGGACACAGGAAAATATTGAATAAATCCCTGTTTTTTTCGCAAACTATACCTGTTGGATATGCCGTACGGCTTGTTTCCGGCGGACATTACAGGATATGGTTTGGAGGATGGATATGGTGGCTGGCGGTTCAAGAAGAATAGTGGTCATAAAAAACATTGCCTCGAATCTCATCGAAGAGGCCATACTGATCCTCAGGGGAGGGCCGGACGAACCTGCCGACGCCGGCGGAGAGAAAGACGGGCAGTGCAGGCCGGATCCGAGGGACGATTTTCTGCTCAGGGAAGCGGAGCGAATTATAAATGAATACATAAAGGAGCATGGCCTTGCAAAAAAACGCGAAAAAAGGTTGTTTCCCGGCAGACTGTTCAGGTCCGGGATATCGTTCGATTCTGTTGTAAACATCATGTTGGCAGCCGCTGTCCTGCTGCTGCTTGCGATCATCTTCAAAATGATGTAGAATCAGACGATGGCAGCTTATATGGATGTATTGTGCCGGCTGATTTCATGGCCGGTAAATTTGCATACATTTTGCTTGCACATGCTTATCCATTGTGATACAATTACTCAGAATCCTTGCTCTGCACATCGATGCAGGGCCGTTTAGTCCAGAAGGAGGTGAAAGTCACATGCTGAACAAATATGAGTGCATATTCATCATCGATCCTGATCTTGATGAGGAAAACACAAAGGCTCTTGTCGAGAAATTCAAGAATCTGCTCGAAACCTCAGCACAACTGGAAGGTATGGATGAGTGGGGAAAAAGAAAACTTGCCTATGAAATCGCGGACAAGACCGAGGGATATTACGTGCTTGCCGATTTCAGCGCAAATTCCGATTTCCCGCGTGAGCTTGAAAGAATATTCAAGATCACGGATGGAGTACTCAAATATATGATCATTAAGAAAAAATAAGGTGGTTGTATGAACAAGGTCATATTAATGGGCAGGCTTACGAAGGATCCCGAACTGAGATATACTGCTTCGAGCAACATACCCAGATGCGCGTTCACTCTTGCCGTGGACAGAAGGTTTTCCAAACCGGGCGAAGAGAAGCAGACAGACTTTTTTAACATAGTTGCCTGGCGCAGTACAGCGGAGTTCTGCAGTAAATATTTCGCCAAAGGGCAGAGAGTGGTTGTCGTTGGAAGCCTGCAGAACAGGAGTTGGGACGACAACGAAGGCAAAAAGCATTACGTCACCGAGATAATCGCCGATGAGGTATACTTTGCCGATTCCCGCAGAACCGAAGGAGGATCCGCATACAGCCCGACAGGCGTTTCAGGATTCGTACCTGCTTCATCGGAAGGGTCGGATGACGATGTCGGATTCTTCCCGACAGACGATGATGACCTGCCGTTCTGAAAAGTGACCTTACCGCCGGACACCGGCGCAGGGCCGTAAACCCTGCAACAGTAGTGGAAAGGAGGCGTTTGGCATGACAGCTAAAAAGGATAACAAGAGCGCTAACAAGGATTACGACAAAGGCGAAGGCAAAGTCAACATAAAGAGAAGATCCAGGAAGAAAGTTTGCGCTTTCTGTGTTGACAAGGTTACCGAAATAGATTATAAAGATGTCGCGAAATTGAGGAAGTACATTTCCGAAAGAGGCAAGATCCTTCCGAGAAGGATCTCCGGCAATTGCGCAAAGCATCAGCGCCAGTTGACGACAGCTATAAAGAGGGCAAGGACCATCGCGCTGCTGCCGTTCACAGCCGACTGATTTATGGCGGATCAGGGCCCCTTCAGATCCATTATGGGTCAGGAGGGGTTTTTTTGCAATATAACAAACGACCGGATACATAACCTGGCGATCCGGTCGTTGTCCTGCTCCGCAGGAGCAGTTGTGGAGGTTGGGATATTATTGCGTCTCTTTGCGCCTCTGTTGCTGCAGCAGCTTATTCATCCGGTTGGCCGACCTGTTGGCTCTTTCCTTCCTGCGGTGTATCTGAAAGCCCAGGGCTTATTGCTTTTTACTGATATTGCTGTCTCCCAAAAATATATTTACCCCAGTCCTGCATTTTAAAACTGAATTCGACAAGTATCCGCCAATTGATAATGCAGTTGGAAAAATGGAGTTTTTGTTGTATTATAATATACGCCAAACCAGCAGGATTATTAAGGAGCACTCCAGCGTATGAAAAGGATCGGATATCTAGGCCCCAGAGGGACATTTTCCCATGAGGCCATGGTGAAGTACACAGGAAAGGCGCCATATATATCCCGGGAATATCCGACGATACCGGATGTATTCGCTGCTATGCAGGACGGGCAGTTGGATGAAGCTATCGTGCCGATAGAGAACTCCATCGAGGGCGCGGTCAATGTGACCATGGATATGATGACACAGGAAAACGGCCTGTGGATCAGGGCTGAGGTCATTATTCCCGTAAGAGAGCACCTGCTGGTGAAAAAGGGGACCGGCATTTCAGAAATCAGGACGGTGATCTCGCATCCTCAGCCCCTTGGCCAGTGCAGGCGGTTTTTGGCGGAAAATCTGCCGGACGCGGTTTTGAGAGCCGCCCACAGTACTGCCGCGGCCGCTGAAGAAGTGGCGGCGGGCACGGGCGGCATGGCTGCAATAGGATCCAGGGCGGCGGCCGAGGTGTATGGACTGGAGATCCTGAAGGAAGACATCCAGGACCTTGACAACAACTTCACGAGATTTATCGTCCTTGGCGGAAGCGATGCGGAAAAGACCGGGAACGACAAGACTTCGATCATTTTTTCGACCGAAGACAAACCCGGGAGCCTTTACCGGGTTTTACAGATTTTCAACCTCTGGGACATCAATATGACGCGCATCGAATCGAGACCTGCCAGGAGCGGGCTCGGCAGATACATATTTTTCGTGGACGTCCTGGGGCACAGGGAGGACGAGGACCTTAGAGACGCCCTGACAATGGTGAAAAGAAAAACTTCATTTTTAAAAATATTGGGCTCCTACCCGGTTTCAACGGATGATAAAATCTGATGCAGGAAATACCATAATATGGTAAAATAATAGCAAACCGGGTTGGGAGTTGAGTATATGGCATTGCCTGAAAAAGAGATCGATATAACAAGGAACATAAAGATCAT
>ENA-OWOZ01003440-OWOZ01003440.1-bioreactor-metagenome-genome-assembly--contig:-NODE-3440-length-10360-cov-3.376641_pt1 | contig 10360 bp, 10 predicted proteins | sample MGYA00238140_ERZ651804 | MGnify/ENA primary metagenome ERZ651804 (study PRJEB26910, sample SAMN07631232) | bioreactor metagenome | isolation source: Switchgrass digestor | place: USA: Dartmouth... | reverse complement strand
TTAATGTATTCTCATCGGTGCAAAAGCCTACCGGCCCTTATGTAATCAAGGGTGCACCACTGCCTGATGATGCATATGCAGGTGTTAAAGAAATGCTTTCTTATTTCGAAAACGGCAAAACAGCTCCGGCCCTCGAATTTATTACCTCGGTCAAGGGACCCAATTCACCTCAGATTTGCATTATGGCACTCGGCGGGCTGGATGATCCTCTCAATTGCGCAAAATTATACGACGAAGACGTGGAAAAACAGGCAAAGCAACTCGGACTTCCGGGCTGGTAATATTGTGTTGCATGATTATGGCTATATAACGGCTTGCTGAAGGTAACCGGCATATCAGAAACTGAACAGGTTCGAGCACTGCTGATGCCTGTTCAGTTTCTGTAAAGGTATCCCGGGAAAGCAAAAGACCCGGGCCGGTTTCGAAAACCAAACATAATGTTAATTGGAGTGATCCATTTGTTATCCGAAAAGCACAAAAAGATTTATTCGCCCTGGTTTATACTTCCCGGAGGTTTGATATATTTCATTTTTTTCCTGCTTCCGACATTGTCATCCCTGTTTTTCTCGATGACATGGTGGACGCTGGACAAATGGGAATTCATAGGATTTGAAAACTTTACCGACTTCTTTTCTGAAGCCAGCTTGAACATCAGTATAAAAAATACATTGATTTATGCAGTTTTGACCTCAGGAATGAAAGTTATCTTCGGGCTGCTTCTTGGAGTCTTCCTGTCATCACCGGCAATAAAAGCAAGGAATTACCTGCGTTCAGTTTTGTTTTTCCCCAACCTGCTCAGTACACTGGCCGTGGGAATCGCATTTCAGTCACTTATGCATCCTACCCGCGGTGTTATAAATACCGCTTTAGGTTATCTTGGAATTAAAGGTCCGGACTGGCTTGGCAATACCAGGCTGGCACTTTATTCGGTTGCACTTGTTGATATCTGGAAAGGTGTAGGCATGGCAACCGTAATATATATATCGGGACTTGCTTCCATTCCTGCCCAGTATTATGAGGCAGCAATTGTTGACGGAGGAAATACATTTGATAAATTCAGATATATCACCCTTCCGCTAATCCGTCCTGCCAGGAATTCGGTCATTATTCTTTCATTTATCGGAGGACTGCGCACTTTTGATTTGATCATGGTCATGACAAAAGGAGGACCCGGGTTTTCCACCCATACGATGTCCTATGTAATATACAAGCTGTATACCAATTCACTTTACGGGCTGTCAACTGCAGGCAATGTCATCATGTTTATTTTTATAGCAGTTCTGGCATTTCCTCTCTACAAATTTATTACCAGGACGGAGGTGGAACTGTGAAGAAAAAGCGCAGATCAATATATATAATCATCGACATTATTGCCGTTGTGCTGTCCATTCTCCTTTATGGTGTTCCGTACTATTTTGTCATTTTGAATTCATTGAAGGACAGAACAGAAGCCGGGCTGATGAACATGAAGTTTCCGGATACCCTTCATTTTTCAAATTATATTGAAGTTTTGAAAGCCGAAAATTATGCAGTAATACGGGCATTTTACAACAGCATTGTCATAACCGCCTTTTCTCTCGCAGGCCTTGTTATTGTCTGCAGCATGCTGGGATTTTTCATGCAGAGAAGGGCAGGCACGAAACTGGTTGAAGTACTGAACTTTTTCATCCTGACCGGTCTTATGATACCACCGGCAATCGTACCAACCATCTGGGTCATGCAAAGCCTGGGCGTATATAAAACGCTTCGTGGAATGATTCTTGTGGAGATTGCCCTTCAGCTTTCCTTTGGCTGCATCCTTTACCGCGGATACATGGCCAGTATACCGCGTGAACTGGATGATGCCGCATTGATTGACGGCTGCGGCGGTTTAAGACTGTTCTTCAGCATTATTTTTCCGCTCCTGAAACCGGTAACTTCTACCATCATAGTTATTTCGGCAATAGGAATTTTCAATGATTTCGTACATCCGCTCTATTTTCTGCCCGGTAAGCAGAATATTACCGTGCAGACCACGCTGTACCAGTTCACAGGCATGTATTTCAGCCAGTGGCATCTGCTCTTTGCCGACGTGGTCCTGATATCAATACCCCCGCTTATCCTTTTTATTTTCTTCAATAAAAAGATTGTGGCCGGTATGGTTGCAGGCGCAATCAAGGGATAACCCACAATGTTTTAGCCTATATGAAACACTAGATATAACAGGATGGTGGTTTTCATGATAAAAATTACAAACATGAAATGCAATCACATAACCAATCCGCTGGGATTTAAAATGGACAGCATTGTGCTCAGCTGGATAACCGAATGCGATACTGCTGATTTTCAGACTGCAGCAAGGGTTGAAATTTCCACCGATAAAAACTTCGGCACAATAGTCTACGACAGTGGAAAGGATGAAAACGCGGACAGCATTTGCTTTGCCGTTCCTGTAGAACTCCGGCCGCGTACCCGGTATTACTGGCGTGTTACCGTATGGGCCGGCGGCGAATCGGCAACTTCGGACATCAGCTGGTTTGAGACAGCCAAAATGGATGAACCGTGGCGTGCGAAATGGATAACTCCTGCAGATGTCAATTGTTCGAACCCGCTTTTCAGGAAAACATTTTTTGTTCCATTAAGAAAGAAAATTGCAAGAGCACGGGCATATGCAACAGCTGCAGGGGTTTACGAGCTGGAGATAAACGGCAGGAAGGCGGGAAACGAGTTTTTGGCTCCTTTCTGCAATCAATATACACAATGGATTCAGTACCAGGCATATGACATTACCGAATATCTCGTTCCCGGGGAAAACGCAGCAGGAGCCCTTGTTGGCGAAGGATGGTACCGGGGCAGATTTGGTTTTGATGGTGGAAAAAACAACATTTACGGGGACAAACCCGGATTTTTGTGTGAAATAATTATTGATTATGAAGATGGAACATCGCAAATTATTGCAACCGACACATCATGGGAAACCGCAAGGTGTTTCATTACCGAATCCTCAATCTACGACGGCGAAACGCAGGATATGAGGCTTATGATCGATGGCTGGTCCTGCGCCGAATCGGGTCAAAGAGACCATAATGGGGATACGGTGGAATGGAAACAGGCTGCCCTGCTTGATATGGACATGTCACTTCTTACTGCCCGGTTGAGTCTCCCTGTAATTATCAAAGAGACGGTTAAGCCAAAAGAAGTAATAATAACTCCTGCAGGTGAGACGGTTCTTGATATGGGTCAGAACATGGTCGGTGGCTTCCTGCTGGATGTTGATCTTCCCGCCGGAACACGCCTGGAACTGAAATTCGGTGAAATTCTCCAGGATGGCAGTTTCTACCAGGGAAACCTGCGAACTGCAAAACAAACCTTCACATATATTTCCGACGGGATAGCCCGTACGATCCGGCCGTATTTCACCTATTTCGGCTACCGTTATGTGAAGGTATCCGGCTGGCCGGGCAGTAAGGAATCTTTGCCTGATAAATATACCGGTACCGTAATATATTCCGATTTGGACAGAACGGGTTATATCGAAACATCGAACCAAAAAATCAACCGGTTGATCAGTAATGCATTGTGGGGCCAGAAGGGCAATTTCCTTGATGTACCCACCGACTGCCCGCAGCGGGATGAGCGCATGGGCTGGACGGGCGATGCCCAGGTATTTTGCGGTACCGCTTCTTTTAACATGGATACTTATGCATTTTTCCGCAAATATCTTTACGATATGTCAAAAGAGCAGGCCATTAACGGAGGAAAGGTTCCCGTGACCGTTCCGTGTATTCTGGACAGCAAGGAACAGTCATCGGCCTGGGCTGACGCTACAACAATTATACCCTGGACATGCTATGTGTTCAGCGGAGATCCCTCAATCCTGAAAGAACATTATCCTTCAATGAAAGCCTATATCGAGAGTATCCGGGCGGAAGACACCGAGAAAAGGAACCTGTGGACGCCCAAATTCAGCTATGGCGACTGGCTGGCACTGGATGGCCCGGATCCATACTCTTATTTCGGCGGCACACCCATTGATTTAATATCTTCGGCATATTATTACTACTCCACCCGAATTACCGAAAAAGCGGCAAAAGTCCTCGGGTATGATGAAGATGCCCGGGAATACGGGAAACTTGCAGAAGATATACGTACCGCATATCAGAAGGAGTTTATCACCGAAACCGGCCGTATGGCTGTTGATACTCAGACAGCCATAATTGTAACCCTGTTTATGGATCTTGCTCCAGAACAGCATCGTAAAAGGCTGATTAACCGTCTTTATGAGCTGCTTAAGAGCAATAACTTCTATCTCAAGACCGGTTTTGTCGGAACGCCATACATATGCAGGGTTCTTTCGGAGAACGGGTATAATGACGTAGCTTACAGGCTCCTTATGAACGAGAATATCCCAAGCTGGCTGTATTGTGTCAATATGGGAGCCACCACGATATGGGAAAGATGGAATTCCGTGCTCCCGAACGGCAAGATGGGCGATGAGGGCATGAATTCGCTGAACCATTATGCATACGGCTCAATTGTTGAATGGATGTACCGCAATATGTGCGGTATAAATCCTGTTGAAGACTGTCCCGGATTCCGCAGAGTCAGAATAGTACCGATGCCCGATGCACGGCTTCGCAGCGCAAGTGCAAGGTTCCTCTCTCCTATTGGGTTCTATGAATCGGGTTGGGAAATCAGGGATGATGGCAGCCTGAAAGTCACCGTTACCGTGCCTTTTGGCGGGACGGCCGAGCTGATTCTGCCTGACAGTAATGAAAAGCCGAAAACTCTGACCCGGGGTACCTACACTTTTGAATATATGCCAAACAGAAATTTCAAATTCCATTATTCCACTTATAACAGCACGATAGAGGAACTACTGGGCAATCCTGAAACAGCCGGTATTGTTGAGGGGATTCTTCCCGGGGTTACCGAGCTTATGAATGAAAGAAAGATGGATCGTTTCAGGCCCGGGCTTTTCAGGGATCTTATAGGAAACATGGAATTCAGGAAGTACACTGAAGAGGACCTGGATAAACTCGACAAGGCCCTGCATGACATCAGGTTTACTTACTAGCAAGATGATACAGGTAATTATAATCCATGTAAAGCAGGTAACTGGTTTAAACATATTTACTAAGTACCTTGTTCACCTGTATGGAATATAAAAACGTTTATAAAAAAAGAGCTGCCCAAAGCCCCGACAGCTTTGGGTACAGCTCTTTTCCTTTTATAAACAAAAGTATATCAATATTGTTTATCATCCGAAGAAATCAATATATCCCTGGATCAGCACTATCACAATAATTGCAGGCAATACCCAGGTCAGGTACCACCTGAGTGCACGGGGCATTTTTACACCTTCTCCCGTATTAACTTCCTCCATGAAATTATCAAATCCCCATCCGTAGCGGCTGACACAGAACAGAACATATATCAGCGAACCCAGGGGAAGAAGATTGTTGCTTATTATGAAGTCTTCGAGATCAAGAATTGCCGTTCCCTGGCCCAAAGGCTGGAATCCGCTCCAGATATTGAAGCCCAGGATACATGGCATGGAAAGCACAATAAGCAATATGGTATTAACCCATGATGCCTTCTTACGGCTCCAACCCCACAAGTCCATTGCAAAGGATATAATGTTTTCAAAAACCGCAATAACCGTAGAATATGCAGCAAATGTCATGAAGATGAAGAACAGCGAACCCCAGATTCTGCCTCCGGCCATTGAGTTAAAGATATTTGGCAAAGTGACGAATACAAGACCCGGTCCGCTGCCTGGATCAAGGCCAAAAGAAAAACATGCCGGGAAAATTATAAGCCCTGCAATAATCGAAATGGCTGTATCCAACGCAGCAATATTTATGGATTCACCAAGAAGCGCGCGTTCCTTTTCGATGTAACTTCCAAATATGGCCAGTGAACCAATGCCAATACTAAGAGTGAAAAATGCCTGGCTCATCGCTGCATAAATTACTTCCCATAATCCCGATTCCTTTACTCGTTCAAAATCGGGCAAAAGATAGAATTTCAGACCTTCGCCTGCATTCGGAAGTGTCATTGATCTAACTGCAAGTACCACTATTATTGCCAACAGAAGTACCATAAACACCTTGGTAACTTTTTCAACACCTTCCTGAAGCCCAAAGGAACAAACACCAAAACAAAATACTGTGGTTATAATCATCCATATTGTCATTTCCCCGGGATTTGCCAGGAGTTCTCCGAATACCTGGCCGACCTGCTCGGGACCAAGGCCTGCAAACCTGCCTGTAAGCATCTTGAAGAAATATGCAAGCATCCAGCTGGCAACAGTTGTATAAAACATCATAAGTATATAGTTGCCTGCAATGCCTGCATAGCCCATCCAATGCCATTTCTGGCCTTTTTTCTCCAGGACGTTGAACGATGTTGCAATACTTTTCCTGCTGGCACGTCCCACTGCAAGTTCCATTGCCATGATGGGCAATCCAAGCGCGATTATGAATACCAGGTAGATCAGAACGAACAATCCTCCGCCATACCTTCCGGTAATAAACGGAAAACGCCATACATCACCCAATCCGATTGCACAGCCTGCAGAAATAAGAATAAAACCCAGACGTGAAGCAAATGTCTCCCTTTTTTCCATACTGCCAACTCCTTACAAAATTTTAAATATACACGGCTTTCTTCAAACCATGTAACACAAAAATATCCCGTATAAAACAAAACCATGCTACGAATAATACGGATGAATTTTAATTGCAATACGGGTTATTTACAAAATATTATAACGTTTATCGGTTCATATCACAATATGGAAAATCAGCTGGAATAATCTTGTCTGCGTTCTTTTGGCCGGATAAAAAGAAACCATTGGAACACAATAAGTCAGAAGTCTGCAAAACATGTTTAGTCCCGGAAAGCTCTTAAAATAATTTGAGGAAACAGTTTTTCCTGACAAACCTTCGATAGTTCATTTCTTCATCGGTTCTGCCGCTAATCAGGGACTTGTTTATAATTGTATTATCCGATACACTTAAAACAGCCGCTGTTCGTATATTTACGGTTTTTGCCGCACGAAAAGCCGCAGCGGTTTCCATTTCAATAACATTGCATCCCGTGCTTAATATGGCATCAATATGGGCGAACTGTGCAAAAACAGTATCAATACTGAAATTTTTACCGACGTGCCATTTTACTAATTGTTTTCCTTTATCCGCATCATAACCATGTCGGCATTTGGCTCTATTGCCACCACTTCGTTATTCCTTGCCAAATGATTTGCCAATGCCAAAACCGCTTCCAAAATCCAGGACCCTGGAACCGGCTATAAAACACAGTTGTTTCCAAACTATTTTATAAAACAGTTCCACCCAGGGTTTTTTATTATTTTCGGAATATATTTTCAATCCATTATCCATATCATACCCCCGGTTATTCACATCACCAGCAATAAAGCATTGCCAATTTTCTATTCCAGGCGTATTCTGTACCTTTGGATAACTTCTTTGAAAAAATCACTGTAAAACTCTTCTTCCAAAACACCCCCACAGTTTTTAATAACACCTGCCGACGCCGGATTTTCCTTACCGCATGTTATAATTACATCTGTCAGACCCATTAATTTCAAAAATTCCAATGCCTCACCGAGCATTCTTGTAGCATATCCTTTTTTTCGCTCGGTGGGCCTGATGCAGTATCCAATATGGCCGCCTTCTTTTCGCAAAAAATCATTCAGCTCCAACCGGATGTTAATCATTCCGATAATTTTGTCGTCATCCTCCCGGACATAAAAATATGTATAAGACGGAACCCTGTTTTCATGTATTTTGGCAAAATCCCTGTCTTCCTCTAACTTCAACAACCAATCGCTGTATGTGGCATTCTCCAGGAAACGATCAAGGCCGCCTGTTCCGTTTATGGAAGAATTGTGCTCACGAAATTCCTGTATAAACTCAATTGCTTTCTGTTCATAATCTTTATCCGGAAAAACAAATTTCATTTTCTCCACCATCCTTTAAATTTCATTCTCTTTCTACCATTTTTCATGCATAATTTCTTCACGCTTTTTCAGGAATTCTTCTTCGGTAATCAGGCCATCTTCCTTTAACCTGTTCAGTTTTCTAAGCCTTGTCTCAAAATCACCACTTACAGGTGTTGACTGAACATTCTTCTCTTCATTGTAACCGTTGTCCATGTCTATCTCCCATGACGCAACACCTTTATCTCCAAAAAAGTTATATGCCTGGTATGCTGTAATACCTGCAGCAATCAGGGTCCAGAATACGCCGAAAGCACCGAACCCGGGGATTGCCACAAATAATCCGATGAATACAAAAATAATACCCACTATCATTCCAAACAGCGATACCGACTTTCCCGGTTTAACTCTTACTACTCTTTTGGGCATAAAAACAACTCCTTCAATAAATCAGTTTAAATAAAACAACAATTAAAAAGAAAAATCAGTTATTACAGTTTTCCACCTGACCTGTTTTTTCCTATAATACATTTTACACTAACCTTTCCTGCAACTGAAGAATAATCTGAATATTCATGACAATTGTTAAGGCAAAATGCTTTTAACCTGATTTTATGTTCTTTACCCGGAGGTCCTGTGCCTATAAAAACATCAGAATTTATATCATATATCAAAACTTCCCCGGGTTAATCCCGAAATAACCTTTATATATCCCCCATTATATTAAAAACATGGCCTGCAGGTTTTTATTCCCTGATAAGCCATGTTTTCTGCAAGAATTTATCAACCTCTGCCTCAAATATGCCTGACTGGCAGGCTTATTACATTCTGGTTCTTTAAGTAATCTACTCCTTCAGGCATCTACTACTTTTTTATTTAAATACCGCTATTGCATCTCTGTTGTAACCATGCCCTGACCATGTTTTCCACAACAACTTTATTTACTCTGTTTCAAGCATTTGAAAATCAAAGAAGTTATATTTCCCTTCTTCCTTCCAGGGATTTTGCCAGTGTCACTTCGTCGGCATACTCCAGATCACCGCCCACGGGCAGGCCGTGAGCGATGCGGGTGGTTTTTATTCCCATCGGCTTTATGAGTTTAGCAATATACATTGCTGTTGCCTCTCCCTCTACATCAGGATTCGTAGCCAGGATAACCTCCCTGGTTTCACCCTCCCCAATGCGTTTTATCAATGACTTCATATTTATATCATCAGGACCTATGCCCTCAAGGGGAGAGATAACACCATGAAGCACGTGGTAGAGGCCTTTAAACTCACGTATCCGTTCCATCGCAACAACGTCTCTCGGACTTTCGACAACACAAATTACCGAGCGGTCCCTGTTCTGACTGCCGCAAACCCTGCATGGGTCAATATCGGTCAGGTCGCCGCATACCGAGCAATAATGTATTGTTTTCTTTGCGTCCAGTATTGCATTTGCAAAAGCAAATGCCTTATCGGCAGGCATATTCAATATATGGAAGGCCAACCGCTGTGCCGTTTTATGTCCGATACCCGGAAGCTTTTCAAATTCATCTATAAGCCTGGCAACCGGTGCTGCATACATACTCATATTTCACTCCATTAAAATAATCCGGGTATATTTCCTAATCCACCTGTAAATTTGCTCATTGTGGCTTCGGTTTCTTCATCTGCTTTTCTCAGCACCTCATTCACCGCTGCCAGAATAAGATCCTGCAGCATTTCCACATCATCCGGATCAACAACATCCTGCGATATTTCAATCTGTTTGATTTCCTTGTTGCAGGTAGCCACAACCTTGACAGCTCCGCCGCCGCTTGTGGCTTCAACGGTTTTTTCAGCAAGCTCTTCCTTGGCCTTTTCCATGTCTTTCTGAAGCTTCATAGCCTGCTTCATAATATTATTCATACCGCCTCCCATGCCGCCCATGGGGAAGCCTCCTCGTTTTGCCATACGCGAACTCTCCTTTTTAATAAATTATAATCTTTAATAATTATATTGACAACAATGTCTTATGCAAGCCTGAAAATCAGGTTTTTTCCTTTTTTCTGCGGTAATGCACCGGTGAGATGCCATAATATTTCTTGAACAGTTTGCTGAAATAATATGCATCTGCGTATCCCACCTGTCTTGCAATCTCCTTGATTGAACCATTGCTGTCTTCCAGCAGCTCACAAGCCTTTGAAAGCCTCAGCTTGATTAAGTAGTTTATTGGCGACTCGCCCGTTGCATCCTTAAAAACCTTTGAAACGTAAATTGGACTTAAGTATGCATTTTGAGAAATCTGTGCCAGTGAAATTGGTTTCATGTAGTTTTCATTAATATAAGATATAATGTTATCCACCATTGCGGTTTTTTCATAACGCTCAATGGATATCACGTTTTAGTCAGGCTTGCAGAGGGAAGTATAACGTTCTTTTATAATATATAC
>ENA-OWOZ01003437-OWOZ01003437.1-bioreactor-metagenome-genome-assembly--contig:-NODE-3437-length-10368-cov-3.428724_pt1 | contig 10368 bp, 13 predicted proteins | sample MGYA00238140_ERZ651804 | MGnify/ENA primary metagenome ERZ651804 (study PRJEB26910, sample SAMN07631232) | bioreactor metagenome | isolation source: Switchgrass digestor | place: USA: Dartmouth... | reverse complement strand
AATTTTTAGCCAGGAAGCAATTACTCATATGCCAATGCCAACTATAATCTGCTTGGAGCAATCATTGAAAGCGTATCAGGTAAAAGTTATAAAGAATACATGGAAGAGGAAATACTTATTCCTCTTAAACTGGATAATGTTTCTGTCGGTACACCCTCAAATAAGGCAATGATTTGCGAGGGCAGCAGACTTGGATATGGAATGTCATTTGAATATAAAATTGACGTAAAAGAGGGGCGTATACCTGCAGGCTATTTGTATGCAAATATTGAGGATATGTGTAGATATCTCATGATACAGCTCGGAGATGCTCAGATAGCCCAAGAGTATAAAAAGCTAGTAGAATTTTCTCATGAATATTTGCTTAACAGTGAAAATAAAGATAAATACTTTGCCGGCTGGGAGGATCTTGGTAACCAAATCATTGGACACTCTGGTGGTACTCCTAATTATTCATCCAGAATGATTTTCTCTAAAGAGAAAGGCATAGCCGTTTGCGTTCTTGCAAATATGAACGCTGCAGCATCAATAGACAGATTATGCGACGATATATTTGCAATTACATCTGGACAGGAAAAGCAGGGTTTTGTATCTGATATATGGAAGATATTTGACAGTATTTATTCCTGGATAACTTTTGTTGGTATAGCTGTTTTGCTCTTGGCTGTTTTTGTCCTTAAGAGAGCAAAGCTGTTATTATTTATTAGTGCAACAGTGCTTATTTTGCTTATTTGCCAAATTATAATTATGCCATTGGTTTTTCAAAGTGGATGGAAAGACATTGCTTTGGTCTGGGCTCCTTGGAGTGTACTGGGCGGGCTAATAACTCAAATGATTGATCTTATTGCTTTGCCCATTATTACAATGATAAAAAGAAAGAACTAAAGAGGAATTGTTACAGGCTTGGAGGAAAAGAAATGATAAGCTATATAGTCTTTGCTTCATTTTGGACATGCTTCTGACCATCTGATTTTGAAGGGAGTTTTAAATGACACAGGAAGATTACATAAGAATAGGAAGGGAACATTTTTATGAAGTTATATTGCCGCAAATAAAGTCAATCTCTACTGAAGCAGCAGATAATATGCTGGTTTTTATTGAGGGATCTGTAGCATTCGGATATTGTGATGGGAAATCGGATATAGATTTTTTTATTGATATGAATATATCTGCTGAAATGCGGAATCAAATCACAGCTATTTTCAACAGCGAGACATATTGGAGAGAAAAAGCCCGGGTATCCTATGGATTTGGCGGCGAGTATTGGAAAATCGGACATATAATCAACAATGACATGGACCGCTTTTGGAAGGAGTTTAATCCCTATGTTGTCAATAGTTTAGCTCACGCAATTTCTATATGGGACCCCAAGAATCTTCTACCAATTAAGAAAAGAGTGAGCTTTTATCCGGAGGAGATGAAAAAAAGTGTAATTAGAGGACTCAGGCTAACTGTCAATGACAGTGGTGCTTATAATTTCAAAGAGGCATTAGAGCGAGACAAGATAAGCGAAGCTAAGATATACCTTTACAGAGCCATTGAGGCTTTACTTCGGCTTACTTACATACTCAACAATCAATATTATCCGCCTACCAAATGGCTTTCAAAAGGCTTAGAAAGCTTAAGCAATGATTTTGCTGTACTGAAACTGCTTGAAGGAATAGAGGAAAATAATAATCTGACTGACATATATAATTTCTTTATGGAAGCTTATAATAACATGCAACAATATATGCTGGACAATAATTCTATTGAGAAGGAAAGTATTGAAAGTTATCCATGTATATTTAGCAAACCTTTCTATATATTTAATAGCTTTTAGTTTCCTATTAATTTACTGTTAGACGGATGAAACTTATAAAGCCTGGAAGGAAGGCGAAATTGTTGGATTAATAGTGATAGACAAGAGAAGAATAAATTTTATCGGGGTGAATGATTATGACGAATGAAATTATCAATAATATTATAACAAGACGCAGCTGTAAGAAGTTTAAATCCGATCCTGTCCCTCAAGAGTTGATTGACGCAGTGGTTGAAGCCGGTTAGTATGCAGCCAGCGGTCATGGGAAGCAGTCTCCAATATTGATTGTTGTAACAGATAAAGCAACAAGAGATAAACTCTCTAAGCTTAATGCAAAATATGACAAGATGAATCGGCCGGATCCCTTTTATAATGCCCCGGTAGTGATTCCTGTTCTTGCAGACAAATCAATACCAACCTATATATATGATGGCAGTCTTGTTTTGGGAAATATGATGTTGGCCGCCCATTCTTTGGGCTTGGGAAGCTGCTGGATTCATCGGGCAAGACAAGTTTTTGAAGATGAAGAGGGACAGGAAATATTAAGAGGGTTAGGTATTACAGGTGAGTATGAAGGTATAGGAAATCTTGTATTGGGATATCCAGACCTCCTTAATACCAATATTCCTGCAAGGAAAGAGAAGCGGGTATATCGTATTTAGCTAATTTGATGAGTGTTTATGGAGGAAAATTAATGAGCGCAAAATTTGATCCGAATAACCTTGTGATTAAACTCTGCATGAGCGGGATGAGTTATGAGGATAAGGGAAAGTTTGAGGATGCCATAGAGAGCTTTAATAAGGCTTGGAATGAAGCGACAGACGACTATGAGAGCTTTATTGCGGCATATCATATAGCGCGTCTACAAAAGAATGCTGCAGATAAATTAAAATGGATGAAAAAATCGCTAGAGTGTGCGCTAAATGTAGATGATGAAAATGTTAAGAGCGCATATTCAACTTTATATCTTAATATAGCTAAATGTTATGAGGGGTTAGGCGATTTTGATAATGCAAAAAAATATTATGGACTCTCAAATTCATATAAGGGAGCGCCTTTTGACAAAGGACCATTTTATCATGGAACAAAGGCAGATTTGCAAATAGGGGATTTACTGACAGCGGGTGGAAACTCAAATTATAAACCCGATCTAAAAATGAACCATATATATTTCACAGCAAATATCAATGCTGCAAGACTGGCAGCAGGATTGGCAAAAGGAGAAGGAAGAGAACGGGTATATATAGTAGAACCAACAGGTGAATTTGAAGACGACCCAAATCTAACTGATAAAAAATTTCCTGGTAATTTAACACGTTCTTATCGTTCTACCAAACCCTTAAGAATTATCGGCGAGGCAACAGAGTGGGCCGAACTAACAAACAGAGAGAAGCAGGAATGGCGTGAAAATATAAATAATAATAAGGGTGAAATTATTAACTGAACATCTTACTTTTATGGACCGTTATTTAAGAAAAATGCATTATAATAGGCATTCATGCAATGTTGAGACATTTTACTTATTGTTAGAGAAAGTTTACTGGGAGGAACACTGAGATGAATGTAAATATAGTTGAAATAAAAGATTCATGTAAGAAATCTAAGTACGCAGAAGAGATTCTAAGGTGTTTGCCAGAATGGTTTGGAAATGAGAATGCTCTATTAGATTATGTTAAGGGTGTAGCGCCTCTGCCTTTTTGGATTGCTTTGAATGATGATGAAAAGTGCATTGGTTTTATATCAATGAAGATTCATAATGGTCATACTGGAGATATATATGCTTTCGGAGTATTACCTGAGTATCACAGAAAAGGTGTTGGAAGATTATTATTGGCCAAGGCGGAGGAATATTGCAAAAGCAATAACTGCAAGTACATAATTGTAAAAACATTAAGTGATACTGTAGAGTATGAACCATACGAAAGAACGAGGAAATTTTATAAAAATGTTGGTTTTGAAGAATTGATAACATTAACAGAAATGTGGGATGAACAAAATCCTTGCCTGATTATGATTAAGGAAACATAATTATGTTCACAGAGTGGTTTCCAAAAGAAATTCAGCCTTTGGAAACCCTTTTTTTGCTTTATTGTCAGCGAAAATAACAATGAAAAATATTCGCTATTTTGACACAATGTGATATACTTATATTTTGGGATGATAATGATTTGTAATAAATTAGGATATTTGATTCGGGTTTAATTGAAAAGATAAATGCAAGGGATTTTTAAGCTTTCTATATATCTTCATAGGGGGAGAAAACTGTGTTTTTATTATATTCCTTTGAAATTATCGGTACTATTGCCTTTGCTATTTCAGGAGCTTTAACCGGTATCCGAAAAAAGCTTGATTTGTTTGGAGTAATCTTCTTAGCTTGCACCACAGCGGTAGGAGGTGGAGTGTTTCGAGACATATTATTGGGAAATACTCCCCCGACAGCATTTATAAACCCAACTGCATGTATTATCAGTATAATTACTGCATTTGTCTTATTTTTCTTTTATGATGAAAAGTTCAATAGGCTTGAAAAGCTTGTTACTATTTCTGATGCACTTGGCCTTGGAGTATTTACAGCCGTAGGGTGTAGAACTGCTATACTTCATGAAGCGGACGGGATATTTGCCATAGTCTTTATGGGCATGTGTACTGGAGTTGGTGGCGGAATCGCAAGAGATATTTTAGTGAAAGATGTTCCTTTTGTCTTAAGGAAAGAAATCTATGCCATAGCATCTATTATAGGAGGCCTCTTTTATTGTTTGATTCGCCAATATTTTTCAGATATCATTTCTTTGTATACTTGTTGTTTGCTCATTTTTGCTATAAGATTATTTGCCATTAAATTTAATATCAATTTGCCGGTGAGAAAAAATAAGACACATATGATGCCGAAAATGAAATGAAAAACCGTAACATCAACCGCATCAACTCAGCCTATGTTGAATCAATAACTCGAATATCAAGGTAATTTAGAGAAAACTTATCAAAACTGTTGACTTTGACGTCGTGTCGTCCATTACAATGATTCCCGAAAGGAGGCGAGAAGAGAAACTTATGACTATCAGCGAGGTTACAAAGACCTTCGATACTGCGGTTCATCTTATTGTAACGTTTAAAAATAAAGCTGATTTACTTTCTTGTTATGACATAATGAAAGAAGTAAGTATAACTATTGATCCATTGGAAGAACTGCCATATAGTCCACTCGCTGTTCAGTTTATTGATAAATTCGGAGTACAATGGGGATTTATGGTCATATAATATGTTTTCATACAAATTTCTCCTTCATTAGGGGACAAAACGAACAAGGGGTATCATCACATGGAAGTTATACGAGAATCCTCTGAAGATGAGATGATTGCACTATTTTTACAGACCGAGATCAGGTCGGACCGGTATCATAACGAGATATCAGGGATCATAACCGATCTGGGAGTGCAGGAATCCATCATACTTGAACCTGATATTAGCTCGGATGAAGAGAATATTTTAAGAAAAAAGGTATTAGCCAGGTTCAGGGGCTACGGGGAAGACAGGAAGATATTCGAGGGTTTCCCCGGGGATGTGCGTTGGGTCTGGGCGGCCATGACGATAAGCGAACTGGAGAAAGTCAAGTATATCAACTATGATTACTGGGTTGAGCTATCAGGTGGTTCAAGACTGGCTAAGGATGCGGCTGTGAACATCAAGCAAGGCGTGGAAATATACGGTGTAAGCAATGACGGGTTTTTGGCTGGAGCAAGAGCTTTATCCGACGGTTGCACATTTCCGCCGATTATTCTTATATCCGACTATGAAGAAATTATAGTCCTGGAAGGACATTTCAGGCTGACAGTATTCATGCTTGAGCCGGATGCCATCAGGGATAAGCTGAAAGTATTGATTGGTTTTACATCAAGGGAAAAGTTAATGAAGTGGAGTTTGTACTAGTATGGTGTGTTTAACCAAACTATAAGTAAACGTAAATAGTAAGCGAGACGATATCAGATGAATTTTAGAATATTTGAACCTCTGGCTAAAGGCATATGAGCATGATATTGAGATTACTTATAATACAATCAAATTGAAAGGGGGATTTATAAGTGAATCTTCAGGAAGAGTATAACAGAGTCAAGGAACGTATTGATGCTATAAATTTTAGTGCTTTGTGGGAGGGCTTTCATTCGTTTCGATTTGCTTTATTCAATGAGACAGAGTGTTACTTTGACGGTAGGTATATAGAAAAGACAGATGAGTTTCACGCCAACACATCCATTTTGTACAATGGAGAAAACATTGCAATATGGAAGCTCACAGAGAAGCCAACCGACATTGATATGTTTACAGCATCAATCGTCCATGAAATGTTTCATGCCTATCAAAACGAATCCGGGGAAAAATGCATTCTGGATGAAAGACGCGCATTGCTTGAGTATCAGTACTCAATGGAAAATTTATCTGTGAAGTTGCAGGAAGCAAAACTGATGCGGGATATTCTTCTTGACGGGAATGAAAGCAAATTTCTGGAGTTGCTGAGTTTAAGGAAACTTCGAAAAGAACGTTTTCCCAAACAGTATGATTACGAGGCAAGAGTCGAGCAAAATGAAGGAACGGCTAAGTATATTGAGTTGCTTGTATTGATGCAGATTGCCCCGGAAAAGGGCAGGCTAAGGCTTTTGCAAATGATTGATGAGATAATTGCCGCTGGTAATTATTTTCCAATTCGAGTTATTTCTTATACCATCGGCGCAGTATTTTTACTTTGCATTAAAAAATGTTCTTCTTTCATCTATTCAAATTTCTCTGAAAGACCGTTTTCAGATGAAATACTGGATGATGTTATTGCCATGCCTTATGAAGTAGCAATCGATCCTGAAATGGAAATGAAACTAACAACCTATAATCAGGAAACAGAGAGAATAGTTACTGCTGCTCTTAATAGGGGAGAAATTTGCCTTAAAGGTAATTATCCACTGTTCAGTCTAAATATCTGGGATGCGCGGTGGAATGGGAAATATGCAACTTCAAACCATTTTGTTGCCTACTTGGATGGAGACCAGGTAAAATTTCTAAATGGCAATTTTGTTGTAGAAATTGATAATAGTTTAAGTATACTGACGGTTTACAGACAATAAGGGCATTGACCATTTAACATGTTACCGCCAATGGCGGTTTTTTTTATTCTATAATTTTACACAAATTCCTTTACATATAAAGAATTATTCAGTAAAATTAAGTCAATTTATCTGGGATATCTTGGAAGGGGCAGAAATAATGCTTAGGACAGGTATATATGAGTGGCATCAGGCGCAAAGCAGGTTAAAGTAAACAGATGATATAAAATGTATATCATGATTTAAATGTTAATAAGTACTAAGGTAATTTTTATGAAAGGAGATTAACATGTGTGCCAATAAAGTAACAGGATGGGAGCGTAGTAATAGGATAATCTTTGATGAGGTTGTTGCAAAATATGATAAGGTGCGGTGGGAATACCCGAATGAGCTTATTGCAGATATTTTTCAATATTCAGGGCCCGGGAAAGGCAAAAAAGCCCTTGAGATAGGAGCAGGGACAGGGAAAGCAACCGAACCCTTTCTTGAGTCAGGGTATGCTGTAACTGCTGTAGAGATGAGTAAGAATATGACAGAATTTCTATTGGAGAAATTCAAAAAATACAAAAACTTTAATGTAATCACATCCACTTTCGAGGATGTTTCGCTGGATGATACAGAATATGACTTAATATACGCTGCATCTGCTTTCCATTGGGTGGACGCGGAGATAGGATGTCCCAAGGTTTTCCGCCTTTTAAAGAGTGGCGGGGTATTTGCACTGTTTCGGAACAACTCTGTCCCAGCCGAAGGTGAAGAAACCTATGAGGAAATCCAAAAGGTATATGAAAAATGCTATTATAGCTATTACATTACAAAAGAAAGACCGGTTAGAAAATCCAAGGATGAATTTCTGAAGCCATCAGGAATCTATAAAGGATTTCGATTCGATAGTTTAGAGCAGTATGGATTTAGAGATGTTACTATAAAGTTATACGATGCATCGCTGACATACAGTGCAGACGAATATATAGAGCTTCTTGATACCTTTTCAGACCATAGAAGTTTACCGGTTGACCTGAGGGTATCCTTGTATGAGGGAATAAAGGAAGTTATATTAAGGTATGGTGGTTGTCATAAAGTAGACTATATTTTTCAATTATATATGGGGAGAAAGCCATGAAATAAGTAAATATAAAAAGGGTTCTCTATTCGGTATGGCATGGCCAGCTATTTATGTAGATTTAATCTGCCCATTTCTAAAATCAATTTATACACCTGAGAATATGGAGGGATTTTCATGAAACATATGGGAACAAAGACAATTGAAACAGAACGGTTGATTCTGCGAAAGTTTAACAACGATGATATCAGTTACGCATACAAGAATTGGACATCAGATGAAGCTGTTACTAAATTTCTCCGTTGGCCAACCCACAAAGATATATCTGTAACAGAAAAAGTTTTGAATGAATGGATTATATCTTATGAAGACCCTGCTTATTATCATTGGGCAATAGAATTAAAAAGTATAGGCGAACCCATAGGAGCTATCGGTGTTGTTGATATGAATGAAAAGCTGGAAAAAGTGAATATCGGCTATTGTATCGGTAGTAAATGGTGGCATCAGGGAATTGTCAGTGAGGCATTCAGCGCCATTATTCCATTTCTGTTTGAAGAGGTGGAAGTTAACCGTATTGAAGCTCAGCATGATCCTAATAATCCCCGTTCAGGCAGTGTTATGAAGAAATGTGGTTTAAAATACGAGGGTACGCTTCGCCAGGCCGATTATAACAATCAGGGAATTGCTGACGCATGTATATACAGCTTGCTCAGGGAAGAGTATTTTGCTCGAAAATAAAACTCAGGAAACAGACGATGTACATATGAATATAGTAATCCTAAAGCGGACGCTTTTAATAGGAGGATATATACCTGGAAAACTATGTGCCGGTTAATGGAGTTAAGATTTGGACCGACATCAGGGGAAATGTAAACAGGTATATAATATTATGCTCCGGAGGGCTGGGTTGCTGCGACTATATGCTTCCCTGCGTACTTTTCTGAATATACAAGTACTCGTATCTGATACTGTAAAAAGCTCAGGAATAAAATACTGAATATTAATTTGCTCTTGACCGGAAGTAACTGCCTGATGTTATACTTGCATTGTAATGTTGGTAAGCAATAAGTTAAATGATAAGGAGGAAAATGGAATGAAGGTATTGCTTATAAACGGAAGTCCCAAGGAAAATGGAAACACATTTATTGCGCTGAATGAGATGGTTAAAGTGTTTCATGAGGAAGGAATTGAGACTGAAATTATTCATGTAGGCAATAAGGAAATTCGTGGCTGCATAGCTTGTCATCATTGCAAGAAACACGGGAAATGTGTGTTTGATGATATTGTGAATGAGGTAGCAGTAAAATTTGAGGAAGCTGATGGTCTTGTTATAGGAAGCCCGGTCTACTATGCAATGGCTAACGGCACTATTGCTTCCTTCCTGCAGCGGCTGTTCTATTCAACATTATTCAATAAAACCATGAAGGTTGGAGCAAGCGTAGTTGTTGGCCGGCGTGGCGGACTTTCTTCTACCTATGACGAACTGAATAAATTCTTCGGTATCTCCGGCATGCCTATCGCTTCGGGCCAGTATTGGAACAGCGTACACGGAAACAAACCGGGCGAAGCAGAACAGGACATCGAGGGACTGCAGGGTATGCGGACACTTGCACGTAATATGTCTTTCCTTATAAAAAGTATAGCTCTCGGTAAAGAAAAATTCGGAATACCTGAGAAGGAGAAAACCATATTTACGAATTTTATTCGCTAAATAACTGGTGAAACTTGTGAAATTGCATTGCTTGTAATACCAGTCCCTTGTTTTGGAGGAAGAATAATATGGAAAAAACTATTATTAGCAGAGCATTGGATGTCCAACCGATACATAAAAAAGAGCATGAAAGCTATGAATACTTTAAACGTGAGTTAGTGCCAATCAGAAATGGCGGTCAATGCAGAGTATCATTATATGAAGTTCCCCCGAAAAAAACGGCATATCCGTATCATTATCATATGAAAAGTGAAGAAGTTTTTTATATTTTAAGTGGAAAAGGCTTACTTAAAACACCGGATGGAGAGAAAACTGTGACCGCAGGAGATTATATTTTTTTCCCTGCCAATGAGAATGGAGCCCATAAATTAACAAATATTTCGGATACGGAAACACTCGTATACTTGGATTTTGACACTTATAATGATATTGACGTTGCGTTTTATCCCGATTCCGGGAAAGTTGGTATTTGGGGGAAAAACATAAACCAACTATATAAAATAAAAGATCAGGTTGGATATTATGATGGTGAATAAAAGCTCAGATTCCAATTATTTCATATTGATTTTACAACCAATGAAGTAATCCTTTGGGGAAATAATCAACATGAAGAGATAAGGCTTTTAATGAACATAGCCTATTATAGCTCTATCTTTTTCCCTGTTCCGCTTCCTCCGGTGTGAAATTCCCTGGCGAATTTACT
>ENA-OWOZ01003430-OWOZ01003430.1-bioreactor-metagenome-genome-assembly--contig:-NODE-3430-length-10379-cov-3.202097_pt1 | contig 10379 bp, 9 predicted proteins | sample MGYA00238140_ERZ651804 | MGnify/ENA primary metagenome ERZ651804 (study PRJEB26910, sample SAMN07631232) | bioreactor metagenome | isolation source: Switchgrass digestor | place: USA: Dartmouth... | reverse complement strand
TGTCAATACATACGGTATGGCCTTGCTGCAAAAAAAACTAAAAAAAGACCAAACCAACCTTTTATATAAAGAGGCTTCATTAATATCTGCCTCATACAGAGGTACCTTATTTGATCATGAACAAAGCCCGGATAATCTTGCTTCCCAATTCAGGTCCATAAATACATACCTAAATATCCGCGTCTGGATTGTAAACAGGGACGGACAGATTGTAGCGGATTCCTCCAATATAGATAATCCTCCTAATGTAAATTTAAATGACCTTGACCCCGGCTTTTTAAATAAAACAATTTCCGAAAATACAATGTTTGAAAGCCTTTTTAACGAACCTATGTTAAGTATTATCCGAAGAGTTGATTATAACTTCAGGCTGCGGGGTTATATTGTACTTCACTCACCGATGAGTGAAATCCAAAATAAGGCTTATATCTATATGGATGTAATCAATATATGTTTTTTGGTAATTTTCCCTCTGCTGTTTTTAATATTTATTTATATATACTATATTACGGCAAAACCGTTGAAGCATCTTATGAAGGCTGCCGTAGAATACGGTTCCGGCAATTATAATTATAAAATAAATATTAAAGGCCCCAGTGAATACAGGGATCTGGCGGCAGCATTATCCTTTATGGCGCAAGAAATAAGCCAGCTGGACGATTATCAGAAAAAGTTTGTGGCCAATATTTCTCATGACTTCAGATCTCCATTGACCTCAATCAAAGGATATGCGGAAGCCATAATGGACGGGACTATTCCTCCCGATATGCAGAATAAATACCTGAATATAATTCTTTTTGAGACCGAAAGGCTAAACAAACTGACCTCAAGCCTTCTTGAGCTTAACAGATTTGACAACAGGAGCGCCATGCTTGATATAGTTACCTTTGATATAAATTATATTATAAAGAAAACTGCAGAAAGTTTTGAAGGCGCATGCAAGGCAAAAAAAATTACCCTGAATCTGATTTTTTCTTCTCCCGAAACATATGTTGAAGCGGATATGGGCAAAATTCAGCAGGTACTTTATAACCTTATAGACAACGCCATAAAATTCAGTCACAATAACTCTGAAATCAAAGTATCTACTGAAGAAAAGGGTGAAAAAGTTTTTGTATCGGTTAAGGATTACGGTATCGGAATCCCGAAAGATGCGATAAAGAAAATTTGGGACAGATTTTACAAGACTGATGCATCAAGAGGAAAAGATAAGAAAGGAACGGGGCTTGGACTTTCCATTGCCAAGGAAATTATCCAAGCTCATAATGAAAATATTAATGTAATCAGCACTGAGGGTGTAGGATCGGAATTTATATTCACTCTGAAAAAATCGTCTGAGTAAATCAACGCAAAAAAATAGCGCCGATTTACACTTCATTCCATTTGTGGGTGTGCAGTTCCCCTTGAAGTTTCATACCTTCAAAATTGTTCTGCCTTAAAGCCTCATAGAGAATAATTGCAACCGAATTACCCAGGTTAAGTGATCTGATATTTCCTACCATCGGTATACGGATGCAATTTTCTTTATTTGAAAGTAAAATTTCCTCGGGTATTCCTGCACTTTCTTTCCCAAACATAATGAAACAATCCGGTTCATATTTTACATGGGTATAAGGCTTAAGTGCTTTAGTTGTAGCCATATAGATTTTAGGATAATTGTTCTTTTTCAAAAAATCCTCATAGCTGTCATATACAACATAATCAAGGTCTTTCCAATAATCCAGTCCCGCCCTTTTTATCTGTTTTTCATTCAGTTTAAAACCCATAGGTTCAATTAAATGAAGCCTGGTATTGGTGGCTACACATGTTCTTCCGATATTTCCTGTATTTGCCGGAATTTCCGGCTCCAATAGTACTATATTCATATTTTTAATCGTCAGACTCCTTTTATAGCGATATTAATCTCTATTTTTTTGTTATTATCATATTCCAAAGGAATGCAAATATTTGTAGCTTGTGCATGGGTGAAAGCCATAGAACCTGTTCCTACAGTCGGAGGGGTTATATCCATGGATATGCCCTGAGTTGAAAAGATAGTTGCTGCATTTCCAAGAATCATATTTCCAAGCTCACTGATTGCACTCTTTGCAAAATCGTCCATTTCGGTAACCGGCATCATAATCATTTTGGATGCAATATCACAGGCAACATCATGTTCAAAAGCAATTAAAACCTGTCCTTTTATTTTGCCGGTAAAACCTATTATTATAATTATAGTATTATCAAGGAAAATAGGTTCTTTAATATACGGTTTACCTATCTTTGCTTCAACAAAACACATCTCTTTTATAATTCTTGATGATGCCATCAAAAAAGGATTGATATATTCAACATTTACTGTCATAAAAATACCTCCCGGTGTATTGAAAAACTTATCTTTAGTAATTTTTATTTTATTGATTTTTTCTTATTTTATTTACAAAACGTTCTATTCTTTCAGTTGCTATTTTTAAATTTTCAATTGAGTAAGCATATGAAATCCTCAAAAAACCTTCACCGCAATCTCCGAATGCCGTTCCGGGTACAACCGCCACTTTTTCTTCCATAAGCAATTTAGTTGCAAATTCATCCGATGTCATATTAAGGCTTTTAATGCACGGAAAGACATAAAAAGCGCCGAAAGGCTCAAAACAATTAAGTCCCATGTTATTAAAAGCATGTACAAGAAATCTTCTACGCTTATCATAAGCATCTCTCATCGTTTCGACATCGGAATCTCCGTTCCTTAATGCCTCAATTGCAGCATACTGGCTGGTTGTAGGCGCACACATTATAGCAAACTGGTGGATCTTTGTCATCTGTTCGATAATCATGGCAGGACCGACCGCATACCCCAATCTCCACCCTGTCATGGCATAGGATTTTGAAAAACCGTTTATAACAACGGTCCGCTCCCGCATACCCGGAAATGAGGCAATGGATACATGATTTTTTCCATAGGTAAGTTCTGCATATATTTCATCGGAAACGACAATTATATCTTTCTCGATAATTACATCCACCAAATCCTTTAGGTCATCATACTCCATGATAGCTCCCGTAGGATTATTTGGAAATGGCAATACTAATATTTTGGTTTTGTCCGTAATAGCAGCTAGAAGCTGTTCCTTTGTCAGTTTGAAATTATTTTCTTCTTTTAGCTCAATTACTACGGGGACTCCCCCTGCCAGCAAAGTACAAGGATGATAAGATACATAGCAAGGCTGAGGTATCAATACTTCATCCCCGGGGTTAAGCATGGCCCGAAATGCCAGGTCAATTGCTTCGCTTCCCCCGACTGTCACCAAAACTTCCCGTTCATAATCATATTTCAGATTGAATCTTCTATGTAAATAGTTGCAGATTTCAATTTTTAATTCTTTAAGACCGGAGTTGGAAGTATAAAAAGTCCGGCCCTTTTCCAATGAATAGATGCCTTCTTCTCTTATATGCCATGGTGTATCAAAATCAGGCTCCCCGACACCCAGAGAAATGGCATCTTTCATTTCACTGACAATATCAAAGAACTTTCTGATTCCTGAAGGCTTGATATTAACCACATTTTTGGATAACGGATTTTTCAAGGGCTAATCAACATCCTTTCGTCTTTTTTGGCCTCTACCAGAGGAAGACCGTGTTCTTTATATTTTTTTAATACGAAATGGGTCGCGGTGCTCTGTACCCCTTCCATAGGTGCCAGTTTTGCGGATACGAAATTTGCAACTTCTTTTAAGGTTTTACCTTCAATTATAACTGTAAGGTCAAATCCGCCGGACATCAAATAAACCGATTGTACTTCGTCAAACTTATAAATCCTTTCGGCGATTCTGTCAAATCCCAACCCTCTTTGAGGAATAACCTTAACCTCAATCAAGGCGGTAACTCTTTCACATTGAACCTTATCCCAATTAATTAAGGTAGGATATCCGCATATAATATGTTCTTCTTCCATCTGCCTGATAATATTAGATACTTCCTCTTCAGTGGAACCCAGCATAGTCGCCAAATCTTTAGCCGTCAACTTGCTGTTTTTATCAATTGCTGCCAAAATCTTTTCCCTCATCCCAATTCCTCTCTTCTAAACTTTTTATATAAATTATCATTTGCATAGATAATCCAGGAGTTTATAATTAATTTAGCCTTTATAGGCAAACTATAATTTAACGAGATGCGGTAAAATTCTTTACGAATATGCACTAAATCACTTTATATAATTCGTCCGCTTTGGGCGGTTCCAAAAAACGCCGTTCTTCACCGTTTAATATAATTCTGTCATTGCCCTCTGTAATCCGTCCGATAACAGCGGCAGGTATGCCTTCAGCTTTCAACCGGTCTTTTAGCATATTGCCGCGGTCCGTTACAATCAGCAAACACCCGCCGGATATCAGCATATATGGGTTTAAATCATAAAACTCACATATTTCCACAGTTTCCTGCTTCAATTGTATTTTTTTCAAATCTACTTCCAAACCTGTTTTGGATGCCGCCCCTATATCCCACAGGGCCCCGAATATACCGCCCTTTGCCGCATCATGCATTGAAGAAGCCCCGATTTCTACGGCAATTTTTGCTTCCGGTACAACGGACAAATAATCTATCATCTTCTTTGCCCCGTCAACAAAAGCGGCAGGATACTTTGTTATAAGTTCATTTTCCTTTTCTTTTGCCAAAATAGCAGTACCTTCTAACCCGGCCCATTTTGTCATAACAATTTCCTGACCGGGTTTGGCTTTTGATGTCTTAACAATATTTTCTTTTTTTATCTTACCGATACCGGTAACCGTTATAACCGGTTGATTTACGGCTTTTGTAACTTCGGTATGACCACCGATAATTTCTATATTAAGATGCCTGCAAATACTTTCCGCATTATTTATTAAATTTCTGAGATCTGATTCACTATAATTTTCAGGCATCAATATTGTAAGCATTATTCCTATAGGTTCTGCTCCGCTGGAGGCAATATCATTGACAGCCACATGAACGGCATAGATACCTATATCCTGCGATGTTCCCGTTATGGGATCCGTTGAAAGGACTACAACATCTTCCCCGTTTATATCAATAATGCTGCAATCTTCTCCTACAGCCGGCCCCAGGAGCACTTCCTCTTTTCTGTGTCTGATCTGGTTTAATACGGCTCTTTTAAGGACGGTTTCGGGTATCTTGCCAATCTTCATAATTACCTCCGTTAGCAGCCTTTATTCATCCTCAGGGCCTTCCTCTTCCCACGAAGGATCCCAAAAGATGTCATCCTGTATTATAACGTCAGGCTCTGAAACATTATCCTGATTTCTGTTCCGATTTTTGCTGTTGCTATCCTGTGTTTTTTCGTTTAGGGAATTTGCGTCATCATATATATCTGTCTGTGAATCCTGACCGGCCTTATTTCTATCGTCCGAAGCATCATCCGAATTATCCTTATCGTCTTCGACTTCCTTGGTTCCTACCGTTATATAGCGCGGAGCCGGAACATAAGTGCTCCTGTTAACTAATGTTCTGCTTACTTCTACTCCGTTTTCGTAAACTATTTTATATAATTCCGCCTTATAACCGGTATGGGCAGCCTGGGTTACCTTCTTATAGGTAACAGGCTTGGTCGGATCCTCTTCTATCACATCAGCCGGAGGTTCTGTTTTGGACAAAACTCTGGTTACGAATTCGATTTTTCTGTTCTGGGTATCCCTGGTCTCATGACCCCATATATTAAAGGTTATCTTGCGTCCCCTGGTATATGCTTCAATCAATATCGGAACATCGGTGTTATTTTTAAATTTAAAATCTTTATATGTTCCCGCTATGGCCGCATCTCTTGACAAATCCACATAACTTATAGTCATGGAGTGCTCATGGCGCTGTACAACTTCCAGTTCCGCATACAAGACCGCATTATATAACGTGGTTGTAACCTGGCAGGCACCTCCTCCGACACTGTCAATAACCTTACCGTTGGAATACGCACCGGCCACATGATATCCGTTGCTTTTCGTAAAAGGTGCCAGATGTTCATATGCGGAAAATACTTCTCCGGGATATACTACCGTATTGTTTATCAGTCTTGCACCGTTGGCCAGATTGGCGGCACGGCTTTCGGAAGAATCCGCATACTCTGTTGTAAATGTTCCCAATATGGTATTGCATTTCTCCACAACATCCCTGGTATAGGTAGGAATCACATCCTCCAGATGTACACTGACTGTAACATCATTTCTGTCCCAGGAATTTGAAACCGCGTTAATTATATTTGAAACCGTAGCCTCAACATCAACTTTTTTCCCAGGTACATGATCAGTGTAAATCATTTTTCCGTTTTTTCTGGATACCGATGCATTCACAGGCTCCACGTTAAATACATCAGCCCTGGATGAAACAAATTCCCTGACACTGTTTTCATTCAATTCAAACTCCAAAGGGAATCTTACTCCCTCATAGGCTATATCTTTCATGTCTTTGTATCTTTTAATCAGATTTCCTGTTTTACCGAGATTAAGTGCCTGTTCTATGACATCGTTAAGTTTATATGAATAACCCAATTCTCCCAGGGTTATCGATACAGCCTTATCATCGGCCTGAATCGAAATTTTCCTGTTTTTCAATTCTTCAACGAAATTTCTTACCGCCTCTTTAGCTTCTTCTGCGGTCATACCTCCAACATCCACTTCGTCTATAAAAACACCTTTGATAATTCTGTCATTTTCGCTGTTGTTCCCGGATGCAAAAGCTTTAGGGGTACTTCCGATAACCAACACGAAAAATGATAGTATCAACACAATGCAGTAAGTACTCAGGTGTCTGTTCATTATTAATCCTCCTTCAAAATTTAAGACAGTTTGACAGTTTATATAACATATCATCGGTGTTTTTTATAGCTTTTCATATTGTAACACAAAAAGCGGAATATTCAACCAATTTTCTTTGATTGACATTTCTTTTTCATTATATATATTATTGAAATATACTTAGTATAACAGGTACTGTCATTGACAGAATTAAAAGAATTACAATGACAGTTGATATTATTTTTTTTGTTTTTCTCTTATTCATATTAATCATGTTTACACCTTCTTTATTTATAAAATATACCTAAATATTATACTACAGAAAGGTTGTGGCAAACCTATGAGATTTTTCACAACATTGGGTATTGTTATTATATTTGTCCTGTGGCTGAATTATGAAATAAGAAAATCCAACCGACTTTCAAAAAAAAGTTCTGAAAAGTTCTGGGAAAAAGAAGCCCAGGCAAATTTAACACGGAAAACCGATATCTCCAATTTGGATTATATAAAGATACCGTACGAAAAACTTCCTTTGAGTGATACTCCCGATGATACAATAAATTCATATCGTGATACTATTCTTTCACAATCAAATAAAAAAATACTAAATTTAAGCGGTTTTTCAAATACCGAACTTAAACTTAAATACGGTGCTGCCAATTTAACTGAGCTTTCAGAATATGACAATAACTTTACCGTTCTGGTATCGATTCTTCACAAATGGGGTGAACGCTTATATTCAAAAGGGTATCAGAAAGAAGCCGTAGCGGTTCTCGAGGTCGCCGTAGAATGCAAGACAGACGTACATAAGACCTATGAGCTTCTTGCCGATATCTATGTGGCGCAAGGTACCCCGGATAAGATTGAACATTTAATTGAAGCGTTAGCCCATATAAATGTGCGGGATAAGGAAAAACTTATATCAAAATTGCAGAAAATTAAATACAATATTTAAAATAAAGCCATTTTTTATATAGAGCTTTTTATATTTTATGTTATTTTCTCTTATCAATCAAGGGTTTTTTGACATATTTTCATTTCATAGATATTATTTATGATTAGATTTGGCATATGTACATAATTCCTGCAAAAAGCATTGTCCGCATTTTGGGTTTCTGGCTGTACATATATTTCTTCCGTGGGTTATTATTTGTATATTGTAGGGAATCCATTGTTCCCTGGGCAGTTTTCCCATCAGATCAAACTCAATTTTTACCGGGTCTTTTTCCTTGGTAAGGCCGAGACGGTTTGACACTCTTTTTACATGGGTGTCTACCACAATGCTGGGTTCATTGTATATATGGCCCCGTATCACGTTGGCGGTTTTTCTGCCTACTCCCGCCAGACTTACCAGGTCATTAATGTCTCTGGGCACGGCTCCGTTAAAGTCCGTTAGTATTTTCCGGGCACAGTCAATAATATTTTTGGCCTTATTTCTGTAAAAACCAGTCGGCCGGATATCATTCTCCAGTTCTTTTATATCCGCAAACGCAAAATCTTCAAGACTTGTATATTTTTTAAACAAATTTTCGGTTACCTGATTAACCCGCTCATCGGTGCATTGGGCACTAAGTATGGTGGCAATCAGCAACTGCCACGGAGTCTCATGATTTAAAAAACACCGGCCGTCGGTACCGTATACCCTGTTCAGTTCCGAAATAATATTGTTTATTCGATCTTTTTCCTTTTTTGAAATTCTTGCTCCAACCATTCATCTACCTCTTTATATACCTGATATTTAAATTTAAAATCCTTTAATTGTTCTTTAATTATATAAACTCAAGCAATTACTTAATTTTTAACTTATTTGTCTTATTCCAAAATTCTATTTCTTTTTCAATGCTTTTAAGCTTAAATTATATGGGACTTAATTTTCCGAAGCAATCCTCGTAGTTGCAGATCGGGTAATGGGGTCCCTCACACTGTAATCAAATAGAATTATACAATTCTTTCTTACCCCCTTACCTGCCTTCACAGATTCTATTACATCATAAGTAAAATTTTCAATATGAGCTTTCGACCTTTCGATCTTAAGCTCCCTTAAAATCCTTTTATATTTTTGGTGTTCGACAGGAGGGCCTGCAAAATACGGCCTGTTTTTTAACCCTTCCCTTAAGCAATAATCATATACAAGAATTTCTTTAAATAAGCCAACAACTTCATCCTGCTTTTCATTTCCGGCCGTCACCATGTCCTTAAAAAACTCAAATAAAATTTCATACCGCCTTATTCTTGAATGCTCCAGCGTATAAAGCCCTTTCTTTTCATAATAACGATATAAGGCGAGATACATTTTCATCGGTGAATCAAAAAAATATTCCATATATTCCAGCGAATAAGCAAATTGGCCGCTGTTATAATAAACATCAACCATATTGCATATGCCTTTTAGTTCCAAAAGCTCATCATAAGATATATGATCGGTAAACAATACTTCATAAGGAGGATCGTTACTGCATACTATCCCATATTTTTTGCAGTCCTTTTCCATTAAAGATCCCTTAAGAACTTTTAAAAATCCCAGTTGAAGCTGGTCCGGTTTTAATCTGTATACGTCATTAAAGGATTTTTCAAAGGAAACATAATTCTCCAAAGGCAAACCGGCAATCAAATCCAAATGCTGATGGATGTTATGAGCTTTTCTTATACTTTCAACATTTTCAGCTAATTTCTTAAAATCCACCGTCCTGTTAATTGCTTTTATAGTTTCCGGATTAGTTGTCTGAACTCCAATCTCAAATTGGACAAGCCCGGGCCTTAGACTTTTAAGAAATTCAAGTTCCTCATCACCAAGCAAGTCCGCAGTTATTTCGAAATGAAAGTTGGTAATTCCGTTGTCATTTTCTTTTATAAAACGCCAGATTTCCATGGCATGCTTCTTATTACAGTTAAAAGTTCTGTCAACAAATTTCACCTGCGGAACCTTATTATCCAATAATATCTTCAATTCCTTTTTAACCAGGTCAATACTGCGGAATCTGACACCCCGATGGGCTGACGATAGGCAGTAGCTGCAGCCATAAGGACACCCCCTGCTGCTTTCATAATAAATGATCCTGTTTCTGAGACCTGTTAAGTCATCATAGGGAAACGGAATATCATCCATGGGGAGCGGTTCCCTTAATGAAGTTACCGTAATTTCCGTATCACCTTCGTCCCCTGAAACTTTTATATCGGCGCTTTCCCTGTAAACAATTCCCTTAATGTCCGCTAGGTCATGATCCAGCCCAAGATAATACCGTACAAGTTCATAAAATGTCCGTTCGCCCTCGCCAACAACAATACCGTCAATTTCCTTATATTTTATCAGGAACTCCTTTGGGTGATAACTAACTTCGGGTCCTCCGAGCCATATTTTAACCTTAGGCTGAACCAGTTTTAAATTTTCCGCTACCGATAAAATCAGGCTTATATTCCATATATAACATGAAAACGCCACCACATCGGCATGTTCCAAATATATGCCCCGCAGAATTTCCTCTTTGGTATTGTTTATGGAAAATTGGGCAATTTGAATATATTTACCATATTCACCGGCATAGGCCTTTAAACTATGGACAGCCAGATTTGTATGTATAAATTTGGCATCTACTGCTACCAACAGGATTTTCATTTTACTCT
>ENA-OWOZ01003429-OWOZ01003429.1-bioreactor-metagenome-genome-assembly--contig:-NODE-3429-length-10380-cov-4.707173_pt1 | contig 10380 bp, 5 predicted proteins | sample MGYA00238140_ERZ651804 | MGnify/ENA primary metagenome ERZ651804 (study PRJEB26910, sample SAMN07631232) | bioreactor metagenome | isolation source: Switchgrass digestor | place: USA: Dartmouth... | reverse complement strand
CCTCCAGTTCCTCCTTGTAAAAGATTGGTCTCTAATACAAGGATAAATTTAAATGGTGGTGCCTTCAATGGCTTTTTCATTTCTGGGGATTTATTAATTGCAAAAGTGGGGAATTCTTTTTTCACTTTTGTCCATTTTTATTTTACATTAAACAGAATTGAGACCTCTATCTCTGATATACTGATATTTTGCTTTAATTAAATATTACTTTTATGTATTGTTTTATTAAAAAACAATAAAAAAAGATGATTATTCTTACTCCAAATAAAAGTAATCATAATCATCTTTAAATAAAAAGTGCAAATTATTATGCATTTTTTTAAACCTTGCCCCGAATAAATTATGATAACTCTTCCGTTGGATTGTCGCAGAGAAATCATAACATATCTTAAAACACGGACTCAATCTAATAAATAATTCTAAATCAATTATGAGTATAGATGATTTTCTTGGCTTATTATTATGCTCTTCTCTGATAGATAGTACTCTTGGGCAAGTTCATCTATGGTAACTCCACAAGTATATTTTTTATAGATTTCACTATTTGGAATTTTAAGGCTTATCTTATACCGCTTTTTTCCCCCCCCCACAAGGGATATGATTTCCATTTTTTTATAGTTATTTTACTGGCCTTATTGCTATTAAATATTAAGTATCACAATGTATCACATATAGCTAATACAAACAAGGACTTTTGCATTTATTTATCCAATTGACTTAGTTTACCTGTTATATTTTCTATTAAATGGATTATTTCTTTGGATAGTTTTTCGGCCTTACTATATAAGTCATGGGCTTCGGCTTTTTGATCATTCTTGATAGCTTCGATTACTTTATCACCTATGAGGTGAAATTCATGATGCACATTACCTATCTGTTCCCAATCTTTAATTATTTCCGAGTAGTTTATACGTATGGCATTGTAAAAATGTCCGAAAGCACATTTTTTGGGGTTGGTTTGAAGCGGGTAAATACGCATTTCATCAACGGAAGTTTTAAGCACATCTATCCATTTTATATGGGCCTTCGTAGCTTTTGCCAATACATCCATTATTTCATCTTTTGTGATGGAATGAGCACCGCCTTCAAGACTTTCAAACATTATATTCAGTATATCGGACAACCGATTATCAATTTCGGATATTTGTCCTGCAAACTCTACACTCTTTATGGAATCTTCATGTATGCTTTGAGTCATAATAGTAAGTTTTTCTGCATCGCTGCTGGAAGCCTCCATTGCCTGGTTTATTTCATCTGTGGCAATCCTTATTTCCTGCATTGATTTATTGATTAATCCCACATTTTTGATTACATTATCGAGCATACCTACATTCTTACTAACAGTATCAGTTACTGCTTCTATTTTTTCGCTCATTTGAGAAGAGGATTTAATTGTATTGTTTAGGCTTATCTTGCTTTCTTCAGCTGCAATCTGAATGCTGTTGACAAACTGCATCATACCTTTAAGTTTTTGTTTTGTATCATCGGATAATTTGCGGATTTCCTGTGCTACAACAGCAAAACCACGCCCGTTTTCACCTGCTCTTGCAGCTTCTATTGCAGCGTTTAAAGCCAAAAGATTTGTTTCCTCAGCAATGTTTTGAACGCTTTTAACAATATTTTCAACTTCTGACGCCAGATCCATCAAATGCTGGATTTTATCAATCATAATCTCATTATCATGTATCACATTGTCTTTGAAAGTTTGAAGTTCTTTTAAAAGCCCCATACTCTCATCATTCTTTTTTGCCAGCAATTCGCTTTCACTATAGAGTGTGTCTAAGGTTTGGGAGGTAGATGAAACAGCATTATTTACTTCATTCATATTTGCTGTTGTTTGCTCGACAACTGCCATATTAGACTGACTTACAGCTGACATTTCAGAAGCAAAATCTGTTAATTGGTTAGAAATATGTGTCATTCCCACATCGAAATTACTCAATGAGCTTACTATATCAAGAAGTTCCTTTGCTGACACGGACATTCTAGATTCAGAGTTTAATAGTCTTTGGAATTGATTAAGTACTTTCTGATGAAGATGATATTTTATTTCGGGACAGTAGCTCTGCTTCCCCGTCAAAGAATCTTCCACATATTTCAATATACATTCTGCTTCCTCGCAATGGGGTTTATGAAAAAGTTTTCGGATCATAGTTTCACCTCAAAATAAAAAGTAAATTCAAGATTTATCTTTTGTCTGTCGGATAAAGAACAGGCACAAATAAACTTCGAATAAAAATAGATTGTTAAATAAATAACTTATATATATTATCGTATGTTTGTGAAATTTTCAACATAACAAAAAATAAAATGCTATGGAATTTTCTATAGATTATTAGAGAATAGATTTTACTTGAGGGTTGAATAAAAGCAGATAATTATATTACTAATGCGATGACAGAAACATGTTGTGCTAAAATGTAAAGTAAACAGGTTTTCCAAGATTTAATATCATATTGCAATAAAACTATTGGAAAATGGAAAAATTCACTGGCAGTGAGGATAATACAGCTAATTATAGCAAAATTATTTGATAGTGTAAGAGTGAGTTATATTTAATTAGGAATAAAATAATTAGTAGAGTAAAATTAAAAAATAAATTTCATCCTCTTTTTCAATAATATACCTTCTTGGTAGCATGGAGAAATATGACTAATTTAGCTTCTTTGTAGAATTTCTTTCAATAAACATTGTAGGTAAAAGTACTTTTTCGCATAAAGAGTTTGGGTTGGCCATTTTTTCTAATAAAACCTTTACGGCACGTTCTCCCATTGCTTCTTTTGAGATATGCATAGTGGTCAGTTCAGGAGTAATATTTTTTGAATGTTCAATATTATCGAAACCTACAACGGATATATCATCTGGAACGGACAGGTTGATAGCTTTAAGAGCATTTATTAAGGTTATGGCTTCGATATCATTGCAACAAAAGAAAGCTGTAGGCAATTTGGGAAGTTTATTAATTTCATCTATTACTTTTTGGATACCATTCTTTTTATATTCATACAGGCATTTATCAGTTATACATAAAGATTGGTTTAAGGGAATTGAATATTGTTCCAAGGCTTTGACGTATCCCTGAAATCTATCGTAAAAACTGCTGGCTGCTGAAATATCTCCTGAAAAGCCTATATCTTTGTGCCCGAGTTTAATAAGGTATTCAGTTGCCAAATATGCTCCGGAGATATTATCTGTGAGAACATAATTGCAAATTAAATCATCGAAATAATGATCTACTATGACCAGAGGGAGATTAAATTTTAGAATGGAAGTTAATGTTTTTTTGGATATCCTACCAAGTGTAATAATTCCTGAAATAAGCCCTTCTTTAATACTAAGTGGTGTTTCAAACTCTTCTTTGTTCTCATCGTAGCAATATAAAATAATATTTAAATTATTTTTTTTAGCTTCTGATTCAACACCGTACTGTATATATGAAAAGAAACCTTCCGATTTATGTGTATCTTTAGAGAAGATTAGACATATATTTTTGTAGGAAGCTTCAGTTGACTGATATTCAGTAGAATTCTTTTTGTATTCATATCCTAGCTGTTTTGCAGTTTCAAAAATGAGTTTTCGTGTCTGGGCATTAATTCCGGGCATATTACGTAATGCTAGAGATACGGTATTCTTTGACATACCTATCTTTTTCGCAATGTCTTCCATAGTTACTTTCTTTGCCATAACTTCCTCCCCAAATATACTGACAATGCTTAGATTATACCATAAGATAAATAATATGTGTAATACTATTTTACCAAACTATGTATTAAGTCAGTTCTAAAAATAACTTATTCGATTTTTATAATTTAAAGCATATAAAGTTGAAATTTTTTAAGAGAGAAAATTCATTTTGATTTCTGAAGTGGACTTATTAAGGTCTTAATTTTCCAATTAATAAGATATTACAGTTAGGAATTTTATATAGAGTACAAATACTTTATTTTTCATAGATAAATAGAAAATGGGATGTGTATTGCAAAATATTGCATAAAAAACAGTAAGAGATACTTTGCCTCCAAAACATTATTATGGCATAATATTATTAAATATATGTTAATTCTACATTTTTTTATATATTTATATTTTGCTAAACAGGGGGTGGGTTAAAAATTAGTTTTTAACCGATAAATAAGTTAATTTTGATTGGGAGGTAGATTAATGAAAAGATTAGTAGTTGCTCTATTAACGCTAGCTTTAGTTTTTAGCGGTTGTTCAGGAACAAAAAAAGATAATAAAGATAATACGGAAGTAAAAGCAACACCAACATTAACTCCATTGAATATTGACGAATCGAAACTAAACAATGACTATATTATTGAGGAAGTGGTTGAAGATAATACTAAAGAAGGTTTTGAATCAATTATCAAATATCCGAAAGTATCTAACATGGTTGCCCCAGAACTTGAAGCTAGAGTAAACGATGCAATTAAGGAAAGAATTCAAAAATATAAGGAAGTAGCACTTGGTTTGGGAGAAGCGGCAGAAGAAATATCTGATGATGACTCTAAAATAGAGCAAGTGTTAAATGTTTCTTATGAAGTTACTTTCAGGTCAAAATACATACTTAGCATTAAACTGATTCTAGAAAACTATATTATAAATTTTGAAGAGCCCGACGAGATTATTGATTCTGTTAACGTTGATTTAAGAACCGGATTGAAATTTAGTTTACAAGATGTAATTAAAGATACCAATAAACTTAGTTCATTACTTACTAAAAAGGTTCAAGAATCTGGGTTGACGCTTTTACAAGACATAAAGTCTTTAGAGGATGTAAGTGGATTTTATATTAGGGAAACAGGTTTGGTTTTATATGTTCAAACTGTTCCATACACAACACCGGATATTGGTCCACTAGAGTTTGAAATACCTTATGAAGATATAAAAGATATTATTAAAGATACGAAATTCTTTGAAAAAGAACCTGCAAGTACTTCAATGAATGAATATAAAGATACTATAAATGAAGAAACAAGGCCCTTCGAGGCCTTGTCTTTTATTGATGAGAAAATTAAGACCGTTAAACAGGAAGAAGCAACTACAATGATCTTAAGTTTTGAGGAAATTCAATCAAGGTATTTGGAGATATATGAAGAAAGTTTGCAAGATGAAGTTATTCAAAACGAATTGCTTAAGACATTTGAATATAATTTTGATCAAGAGAAAGTTGATGAAATAAAAGATGAAAGAGTAAAATCCCTTGTAAAAGAGATATTAAATGGAGGATACATTATTATATGTGAGGAGGGTTCATTTATACCTATCCAAAACTATCAGGTTTTAGATAAGTATAGTAGATTTTTACAGAGTGATATTAGAGATTATATTTCCTATAAAGCTGCAGAAACAGAACGTATTGCAAATATTTCGGACGGATATTTAACCTCATGGGATGAATTGGCACAAAATATAATAAAAGTTGAAAATTATCTCGGTAAATATCCTAATTCTATTAAGGAGTCTGAAATGATTAGTGACTACCAGTTTTATTTTCATGCTTATCTCTTCGGGTTTGACAATAGACCTGCTTTCAACTATGAAACTAAAAAGATTGATAATGAGCTTTTATTTAGTTATAAGGGATTTGTTCAAGACAATGAAAAAAGTGAGACTGCTATGATTTTAAAAGAATATATACAAGTAATTGAGAAGAACGATAATACTCTTTGTGAAGAAGTTGAGAACTATAGAAGGAGTATAACGGAAGACCCAAGGATATATTAATGGTTATGGAAAAAATAACTTGATAATTTATGTATTTATTTTTATTGACAAGCTGCAGTATCTGTTGTACAATATTAAAGCGGTTTTAATTTAATAAATTTTTATGGAGAGATGGCTGAGCTGGTCTAAGGCGCACGACTGGAAATCGTGTGTACGTTAATAGCGTACCGAGGGTTCGAATCCCTCTCTCTCCGCCAAATTAAGCCTTTACAGTTGTTGTAAAGGCTTTAATTTTTATTTAAATTATTGTCAATTAATAAATATTATGGGATAAGTTTGATTGATTATATAAAAAGCATACTATATAAGACGTAATGATAATGAGATAATTGAAAAGGTTAAGATATATAAGATCAGTTAGGGTTGCAAAGTAGGAATTTAGTAAATTTGGCATATTATAAGTGGGAAATGTTTTGATTGACATATGACCGTTAGTCTATTAATGCTGCAAATGTTCAATTTGCAAAATGCACAGAATACATTTGGGCATAGTAGTTTTTACTCAGTAGTTATCATGTTTAGCTATTTTTTTAGAATATGGCATACAATTTTTGTATATTAGGAAAGAAATAATAAGCAAAACTTATACTTACAGCTATTGAAATAACCAATATAAATACTCCAAACAATGAATGGTTAGAAGCCGGCTTGTAATAAGGTTTAGCTAATGGTGTAGGTCTACCGTAGATTTCTTGCGACAAAGCTACTTGCTCGCTATACAGCCTTAATCCTCTGCTTTTCATTTCTTCAAAAAACTCTTCAAGTGTCATTTGTGGTTTGGTTCCATATAGATGACTATTATCTTTGGTAATTACACAAGTATTGGAGAATTTATCATGCAATGACTGCTTTGTCTTGCTAAATGCAGAAATCATAAAGAGTAGTAAAGTAAAGGGAGGTATCAATATCGCTGTGATTTTTAGTAAAGACCTTATTAGTATTTTTTTAAAGCTAGATTTGGTGTAGCAAACTACCTCTAAGCCCAATATCAGTTTGCCTGGCGTAGCGGATAATTTTGAGCTTAAGAAAGAAGTTTCATAAATTAAATATAATATGATAAGATTAAAAGCTTGTCTCTTTAAGATGTCCGCTGCAATTTCCGGTGATGATATGTTGCGTAATTCTTCTAACAATGATGTAGTTCCATTATAACCGCTTAGTATTTTTATAAGGAACAAAATAATCCAGTAAATACTGAGAACTATTAAGAAATCAAAACAGTATGCCACAAATCTCTTGAACAATTTACTGATATTCATATCTAATCCCCATTTAAATAAAAATATATATAATAAAAATTATATTATTATTTTCTATATCATTGAGGATGCTATAACAATACTGATAATGAATTTATTGAATTATCCATTATAGTTTTTTATTATATATTATAGCAAAATATATTATAGCAAATAATAAAAATTAACACCATACTAAATTAAAAAAATACTAAATATGTAAAAAGTTTTTGATTTCAGACATAACCAAATTTGTATAAATACCACCGATAATTATTGATAAAATTAAAATTATACCCCAGAATAGAGGAGCCTTGAGTAGAGAGTTATTAATGGCCTTTCTGGATTTGCCGAACATTTCTTCAGCTAAAGCCTTTTGCTGACTATAGGTTTTAATGCCCCTTCTTTTCATTTCTTCATGAAATGCTTCGCTGTCCATTTTATTTGAAAGAGATTGACTTCTGCTGTCGAAATCAATTACAAATGTCTTTGCAAGCAAATCGTGAATAGTTTGTTTTTTTTCAGTAAAAACTGCAACTAGACCCGATATAAAAATAAAGCATGATAGTGATTGAATTACTTTAACTAATGATCTTATAAAAACTTTTGTAAAACTTGATTTGTGACTAACAACTTCCATTTCTAAAATTATCTTACCGGGAGTTGAGGATAAGCTAGAGGTTAAGAAAATAAATTCGTAAGCTAAATAGATTAAAAAGCAAACAAGAAGATAATTAGTAAAGAAAGAAAAATCACCTTTTGACATATTTTCGATATATGTACTTATATCAAAAATTTTTAAAACCTTTAAAAATAATAATAGGACACAAATAATGCCGTATACTATAATGGTGTCAAAACAATAAGCAAAAAATCTTCTTGAGATTTTCGAATAATTCATAATTATTTTCCTCCAAGTTTTATAAAAAGGTTTAAAGTGGGGCTAAAAAAGTATTTTTCTGACACTAATGATTATATCAAATTGCTGACAGCAAATCCATATAATTATACGCTTTTATATAATATCTGTTTTTTATTAAGTCAAATAGAGCTTTTTCAATAATAATATAGAAAACTTAAAATTATTTATCAACTTTTAATTTTTCTCTGTTTTTATTTGTAAAATAAAAGTATAATAATTATATAAACTACTTCAAATAATAACCTATACAATTATTACAGAACAAAGCAAAAAACTTATTTTGTGAACAGTCCAAACAGCAAACTTAGTATATATTGAAATCCGATTCCTATATAACATTATAAAATTCTATATCTAAATATATATTCCGATATACATAATCTATAGAAAAATTTGATAAATAAATATTAACTTAATAAACATGCAGACGCCCATAAGACAAAGTTTAAAATATAAGGGAGGTTTAATTTTATGAAGAGGGCAATGGTAATTTTAATTGTTCTTGGAATTTTGTTGAGTTTTTGGCCCTATTGCAGGTTTACTGCCGAGGGATCTCAGTTGACTTCAACAAGGTATGGAGATCTAAACGGAGACGGTGAGCTAAATTCTATTGACTGGGCATTAATGCGAGCATTTCTTACAGGTATTATTTCTGATTTTCCGGTATCTAATGGAAAAATAGTTGCTGATGTTAATGCAGATAATGATGTCAATTCCATTGATTATGCCTATATGAAGAGCTGGTTATTAGGTTTTATTTCCGAGTTTCCGGCAGACAGTAAACCTATTGTAACACCTATACCTTCAATAGAATTAATATATGAGGCAGAACAGGCCACACTTTATAATGCATTTCTTGAGACTATACATGAAGGTTATACAGGCAGCGGTTATGTCAATTATAATAATGAGTATGGCGGTTATATTGAATGGAATGTAAATATAGCAAAGTCTGGGGCTTATAAATTGACCTTTAGATATGCTAATGCTAGTAATGTTAATAGGGCAATGCAAATAAGTGTCAATAATAGTGTTGTTAAGGAAGGTATGGACTTTTATCCGACAGGTGCATGGACAACTTGGGAAAACTCTAGTATAGTGGTAAATCTCAGACAAGGAGCAAATTCAATTAGAGCATTGGCTATTACAGCAGAAGGAGGACCGAATGTAGACTATTTAAAAATAGAGGAGACTACTGAAAAGGTTGTAACTCCTACACCTACTGCAACACGATCATGGACTGGAACACCGGCTCCGGGATACAGACAGATGGAAAAGTTGGACAGGGGATTAATTGCCGTAAAAGTAGACAATGGTGTATTTTTAAGTTGGCGTTTGCTGGGCACAGATCCTTCAAATATAGCCTTTAATATATATCGTAACGGAATAAAAGTAAATTCTTCACCAATTACCGGAGCTACAAATTATATAGATAACAACGGTAATATAAACTCAACATATACTGTGCGTACAGTACTAAACGGTCAGGAGCAAGAAGAATCAAATATTGTAAGAGTGTGGGCGCAGAATTATTTACAAATTCCTGTAAAGCCACCAGCTAACGGTTATTCAGCAGGAGATTGTAGTGCCGGTGATTTGAATGGGGATGGGCAATATGAAATTGTTGTTAAATGGGAAGGTGCAACACAAGATAATGCAAATTCAGGTATAACCGATCCTGTTTATCTTGAAGCTTATACATTGCAAGGTAAAAAGTTGTGGACTATAAATCTTGGTAAGAATATACGCGGTGGTGCTCATTATACTCAGTTCATGGTTTATGATTTGGATGGAGATGGAAAGGCAGAGGTTGCATGTAAAACAGCTGATGGAACTGTAGATGGAAGAGGGGTTGTTATAGGCAATCCAAATGCAGATTATCGTAACTCGAACGGATACATATTGTCAGGTCCTGAATATCTTACGGTATTTGACGGAGAGACTGGAGCAGCACTTTCAACGGTAGATTACCTTCCTCCAAGAGGCAATGTATCAAGTTGGGGAGATAACTACGGTAACAGAGTAGATCGTTTCAGAGCTTGTATAGCTTATCTTGACGGACAACGACCAAGCCTTGTTATGTGCCGTGGGTACTATACCAGACAAACAGTAGTAGCTTGGGATTTCAGAGACGGAAAGCTTGTACACCGTTGGACCTTTGATAGTGATACTTATGGTAATTCAGCATGGGCAGGACAAGGTAATCACAATCTCAGTGTAGGTGATGTTGACGGTGACGGTTTTGACGAAATTATTTTGGGTACTTCGGCTGTAGATCATAATGGTAAGGGCTTGTGGTATACAGGGTTAGGACACGGCGATGCAATGCATTTGGCTGATATTGATCCTAATAGACCCGGGCTTGAAGTATGGACTTGTCTTGAAGGAGAAAAAGGTGCTGTATTGCTGGATGCGAGAACCGGGCAGCAAATATTCAGATATTATCACACCGGTGATTGCGGTAGGGCATGTGCAGCAGATATAGATGCCTCT
>ENA-OWOZ01003426-OWOZ01003426.1-bioreactor-metagenome-genome-assembly--contig:-NODE-3426-length-10408-cov-4.039299_pt1 | contig 10408 bp, 11 predicted proteins | sample MGYA00238140_ERZ651804 | MGnify/ENA primary metagenome ERZ651804 (study PRJEB26910, sample SAMN07631232) | bioreactor metagenome | isolation source: Switchgrass digestor | place: USA: Dartmouth... | reverse complement strand
AGATATGTCACTTGTCTCACTTTTTTTATTAAAAAGGTGCTGGTTTTTATCCACCAACACCAAATATTATAGAGCCTAAAAAATTAATTAAAGAGGTGGGACTAAAACCCACCTCTTTTAACATCCTAACCCTTAAAATTAACCTAATCTTAACCTCAACCTTAACCTCAATTTAACCCATCATCTTCCTTTTCTCTTCTTTCTCTCCAAATACACACCACTCTAAAGTTATTAGCTTCCAGATAATTTTTAAATATACAAGAATCAAGATACCCAGTAAAGCCAAATATGTTGATTTTAGATTTTGAGAATTTTCAATAGTTTCCCTTTCCGGTTCCCCTGTAGGGATTAAAATATCCTCATTACTTATAAACAAAGTTTCCTGCTCAGTTTCTGTAAAAAATAAGAAATACATAAAAATTACCAGACTAATTAATAATAACAGCGTTAAAAAACTTAATAATCTGGACATAACCCTACTCCTAAACTTTTTATTAAAAATTTATTCTTTAAAGTCAATGTTAGAACAAGATATATTTAACTGGTATTTATTTACACTAATAATTTAAATTGTTTAGGAAACTAATAAATCTAGCAAGATTTTCTTAAAACTTCTTACCCAAATATTACAATTAATATAAAAAGGAGGTACAAATTCATGCATCAACAGTATCAACCTTTAGGTAATTATTTACAAAACAACATGGGACAAAGAAACTCAGCTCCTAATGCTTCTATAGCCACTATGGGCCCAGATACCTTTCAAAACAGTCCCTTTACCCAAGGTGGTTATAATCTAGGAAACCAGAGCTTCCAAAACCAACAGCAAAATCAACAACTTCAAGAACAAAATTACTTACAACAGGTAAGACAGACTCTGGGAACTCAAGGCAATTATCAACAAACAACCCAACAAACTCAAAACTATCAACAACCAAGCCAAAGTTTCTCAAATTTTAACCAAAACGTTACTGCCCCCAACGCTTCTGTAGCCACTATGGGCCCCGATACTTTCCAAAACAGTCCCTTTACCCAAGGTGGTTATAATCTAGGAAACCAGAACTTCCAAAACCAACAGCAAAATCAACAACTTCAAGAACAAAATTACTTACAACAGGTAAGACAGACTCTGGGAACCCAAGGCAATTATCAACAATTAGCTCAGCAAAGCCAAAACTATCAGCAACCAAGCCAAAGTTTCTCAAATTTTAACCAAAATGTTACTGCCCCCAATGCTTCTGTAGCTACTATGGGCCCTGATACTTTCCAAAACAGTCCCTTTACTCAAGGAGGCTATAATTTAGGAAACCAATACTTCCAGAATCAACAGCAAAATCAGCAACTACAAGAACAAAATTACCTCCAACAGGTAAGACAGACTCTGGGAACCCAAAACCAATATTAATTAATTTATCTAAATAGTATTCTTGCAAAAAAAGCAACTTTTCGGTTGCTTTTTTTGTTTTTTATCACTTTACTATTTATTTTGTAAAATCCACATATAGTAAGAAGGAAAAATTACTAAGATGTCGAAAAAATTTATAGAGAGATAAGGGGAGTTGTTGCTATGTTTGGAAGAGTTAAATCATTTACAACAATACTGCTTATTCTTGTATTCGTATTTAGTATTAACCTGATGTCCCTCGAAGCCTCGGAATTAGAGGAAATATATAAAGAACAACAAAAAATTGACAAAAAGATTAATGAAACCGAAACAATAATCAACCAAAAAGAACGTGAGAGGAAAAACACTTTAGCTGAAATCGCTTCCCTAAATCAAAGCATGGAAAAAACTAATGAAGAAATAGAAAGATTAGAGAAGCAGCTTGCTGCTACCCAAGAACATATTACTGAAACAGAAAAGGACATTGAAGTAAAAGAAAAAGAAGTAGCCGAAAGAACCCAAGTACTGGAAGAAAGATTATGTCAAATTTATAAACAAGGTGATGTCAGCTTTTTAGAAGTATTTTTTCAATCAACCAGCATTTCCGACTTTTTAACTCGTTTTGAATTTTTAAAAATGATTGCGGAAAATGACACTGCCTTACTGGCAGAATTAGAGGCGGAAAGGGAACAATTAGAAGAGATAAAAGCAGGTTTAGAAAAGAAAAAGTTAGAACTGGCCTCTTTGAAAGAAAAAAACGAACAAAAGAAACAACAACTGCAAATCGCCAGTGCTCACCGCCAAAACTTAGTAAAACAAATTGAGCAGGAAAAAGAAGCTTATGAACAAATGCTCAAAGATTTAGAAGAGCAATCGAAAAAAATAACTGCTCAGCTTTTAGCCATGCAATCCTCCAGCGGTGAAGGCCCAGGCTGGTTCCAATGGCCAACTCCAGGTTATTATCGCATTACCTCACCCTATGGAATGAGAGTTCATCCCATAACTAAAGTTAAAAGTTTTCACCAGGGTGTAGATATTGCTGCCCCCTATGGACATGATGTAGTAGCCGGTGCCGACGGTAAGGTATTGTCAACCAGTTACCAAGGGGCTTATGGTAATACAATAATTGTGGATCACGGTGGCGGGGTAGCGGTACTTTATCCTCACCTTTCCAAATACCTGGTTAAACCCGGTGATATTGTTCGCCGCAATCAGGTAATTGGTAAAGTAGGTACTTCCGGTTGGAGTACAGGCCCCCATATTCACTTTGAAGTAAGAATTAACGGGGAGCATGTTAACCCCATGCCCTACTTGCGAAAATAAAAGCTAAGATTAGTGAAGTTAAGAAGAGCGAAAAAATAAATCCCGTAACGTCCTTACGTTGCGGGATTATTTATATCTGTTTAATTTTCGATGCCCACTCTGGCTTGTACACCTTGAGTATAATAATGCTTAATTTCGCGCATCTCTGTTACTAGATCTGCCCTATCTATTATTTCCTGGGGACAATTACGTCCGGTAAGTACCAGCTCAACTTCCGGGCTCTTTTCTTCTATTAGTTCTAAAACTTTTTTCACTGGTGCCAGTTCAAAATACATGCTTACATTTATTTCGTCTAATATAACCAAATCATACTCTTGATTCTGTAAAGCCTTTTTGGCCTCTTCTATTCCTTGACTAATCAAATCTACATATTCCTGAGGAGGATTGCCCGGCTCAAAAATAACACATTTATTTTCCCACTGGGCACGAATTTCGGGATCTAAATCTTCTTTACGAGCAACAAAAAATGGCTTACCAATGGTCTTTATGGTTAAATTAGGGGAAATGTTAGGCAGGATTTTATGCTCACTATATGTATTAGTTTTCATAAACTGTAAAAATAAAACTTTTTTGCCCGCTCCCAAAGCTCTGATAGCCAAACCTATAGCAGCAGTGGTTTTTCCTTTCCCATTACCAGTATAAACCTGAACATAACCTTTCTTAAACGACATTTTACATCCCTCCATTTAAAATATTCATAAATACTAATTTTCTATATAATCTAAGTATACCCGAAATAACAACCGGTGGCTAGTGATCGGTGTTGTTTATTATTGAGCGGAAACCGATGAACCGTAAATCCTAATTGTCAGATAATTTCCTTTTATTTCATAATCCAGTAATAAAATTCCGGGAGTGTTATTTTTAAACTTGAAATCCTTAAGACCATAACTAACAGCAGCATCTTTTCCCGGGGGGACATAATCAATTTGCAAACTATGAGGATGCCTTTCTATTACTTCTAGGTCTGCCAGTAAAACCGCATTATAAAGAGTACTGGAGACTTGACATACACCTCCGCCTAATCCGGGAACAAACTTTCCTCCTGAAATAATCATTGCATTTAAATAGCCTTTTTCCGCATCACGGGGTCCTACAGTATCATTAAAAGAAAATATCTCTCCTGAAAGGATTAAAGTATTTTTTAAGGCCTGACAGGCTAATTTAATATTCTCCGTCCTATTATAAATTTCAACAAACTTTGTAGTATACTCCCCTAATAATGTGTCCGGTTTTAATTTTTCTAGTTCCTTACTCTTTAATTTTGGTTCCTCTTTTTCTATGGGAATAGAATAGCACTTTTTAAGTACTTGAGCAGTAAGCATTTCTTTTAATAAACCGGTGTTCACCTTTTTACCTGCTTTTTCCGGTATAATTACAAATTCCCCATTTATGAATTCCCCGGTAGCGTCTTGAGAAGGAACATTTATTTCTTCACTTAAAATATGTAAAAACTGGTCCATTTTTGCCATATCAAAACTTTTTTGTAAATAAAGTTCTGTCTTTTCAAAATTCAGAGCAATTAACTCACGGAGGTTTCTGTTTTGAAAAACTTTAAAACTTTCCTCATAATTTATCTTTATCCCTATTTCCTCAGGAGTAAAAGAACAATGATAGTTTTCAGAGGTAAAATATATCTCAACAAATTCTTCTTTAACCTTTTTCTCCGCTTCCTCAAAAGTTAAATTACTTATATCAACTCCTTCCATAAACACATTAGCCGGAATAAGCCGTGGACTGATAAAACCTGCCAATACCAAGGAAGAAGTTAATAAGACAACTACCATTAGATAAAAAGAAATTTTTTTCCACATAAAATATCCTCCTTTGCCTGTAAAATCTTATGCAAAGGAGGATTATTATTAGAACTTTACCTAAGCATTTTTACTTACTTTTCACTAAAATCCAACAAGGATAATATATCCGCTGGACGCTTTACTGATGACGAATTTAAGATATGATTAATTGCCTCAGTCAAATATTTTTTTACTTCCACATCCTTTATTTCACCGATTTCCCTGGCTAATTGAGGATGCCTACCTAACTTTCCGCCTATTAAAAGTCGCCAGTTTTCTTCTCCTGGTTTAAGAGCACCTTTTAAACATACTGACCAGCAATCCCCACAACCTAAACAAAGACTTTTTTGAAAAAACAGCTTGTCCTTAACTATTGTTAAACCCTTTTCCCGACAAGCCTTCACACAAGCACCACATAAATTACATAACTCTTTATTGTAAACAGGCATTCTTTTGGCTACTACTGCAAAATCTTTAATTTGTGGTTGGGAACAACAATTGGCACAACCGGATACACCCACTTTAAAAAGATGATGCTGTTTAAATTTTTCACCTATCACTCTTTTCCTCTTGTCATTAAAATCAGTTTCTTGAAATGCTTCTTCAATAATTTTGATTATATTTTTTACCTCACTGACAGCACGCCTACAACCGGTCATAGACCGACAAACATCAATCCGGTATAAGTCCATTTTCCTCTCCTCCTATCTTCATTCTATTGTAAGCCACCCTAAAACACAACAAAAATGAAATAACTTATAAGGTTAATAATTAATCAACAAATCTTTTTTTGTCTACACAAAAAATTATCATTTATTTTACTTTGGTTTAGACAAGCCGAAAATTTTATCACCTGTAATAAAATTCATAAAAAAATGTGACATTCGTCACTGCCTGAAAAAAAATTTTCCTTTAAGATGTACTTAACAAAATAAAAATAAGAAAATACGAATTGTAAGGAGGAATTAATTATGTTTTGTTATCAATGTTCCCAAGCCCCTAAAGGTGGCTGTACAAAAGTAGGTGTATGTGGTAAAAATGAAGATTTGGCCAGCTTACAAGATACTATTATTTTTGGTTTAAAAGGTATAGCAGCTTACGCTACTCATGCCAGAGAATTAGGCTATACGGATCCGGAAATTGATAAAATAACTCACGAAGCTTTGTATTTTACTTTAACAAATGTGAATTTTAATTTAGAAGAACATATTAAAATGGCTCTCAAAGTTGGAGAAGCAACCATCCGAGTTATGGAACTACTGGATAAAGCTCATACGGAAAAACTGGGTATACCTCAACCGGTAAAAGTAACTAACGATAAAATTGAAGGTAAATGCATCTTAGTTTCCGGACATAACCTTTTTGCTTTAGAAAATCTACTTAAACAAACTGAAGGAAAAGGTATTAATATCTATACCCATTCAGAAATGTTACCGGCTCATGGTTATCCGGAATTAAAAAAATACCCTCATCTAAAAGGTAATGTAGGTAAGTCCTGGTTCGACCAAAGAAAAGTCTTTGAAGAGTTTCCCGGTGCCATTCTGGTTACTACTAACTGTGTAATGCCTATTAAAGGAACTTATAGTGACCGCATTTTCTCCTATGATGTAACAGGTTTAGAAGGTGTGCAAAAGATAGAAAACAATGATTTTACTCCTATAATCAATAAAGCTCTAGAATTGCCTGCTGCCAACGTAGACTCTGATAAAGTATTAACTACCGGTTTTCACCACCAGACAGTGTTAGGTTTGGCCCCGGAAATTATTGCTGCAGTAAAAGAAGGTAAAATTAAAAGATTCTTTGTCATCGCCGGCTGTGATGCCCCTGGTAAAGGGAATGAATACTACAGGGAATTAGCTACCTCCCTACCGGAAAATTGCGTTATTTTAACAACCTCCTGTGGAAAATTTAGATTTAATGATGTAGAATATGGTACAGTTCCAGGTACGGATATCCCCCGCTTTATTGACTTAGGACAATGTAATAATTCTATTTCCGCTGTTAAAATCGCTTTAGCCTTGGCCGATGCTTTTGAATGTGAAGTAAATGATTTGCCTGTAAGTATTGTTTTATCCTGGTTTGAGCAAAAAGCAGTAGCTATTCTTTTAGGTTTATTCAGTCTAGGTGTAAAAGATATTCGTATTGGAGCCAGAGCACCTGAATTTATTACCCCTGGTGTATTAAAAGTCTTAGTCGATAACTTTGGCTTAAAATTAATAGGAGATCCTCAAGAGGATCTGCAAGAAATGTTAAAGTAATTAATTGAGGAGTGAAATATGTGGTAATTCGTAAAATTGTGGAAATTGACGAAGAAAAATGTAACGGCTGTGGTCTATGTATACCGGCCTGTCATGAAGGTGCCATTAAAATTATCAATGGCAAAGCAAAATTAATTGCCGACCATCTTTGTGATGGATTAGGTGACTGTTTAGGTGAATGTCCCCAGGGCGCTATCCGGATAATAGAACGGGAAGCGGAAGAATATGATGAAGAAGCCGTAAAAGCTCATTTAGCCGGAAACAGTGGTTGCCCCGGTACTAGAATGCAGTCTTTTACAAACAATGAAACTTCAGAGAAAGTGAATATTCAATCAGAATTAAGACAATGGCCTGTACAACTGCATTTGGTGCCACCTAATGCACCCTTTTTCCAAGAAGCCGACCTTTTACTAACCGCTTCCTGTGTACCTATTGCCTATGCAAATTATCATCAAGATCTACTTAAAGGTAAAGCAGTGGTAATTGCCTGTCCCAAACTTGATCATACAGGACCATATGTAGAAAAATTAGCTTCTATTATCAAAAACAACAATCTAAAAAGCATAACCATTGCCCGGATGGAAGTGCCTTGTTGTGGCGGATTAAATGTTCTTGTTAACAAAGCCCAAGAACTTGCCGGTACTAATATTCCGGTAACCGAAAAAATTATCGGAATCAGAGGCAATATTATTAAATAATGAAAAATCCTTGCCTTTAAACGGCAAGGATTTTTTATATTTATGATTTCTTTTCATTCTTATCCTCATCATCTATTTTTATAGCTTCACTAACAGCATCAGTAACATCACTGGTTGCTTTTTTAAACTCTTTTATGCTTTTACCAACTGCACGGCCAACTTCAGGCAATTTACCTGGTCCAAAGATGATTAAAGCTAAGGCCAAGATTAATAATAATTCTGGTACACCGAGATTAGGCAGGAAACCTAGCATTGATTTTACCCTCCTCATCAAATTGGTAGTTACATATAAATTCTATACCAAAGTCTATATTCCTTTATCTATTCGTACTAATTTTTTTCCAGCAGGTGTGCGCATTCTCCACCTTTTCCCTTTAATATTTCTAAACCGTGTTCCAAAGCGGGTAAAATTACATCCAAACACTCGTGACAGGCTTTAGGGCTACCCGGTAAATTGATAATTAAAGTTTGCTTTCTAATACCGGCTACTGCCCTAGAAAGCATAGCTTGCGGAGTAATCTCCAAGGTTTTCATCCTCATGGCTTCACTAATTCCAGGAACCAGTTTTTCCACTACATCCAATGTGGCTTCCGGGGTAATATCCCGCGGAGCAAAACCGGTTCCGCCAGTTGTTAAAATTAAGTCCACCTTTTTTGTTTCAACTAAATCCACCAGTGCCGTTTTCAACTGTTCCTTATCATCCGGTAACACCTGATAATCAACAACATCAGCTAAAAATCTAAGTCTATCCTTAATAACATCCCCGCTTTTATCCTCCCTTAAACCCCGCGAGCCTTTATCACTAACGGTAACTACTGCTAATTTATAATTAGGAAGTAATTCTATAAGATCATCAACCTTTACATTTCCTTGTTTTAAAACTTCGGTAAAAATACCTTCTTTAGGCATTACACAATCTCCGGCCTGATAATAAATGGCGCAACGATGATGACACTCTTTACCAATTTGCGTTACTCGTAGTACTGCTTCCTTACCTATTTTGAGCCTGGTTCCTATGGGCAGTTTAGTCAAATCTATCCCTTGGGTGGTTAAGTTTTCTGCAAAATCTCCGGGACCTACATTTAAACCCATTTGTCGCATTTTTTCAATGCTCTCCCAAGCCAATAAACTTACCTGGCGGTGAGCAAAACCGGCATGAGCATCTCCTTCCACTCCTTTATCAATAAGCAATTTACCTTTTCCAATATTTTTTTTGCGCATTCCACGCTTGGGACTGATACAAACCGCTACGACTTTTCCCATTTATCTCTCCCCTTTTCTGATAAATGTACCGCTTTTCCCACCTGTTTTTTTTACTAACCTGATATTTTCAATAACCATCTCTTTGTCTACTGCCTTACACATGTCATATATAGTCAGAGCCGCAATACTTACCCCTGTTAGCGCTTCCATTTCCACCCCGGTTTGGCCGCTAACCTTGACCTGACACTCAATAAGAACTTTATTATTTTCGTAATCAAGAGTAAAATCAATATTTATCGAACCAATACTTAAAGGATGACACATAGGAATTAAACGACTGGTTTCTTTAACCCCTACGATTCCTGCTACCTGGGCTACCGCTAAAACATCCCCTTTCTTCATCTTCCCCTGGGCTATTAGTTGGAGAGTTTCTTGAGCCATTCTTACTTCGCCCCGGGCAACAGCTTCCCGTTCTGTTATTCCTTTCCCGGTCACATCCACCATTCGCGCCCGGCCTTGTTCATTAAAATGGGTTAAGTGAGGTTTGTCCATTTCAGTATCAATTTCTTTTTTTAAAAAATGCTTTTCTAATAACTCAGCCACTTCTTTAAAATCATCCGGCCCAAATTGAGGCACCTCAACAGAAAGGTTTTCTACATCAGTAACCACAGCGATTAAATTCTTACCAGATGAAAAAACGTCTGTCCCTTTAGCCTTCCTGACAATTTCAATTTTAGGTTTATCCTCATCTTTGAATCCTTCAGCTAAAATTAAATCCACATCCTTAAAAACCCCGACTACTTCATCTAATTTTACTTTTTCAGGAGTTTTCTGAATGTAAGCATACCGCTCATGGCCAAGGATACAAATAATTTCAGCTCCCGCTTGAGCATACCGCCGGCTATCTTTTCCCGACTTATCAATTTCAAATTCGGAAGTGCTTTTAATAGCACCTACACGGTAACCCCTTTCTACCAACTCCCTGATTAATTTTTCTAAAAATGTAGTTTTTCCGGTGCCTGAACTTTTGGCTACAATGCAAACTACTGGAATAGCCGCCATTTTTTCAACCTCCTATTTGGGCCATAGACCTTAAATTAACTTGGGAGCGATAATCCGGGTTGCTTTCCGCCATTAAGTGTTTTTCCTTTTTTTTACATAACCCCTCCTTAATCAAACCGGTTAATAATTGAGGATTACCGATGGCTTCCCGGACATATATCTCCTCATCCCAATAAAGACAGGGTTTAAACTTACCGTCGGCTGTAAGTCTTAACCGATTACAGGTAGAACAAAAATGACCGCTTACCGGATGAATCAAGCCAATAGTGCCTTTAGCTTTATTAATTTGAAAAATCTCCGCAGTACCGTTTCCGGGTAAACCTTCATAAGAATTTAATCTATAACCTAAGGCTAATGCCCTATCTTTAACAACCTGTAAAGGTAGATAACGGTTTAACCAAAAAGTATCATGATTATCTAAAGGCATATACTCTATAAACCTTACATGAAGGGGGTAATCCAGGGTAAGTTTTAGAAAATCGGCAATCTCTAGCTCATTAATCCCGGCCATTAACACTACATTTAGCTTTATAGGGGAAAAATTTAGCGCTAATGCCTTTTTTATCCCGGCAAGTACGTTGTTTAAATCTCCTCCCCGGGTAATTTTTTTATAAGTAATGGGTCGTAAAGAATCAACACTGATATTTAGTCTGTTTAACCCCTTATCCTTTAATTTTTCCAGAT
>ENA-OWOZ01003424-OWOZ01003424.1-bioreactor-metagenome-genome-assembly--contig:-NODE-3424-length-10413-cov-18.656540_pt1 | contig 10413 bp, 16 predicted proteins | sample MGYA00238140_ERZ651804 | MGnify/ENA primary metagenome ERZ651804 (study PRJEB26910, sample SAMN07631232) | bioreactor metagenome | isolation source: Switchgrass digestor | place: USA: Dartmouth... | reverse complement strand
TTCATTCTCATTGGTCATAAAGGCCAGCTCGCACAGGATTGCTGCCCTGACATCCATATTATTACAATTACACATAGCCAGGGCATCAGCCTTTACTCCCCGGTTTTTCTGTTTGGTACCACCGGCTAGATGCTTAAGGACGATTTCGGCAAGCTTCTTGGATTGTCCGGGATACTTGTCATGTATGTATATCCCTACGCCCTCGGCACTGTTAAATGTCTTTCCGTCACCGTGGGCATTGAAGTGTATCGAAATGCTATAATCACAATTGGCTTTTGCTATGGCTTTCTGGCGGTCGCTTAATGGTGTGTCAGGGTCATCAAAAGCATTGGCATCATTCCAGCCGGTCCGCATCGTCTCAAATCCGCATCTTTTTAACTCCTGTTCCAATAAAAAAGCAACTCCGACATTTGCGATATGTTCACGGAATTGCTCGCCTTTCTTCACGGTTAATTTATCGTTTATTTTTACATCCTTCGGAAATGGAGGGGTACGCTTGCCTGCTGTGTCCGTTCCGTGGCCTGCGTCTATATTGATTTTAATTGCCATTACTTTCACCTTCCGATTTCTTTTTCAAAATATCAATAGCATTTTGTAAGAATTTCGGTACCGGCAATCCCATTAAACCCGCGTTTTCAATGATAGACAAAGCCTCATTTGCAATATAACCGATTATGACCGCATTTCGAATAACATCTGTACCGGACATTCTGTCGAGTTGGGTAGCGACAAGAATAATTAATAATGTCATGCCTTTTCTGCAGAGACCCTTCCAACCGACACGACTTTCAAGGCCGCCCGTTTCGGTTTTCTGTGAATTTTTGAAAACGCCGGCAACGATTAGTCCTGTTAAATAATCAATAGCCATAAAAATGATAATTGTCTGCAAGGCCGTATCCCACCCTCCCAGTAGATTTGCTATTGCGCTGCCGGCTATACCGATACCGGACAATATTGCGGTTTTTATTGTTTTAATATTTTCCATATCGCACCTTCTTTCATCATAATAGCCTATTCTCACTGTGTTACTATGCACTGTGCATATATCGGATTTGTATCTGTAGTTAAAATCGTGTCTACATCAGCTTTGTATTTTGAGTAAATATTAGTATTGATGAAGTAAGCCCTATATTTTTCTTGACCTTTTTCAAGTGAAACATCTGCTGCCCTTTCAATTACCGTTGCAATAAATCTACTCATTGGAACATCCCCCTTTCTACATCATTAAAGATGGAATCACTTCTGACATAAGAGTGTCCAGGGTTTCTAAAAATGTTTCATTCTGTTCTGACAGTAATTCAATATATTCATCTTTTTCATACTGAATCATGTCATATTCATAGCCAATGAATTCATTTTCTTCACCAACATTTTCACTGACTTCAGTAATGTTTTTATGAATCCATACACTGAATTCATCAATAACCATGGGTTTTGGGCTTATTGTGCTTCTTACCCTTCCATAATCCTTCATTTTAATCCACCTTTCTTTTAACATATTTTTCATAATATTCATCAGCAAAAGGTTGGATTGGTTCAATATATTTCTTACTTAACCTGTAACTATCACACCACATTAACCAACCTTTATAAGAATTAATTGAACACCATTCAGAATAATTCATTTGTTCACCGCTGAAGCATTTCTTTTTAATCTTATTCATCTTTTTCTTGAAGTTCTTACAAGTTGATTTTCTCAATAATGTATAATCAAAGAAAAATCTATATCCAACAAAATCAACACCCCTAATAAATGTGGGAAACACTTGCCAATTTTCTTTGATTTTAAGCTTTAATTCATCCCTTAAATATTCTTCAATATCAAGTCTTAATTTGTGCAATTCTTCTTTATTGCTTCCAAATATAACAATGTCATCCATGTATCTGAAGTAATACTTAACCTTTTTGACTTCTTTAATCCAATGGTCAAAGGATGAAAGATAAAAGTTTCCGCTATATTGTGAAAGATAATTTCCAATAGGAATTCCCACACCACCAGGGGTTGAATCAATAATTTCATCAAGCAGCCAAAGAAGGTCATCATCCTTAAAAATCCTTCTGTATTTGGCTTTCAAAATGTCATGGTCAATACTTGGATAATACTTTTTAATATCAAATTTCAAAGTGTATTGGGTTCCATAAGGGTCTTTCATAAAAATACCTGGAACATATACTTGTTTTCCATCTACTTCTTTATAATAACCCCTTATCCGCTTAACAACTTGATGAATACCCCTTCCTGGAATAGCTGAATAGGTGTCTTTAGTAAAATTATTTATTAAAATGGGTTCTATGACCCGCATAATTGCCCATTGGCAAATTCTATCAGGAAAATAAGGTAATTTATAAATTTCCCGTTCTTTTTCACCGTCTTTTTTCAGAAAGGTTTCGTATTCAGAAGTTTGATAAGTCTTATTTACTAGTGATTCCTGAAGCTTCTTTAAGTAATATTCTTCATTTGCATTGACAAGTTTAACTTCTTTATACCACCCCTTTCCTTTTCTTGCATTTTTATGTGCAAGCTTTAGATTTTCCATGTCATAAATTTTAGTATATAAATTACCGTATCTTTTCATAGACTTCCCACCAATTGTTGTATGCACTATTCCCGAATCTTCAAACGGTTTATTGAATATTAATTTTCAATAAACCTACCAATACAGGATTAGTTTTATTTCTATGTTTTGCCAAGAGGCAGGGCAAGTAAAAAGCACAATATAAATTTATTTTAAGTGCATTTAGTAGCTGCCTGCTGATGTTACGATTACGATTAGCTGACGAATTATTCACATTCCAATAGAAACTGCCTGCATTAGAACCATTATTCCATTGACTGCCTAATTGAGAAACCTGAAATAAGTAAAAAAAAATATTCTTTTTACTTGCCCATAATATTCCATAAATTGTCAATTAGCTTTGGGGTACATACAGCAGCCGCCCGCCGAGGTAACGATAACGATAAGCCGACGAACTATTCACACGCCAACAGAAACCGCCCGCATCAGAACCACTACCCCACCGACCGCCCAAGAGAGAAACCCGCCAGCCGGATGAAGCATGGTCTTGATAAAAATAATCACCAATAGGCAAACTTGAATCACCAAGGGTTTCTGTTGGTAAGAATAAGAAATCACATGTTTCTGACCAACCGATTGCTGAAACATAACCGTTTCTTTTTGCTAATGTAAACCCGGTATTTTTATATGGTGAAGTCTTAATATCATCCGTAAAACCATAATCAGTATACCAGGCATCATGAACACCGCCACCAATTTCAATATTTAATCCGTCAACCCAATACCAAATATTGCCCCAAAAGTTTTCTTCACCACGATATGTGACGGAAACCAATCCATTTGTTCCAGCAGCCATTCCTGAAGCATTTCCAAGGTTGGTTGTTGCACCTGTAAGTTCACTCATATTGGTTGAACCGTTATCAGTTTTGCTTACAACACCTAAACCTATATTTGATTGCATATTAAATGAAGCATATTCAATAATGAAAAGTAATTGGGTTACAGCGGCAGATAAAACATCAGAAATTTGCCATCCAGTTCCCCTGTTATTAGCAAGCTTTCTTGCATTTGCTCTTGTAAGGTTTTGAGTTAATCCGCTTGCAGGTTTAGCATAAGCAATTGATGAAAGTTTATCTGCATTGAAATTAGCAACCTGTTCATCAGCTAATAAATAGGTTACTGCCGATTCATCATAAATACTGCCTTCATATGCTGATAAGTAAATCTTATCAACTTCAACCCCATTTCTAACAAAAGCAGGATGAACCTTAAAGCCAACCTTTGGTGTATCAGAAACATAATATCTTGCTTTTCTCATGTGGTAACCTTTGCTTTTTCCACCAGCAACAGTTTTTGTCACTATCGCAGTAACACCAGTTGAACCGCCATTAAATGTTCCGGTTGTTTTTACACCTGTTTCATTGCAGGTAAATATTACACTGTCACCGCTTCCGCTTGTTGTCCAGCCATTAAAAGTTGCACTTCTTATTTTAGACGCAACAGTATTTATATCATCACCTGCTGTAACAGCAACCGTAAAATTAACACCATTAAGAGTTATTGTTAAATCACCGCTGGTGCTACATCCTGCTGTTATTTTAAAGGTATTTACTTCAGCATAATCAGCAATAGGTTCAATTTCTAAAGGAACAACCTTGTAATAAAATTTTGGTTGTTCAACCATTACTTGACCATTTGAACCATTTTCAATATATCCTGGTTCACCATAATAAGCTTTTACTGTTCCATCATCAGCAAGGTTACATCTTCTTCTACCGCCAAAAGCTTTAATGCTGTCAAAATCAGCACCAGGAGTTTTATTTACTGCACCAGCAAGCCTTGTAAACTTTTTATTCTTAAAATCCACTTCAACACCAACAATATCATTTTCAGTATAACCAATGAACCCTTTAACATCAGCTATTTCAGCAACTAAATTATTGACCATTTCAACAGTTGCAGTTGCATTTGGATTGACTGTAATATTCACATTGTCAGCATTACCAACAACTGTTTCAATGTCAACCAAAATACTGGAAGCTGATATTCCACCTTGTGGGGGCATCCAATCCGCTTCAATTGCAGTGGTTATTGAATAAAGAATTTCCCCTTCCTGTGGGTCAACTGCATAAAGTCCAATATTTCTAACATAATAACCTGCTTCCAAGGCAGCATTTGTGAAAACCCCACTTACTCTAATTTTAGCAGGGGAAACTTTTGTTACATTAGCAACATCCGTTGTCTGTTTTATACTTGAAAGACTGGTTAGTTCTTCAAAATTAGTTCCACTTGGGTATTGATAATCTGAAGTTCTGATTTTTGTAAAGTTTGGTGTTGCTGTTCCGGCAACTATTTTTGCTATTAAAGCATGACCTTTCTTTGTAATAATTGTGTTATTAAAACTTGCCATTGTTCATTAACCACCTTTCTTTAATCTGCACTTTTTAATGAATAAACAGTTCCATCAGTAACTATGGAACCTAATTTTACATCAGAAGAAACTTGATAATTTGCATTAATATTTGAAGTCAACTTATAATGTTTACCATGTATAATACTTGAACCAAAGTTTGCTTTAGATATTAGTTCATAATCTTCATCTATATTTGAAGTAAGAATATAATGTAAACCACAAATGGTTGCACTTCCAAGATGCAATGCTGTTTCTTTTTGGGCAAATAAAATATTTTCAGCATTTATAATCAAGTTACATGGAATCATCTTATCCAGCAGATTATAAAGTTCATTTAATCCACCATAAATTCCCATGTGAGTTGTTAGGTCAATGATATATTCATCATTTCTTAAAATAATGGTATAATTTCCTTCACCACATAGAACATCAAGCTTGTTTAATAAAGAATTCCAGGTATAAGGAATTCTATCATTCCACCTTGCAATTACCCTGAATATTCTTGATTGTAAGGTGTCATCCGCTGAAGGTTTTATTCCAAGTATTTTTTCATATCTTGCAATTCCAGCTTCATCAGCATCATGAATAAATAAATTACCTAAAACTTTTTCTGAAGTATCAAACACTTGTTGAAATTCAGGGTTTTCAGCATTGGTAATGGCTTGATATTCTCTAACTTTTTGAAGAACGGGGGGAAGATATGAAATTAAATTTGCATCCCTTTTCATACATTCACCACCGTTCCCAATACAGGAATTTCATATTCTCCAAGGTTTAAGTTTTCAGCAACCCCATTTATTTTGGTTCCTGTAATATCAATAATTCCATCAATAGTTAATATTCTTGTGTCAATTTGGGCAATCCTTACAATATTTAATGAATTGTTTGCCCATTCTTTTCTGATTTCCAGCAAATATTCATCAATAACTGCAATTACATCAGCTTCAACCATTGACCAGTTATAACCCGTATCCAATGTAACATTGAACCTTAACATGCGATGTATTGAAATTAAATACATACAGGTATATTGTATTTATCTACATAATTGAACCTTAACATGCGATGTATTGAAATGCCTTTTTGTCCCTGGACAAGATTTCCTCGGAAGTGAACTGCGCCAACTGATCAGCAAGCGGCTGGAACTTGGAATCCGTTGCAAGCACGTCAGCATCCGTCATGTCGGATACCAACTTAAATAAGGTCTTTCTGCGGTCCATAGGCTTTTGTGCCATGAAGGCGTTTGTGTTGCTGACGAATTTGAAGAGATCCTCATCAATTATGCTGGCTATGTATGCCTTGAACTCTTTCTCCGGCTTAGGAATGGTATTAATCTCGTAGTAATTGATATTTCCCTCAAATGTCTTTTCCTCTGAGCCACGCTTCTTAACCCAGTTCTGCTTTTGGGTCTTAACCAAGGTAATTTCCCTGCCATCAACATCCCAAACTGTTTCAACTCGGATTTCGATAAAATCAATGTCTTTACCCTGGCTGTCCTTAGGCCTGATATCAAAGTTGGTAGCTCCTGAGCTGTCTTTTCCAAACAGCACCCACGTTACCGCATCTGCGATAGTGGTTTTACCTGAGCCATTAACACCCTTAATGCATGTGCGGTTGCCAAACTCAATCTGTCTATCTTTGCATCCTTTGAAATTCTGGATGTGTATCCTTTTTAGTATCATCCTCATACAACATGACCTCCTTATTTTTATTACAATCGCACTTTTCACCCGGATCCAAATTTGCTCCGCAATAGGAGCAGGTATGGTAGTAGTTCATATGCTTATCACCCTTTTAAAGCATTTATAATGTTCTGGCCACATACCAGGCAGATAGTCTTTCCTTCTATATCTACCAGATGCTTATCTGACCCGCATAAGACGCATTCGTTTTTGGCTTTCACAGCCTTAAGGCAGATGGTATCTCCTTCAGTATAGATTTCAACCGGGTCACCGGTTTTAATATCAAGCGTTCTACGCAGCTCCATGGGAAGAGTGATTCTTCCGAGCTGGTCCAGATTTCTTACAATACCTAATGTCTTTTTCATATTGACCTCCTTTACAAAATCGATTACAATTAAATTAGGAATGTTTTGTTATGAGCCTGTTTGGAGTTGCCGCTCCAGCGGGCCTTATTCTTTGCAAATAAGTTTCGGTCCTGATAATATCTTCATAAATAGCTTTTTCTTTTTCTGCTGATAGCAGACTTAATGTGACTAATGCCATGAACATTCCCCAGGCCCGCTCAATATGTTCTCTCTTACCAGTGTCCTTTGCTTTAATTAGTTCTTTGTTTATAAGTTCTGCAACCATTACGACACTGAATTTATATACTTGGTTACTCATCTCTCCCTCCTCCCTGCTAAATTACTTAAGATAATACCCAGGGCCAGTATGATGGCACCAATACCGGTACGGATTATAAATTGCTTATTGGTAATAACCCCGCACTCCAAAGCGCCGTACTGCCCGGATATGTAAACCAATGACAAAAAGTAACATGTAATAGCTATAAAATCGATTATCTTTTGTTTCACGGCTTATACCTCCTTCCTATGCAATTAACCTCCTGATAAAATCCACGCCCTTTTGATATACCAGCGTCTTTATATTGATGCAGGTATCTCCGTTAGGCTTTGTATACTTCTGCTCAATCACTCTGAAATAACCTCTATCCACATATTCTTGATATGGTACATTGCCACGGTCCAGCACTTTCTTTTCTCGCAAAATCTCAAAGAGCTTGTTTCTGCCTATGCCTTTGATGCCCAATACTTTTGCCACCTGATCCATTGGTATAGCTGTTTTTGAGTTTGCCACAGCGTCGAAAAATTCGGCTTTGGGTTTCATTTCTTCGATAAGCTTGTCCTTTTGCTGGATAACCTTGTCTGCAAGCCTTAAGGCTCTGGCAAGCACCTGTTCTGGTGTATTCCATGCTTTTTCAAGGTCAATCAAGTATTGTCTGCATTGCTTGCCTTTTTCAGTCCTACTCATAAGGCAGATATGCTTTGCCATGTCAATTGATAAGTTATAGTCTTGTAATTCCCTTGTTTGTGTTCCACCATTGTTCGGAACCTCCGTACTTAAAAGTACACTGGTGTAATCCTCGCCCTCGATAAAGCCTTGGCTATTTGTTTCAAACCAAGCTGAAAATCTTCTTTCTATTCCCAGGGCATTATGTAAGGCTCTTGCCGATACCCACGGCTGTTCGGTGTCGTGGTTAATAGGTATAAGTTCGTTCAATCTCATTCTCCTTTCATTTTATTTTCGTTCTAAATAGTGAACGTTGAGGGAAAAAATAAATCATTTAAAGATTTCATCAAGGATAAGTTCAGGTTCACCCATTTTTTTAAGCCTATCATTGATTGCTTTTTGGATTTTAAGCATTTCACTAAGCCTAAATTCAGATCTGCCGTTTTCTTTTTGGCTATAATTTGATTTTTTATAGCCGAGTAACAGCGCGAAATCCTCCTGCTTTAGTCCTAGTTTTTCACGCCAATATTTTAATTTAAGCAGTCTTTTGTCGTTTTTTGCTGTAATTTTCGGCACCTCGCCTGCCTCCTTTCTGTAAATATTCTACATTTTGTGCGTTCTCTATTTTGAACTCTAAATGTAGTATATACCCATTTTTTTTATTTGTCAATAACTTTTTGTTGCAAAAATTAAACTTTTTTGATAAAATCGTTACGTGATTAGAACACTGATATTAAAGTACTAATATTTGAAAGGATAATGCTAGATGAATGAGTTTGGTAGAAGGTTAAAATTATTAAGAGAAAGAAAGGAATTGTCTTATAGTGAATTAGCCTCAGCGGTTGGCAGCACAAAATCCCTGATTTGGAGATATGAGCATGGAAAATCAGAACCGGGCCTATCTGCTCTCAATGCTCTTGCAGACTATTTCGGTGTAACAATTGATTGGCTTGCTGGTAATGGTGATTTTAACACCATACAGTATGCAAATAAAAAAGAGTACTTTAGAGCTATTAATAAAGCGATACAGGAAGGCGTATCCCCTGAAAAATTAGAACAGATGATAGATGTTTATAAAAAGTGAGGTGAGCTGAATGAAAAAATGCTCTGTATATCAAAGAAATTCTGATGGTCGCTGGGTTGGATATGTCGTTATCGGCGAACCCAAAAACGGCAAGCGAGCCCCCAGAAAATATGTGTATGGAGAAAACGAAAAAGAGACCTGGGATAAAGTACATGAATTAATGTATCAACTCCAGACAGGAGAATACATCGCTCCAAGCAAGGACAGCCTGATTGAATTTTTGAAAGAATACCACCGGGTTTGCGCTGGATATGATATGTGGAACCCAAAAAGCAAACGACCGGATAAGGCAAAGTGGGAAGAAACCACAGCTGAATTATATAAGATGTATATTGACGTACATTTTGAGCCATATTTTAAAGACATGAAACTTGCCGACATAAAAGCAATAACACTTGACAATTTTTACAATAATAAATTATCCACAGAAAGAGAACATGAGGTAAGACAAGGTAAAAAGATAGTAAAAGAAAAACTACCACCTTTGAGTGAAAACACTGTTATAAAACTCCATAAATTTTTAAAAGCCGCTTTTCATTATGCGGTGGTTAATGAAAAAATCAAAAAGAACCCGGCTGACGGAGTAAAAACTATATCAATTAAGAAATACAAGCCCACAGTATACAGCGAAGAACAATTTCTCAGACTGCTTGAAGCTGTATACGGAAAGGATGAGGAAATCCCTGTTATTTTAGGAGCTGGTTGCGGATTGCGCAGGGGTGAAATGCTGGGCTTGAAGTGGAAGAATGTTGACTTTAAAAACAAGACAATAACCATTGAAACAACCAAAGTAAACTTTACAAAGGTCATAACTAAAGATCCAAAGACCGAAACGAGTGCTAGAACCATTATAGCCCCTGACTATGTAATTGATATTCTGTATAATTATTATATTTTAAAAAATCAGCCGGATGCCGAGAGTAATATAATAACCAGATGGGGACCTAAATCTTTATCAGATCGCTTTAGAAAATTGCTAAAAGAACATAATCTAGAGCACATAAGACTGCACGACTTAAGGCATTACAACGCTGTAATAATGCTAAAAAGCGGCATACCCGACAAAGTAGCGGCCGAACGTCTGGGACATGCAAACGTGCAAACATTAAGAGAAGTATATCAGCACGTATTACAAGATATGGACGAAGCGGCCGCCAAGAAGATTAATAATGCAATTAAACCTAAAGAACAAAAAAACCTATCAAAGGAAGAACGAAAAAAGCTTTTCAGAGTTATATAATACAGCCAGGATTTATTTCCTGGCTACATTTTTGGCTACACAAAAAATTTTATTTTATAGAAGCCTTTGAAAAGTACTGCAGTCGAGGGGACTTGAACCCCTACCCAGAAACCCGGACTAGATCCTTAGTCTAGCGCGTATATAGCTTTAAAACCCCATAAATTAGCGCAAATACTTAATTTTACCGA
>ENA-OWOZ01003423-OWOZ01003423.1-bioreactor-metagenome-genome-assembly--contig:-NODE-3423-length-10418-cov-279.133256_pt1 | contig 10418 bp, 6 predicted proteins | sample MGYA00238140_ERZ651804 | MGnify/ENA primary metagenome ERZ651804 (study PRJEB26910, sample SAMN07631232) | bioreactor metagenome | isolation source: Switchgrass digestor | place: USA: Dartmouth... | reverse complement strand
TGTGCTCCCGGTTAAAACCTTCTTTATGGCGGATTTTAACCCCTCATGGGCATCACTTACAACTAACTTCACCCCTTTAAGTCCCCTTGCTACAAGCTTTCTCAGAAACTCTTCCCAAAAAGCTCCGTCTTCACTCATGCCGACATCAAAACCTAGTATCTCTCGTTCACCGGACTGATTTACACCTACGGCTATTACAAGTGCCATACTGCATACTCTTCCACCTTCACGAACCTTAGGAAAAGTAGCATCAAGCCAAAGATAAGGGTATTCTCCTTCGAGTATGCGGTTCTTGAACTCGGTGACAAAGCCATCCAATTGCTTGCTGATCCTGGAAACTTCGCTTTTATCCATCCCTTTAATTCCGAGAGATTCTACCAACTCATCTACTTTTCTAGTGCTGACACCGTGCACATAAGCTTCCTGCACCACATTTAATAAAGCTTTTTCTGACATCTTCCGAGGCTCTAATAAACTTGGGAAATAGCTTCCATGCCTCAATTTGGGTATGCTTAACTGTAACGTACCAAGGCGAGTATCCCATTCTCTTTGTCGGTATCCATTACGATGATTGTTCCGATTCTCACTTCGTTCATACTTTTCCGCACCGATCATCGACGTAACTTCCGCATCCATCAGAGCATTGATTAACAGCGTAAGCGCTTCCTTTAAAAAATCCTTATCTTTTTCAACAACATACTTGCTAAGTTGCTCTAAAAGTGACATTCTATTTTTAGTAGCCACGGTATGACCTCCTTTACTTTATCTTTTTTGTTTGAATCTAATAAAGTAAAAATCATATCGTGGTTACTCTTGTCAAGCATACTCCACGAAATTTACACCACTACTTAAGACTATAACCATGAAATTGGCCATGACCGCTTCCACAGGCATTTGGCCAAAATGAATCCCCAGGCCCAGGAGCTTATCAGCTATGATATGTCTTCAAAGCCGGAAAGGGAAGCAAATGTTTTCGCTGCTGAAATCCTCTTGCCTGATGATGAGGTTATTAAACTGATAAATGACGCAGAAATGAATTTTTCAGGGCTGCAAGGGAACTTTATGTACCACCGGAATTAATGGATTTCAAATTTCAGATATTGAAAAACAGAGGCTACAGGCTTGAAGCTCCATTAAATGCGACAGGAGATTTCCTGAAAAAATAAAACCCCGAACATCATTTGTTTTAAAGATGTGCGGGGTGTTTTTGCTTGTTTGGTAGGGTGCTCCATTTTTACTGACCAAGATAGTCTCTATTTCACACGTTTAATCTTAAGTCATCTACTTTTTTGTTCGAGCATTTCAATTTCAATATTCCTATCCAGAAGAGAATTTATACATCCTGCTTCTCCCTTCAAGGAACCCTTTCAAGTTGCTTAGGTATTATATCCTTTATGTTTTCCTTAAGAACATAAATACTGATACCTCAAAAGTGTATTGTTTATGCGGTTTTCATCATGTTCTTGCCCGTAAATGGTGTTTGTTTGGTGTTTGTTTTTGCTAAATGATAAGACAAAATAAAAAACAAAACAGCAAGACAAAAGGCAAGCCATCTCATTTTAAACCAGATAACTTGCCGAGAAATCCGTTTTATTATCATTTGAATTAACCCAAATATATATTTTCATTATGCCATGATAGGAAATCCCTTGCAGGAAGTTCATCAGCTTTGTTGGGTATTACACAAAGTCTTTGGCCATGATACTGATAATAAATCCTGCCATTCCCAAAATCCTCTTTAAGCCGCTTGCTAACCTCAACTCGAAAATCAGGCGCGATTGTCAAATAACCTTCATCAAAAAGTTTATGTATGTCGGAACGCAGCAGTACACCGTTTTGTATATGATGAGGCCCATTTTCAGAATAAGGTTTTATATGGGCTGCTTCTAAAACGGGGAGTGTTTTTTCTCCGCTTATTGCGCAGCGTCTATGGTATGTGTCAGTAACTAAAACGCGGAATGCGCCTTGCCCTAAGCGATGTTTGACCAAAGAATGCTGATAACGTTCTTTAGTATCACTTATTGTGATTTGACTGAATACTGAATTTCTTTGCAGTCTTTCACATATTTCTTGAAACAGACGTTTTCCTTCACCTTTTTCTGTATCCATATTTTTTCCCACAACTGCACTGGCAGGCCAATCGTCCGGCTGTGTTATCCAGTCTTCTTGCTCAAAGAAGAAAGGTTCCGTCAAAATAATGCACCCAACATAAGGATATGAAATATCTATTCTGTTCTTTTCTCTATATTTCCGCAGTCTTTCTGAAAACTCAGTATAATTTTTTGTGCCGTTTTTTCTTCCAAACGCTTCCCAGGCAAGTGAAATGGGCAACAATGAGTATTTAACAAAAAAACCTCCGCCTACAATGGCATAATACGGCTTTTTTAGCTTAAAAAGGAACAAATCATTTGGATTCAATGCTTTAAATGCTGTGCTGCCCGGTCGCCAGAAGTTTACTTCATCAAAATTCTCAGACTTAAGGTTGCAATACCAGTCGTAATCAGTCAATCCAACAAACATATTTCCCATTAATTGTTCACCCCTGAATACTATCCTGCTTCCCTGGCAATTCAAATGGTTTGCCTTCAAGGTTATATGTCAGGTTGAATACAAGATCGGAAAGCCACTTTTTGAAAGACATATTGTCATTAAACTGCTTGAACAGTTCCATATTATCCGCCATGATGTTGAAAATGACGGACTGCAGTGCACGTTCGCTTTCCATGCGGGCATTCTGCTTGTCAGAGTTTTTCATCGCATTCCGATACTTCTCGTCTTTAGAAACCATGGCAGGAATCTCCAGAATCTGGCGGCGAACATTGTCTGCATCATTCCATTCAATATTTCCGAACAGGTCATTGAATTCTGTGAGAATATTTGAAAGCAAGTCCATCTCCGGTTCCGGTGTGCCTATGACTTTGCCTGCAGGCACAGGCCCGACTTCTGCGTCTGAATCTTCCAGCACAATCGACATAGACGCACGAGCTTCGACGCGGTAACTGTCAAGATCTATTGCGTCAAGAATACCTTTTGAGAGGTCGTCTTCCTGCGGAGAAGGCAGTTTTGGAATCAGCAGATTAAGGAATATAGACAGCTTTTCCCAATCAGCATTTCCATACGGCAATATTGCGCCGAGGAATCCATATGTACGCACAAAAGACTTGGCTGCACTTTTGAATTCGATTTTAGCATCATTATCCAATGCTTTATAAAGAGCTGCACAGGCATCAAGAATCGGGTCAAGCCTGTCGCGCTCCGCGCCATTAAGATATAACTCCACAAGAGTATCCACATTGTCATCGGTGTATACCTGATGTGATTCCAGTATTGCAATAAGGTCATACAGTTTATTGGGGTCAGTCTCGGAGGACAGGATTGTTGTCCGGTAATATCTTGAAAATGCTGCTGCAATAACTTCTGTTTTATTGGCAAAGTCAAGCACAAAGGTGTCGTGTTTTTGCGGGTGGGAACGGTTCAAACGGGAAAGTGTCTGTACCGCCTTTATATCGGACAGCATTTTGTCCACATACATTGTATGAAGCAATGGTTCGTCATAGCCGGTCTGGAACATATCAGCCACAACAAGGAAGCGGTAGGGATCATTGCGGAAAACCTTTTCTATTGTATTATCCGGAAAACCGTTAATGGAAGCAGCGGTAAGGGTCTTGCCTCCGTATTCCTTTTCTCCGGAAAAGGCTATGATTGCCTTGTACGGGCTGCGCCTGTCCGCAAGACACTTGCAAATGGCATAATAGTATTCAATGCATCGTTCTATGCTGCTGGTAACAACCATAGCACGTGCCTTGCCGCCTATCTTGCCTTTTGAGATTACCTGTTCATGGAAGTGATTGACCATGATTTCAGCTTTCTGCGCGATGGCAAACTGATTGCTCTCAACAAAATAGCGCAGTTTCTTTTGGGCCTTTTTCTTGTCGAACATAGGGTCATCTTCGATGGCTTTAACCAGCCTGTAATAGCTGTCAATCGGCGTGTAATTTTTAAGCACATCGAGAATAAAACCTTCCTGAATTGCCTGTTTCATTGTGTATACATGGAACGGGCGATGTTTGATTTCATCTCCTTCTTGATAAGGTACCCCGAACATTTCCAGCGTCTTGTTTTTCGGAGTGGCGGTAAAGGCAAAATAGCTGGCATTTGTCAGCATTTTGCGTCCTTCAATAAGGCGGTTGATTTTATCCTCAATGCTGTCATCTTCAGCGGAATACTCACCAGAAAGCACAATATTCATTTTAGCGGACATGCTTCCGCTTTGGGAAGAATGGGCTTCATCTATAATGATGGCGAATGAGCGCCCTTTATGTTCGCTGCCTATGCTGTCCAGAATTACAGGGAATTTATGTACGGTGGTGATGATGATTTTCTTGCCGCCGCTTATTGCCTTTCTCAAATCATCGGAATGCTCAGCCCATGCGACGGTATCGGAGACCTGCATAAACTGCTTTATGGTATCCCTTATCTGCTTGTCAAGGATAACACGGTCGGTAACCACAACCACAGAATCTATAATTGGTTTGCCGTCTTTTTCAAGGCCGATAAGCTGGTGGGCAAGCCATGCAATGGAATTTGACTTTCCGCTGCCGGCGCTGTGCTGTATAAGATATTTCTGCCCGACACCTTTTTCCCGCACATCAGTCAACAGGCTTTCCACAACGGAAAGCTGGTGGTAGCGCGGGAATATCTGCTTGTACTTTTTGCGCCCGGTATCCGGGTCGGTTTCTTCTACTACCTGTGCATAGTTTTCAATAATGCGTGCAAGCATGTACTTCTCAAAGATTGTTTTCCAGAGGTAATCTGTCTTAAGGCCATCAGGATTCGGCGGATTGCCCGCACCGTCATTGTATCCTTTATCAAAGGGCAGGAACCAGGAAGCTTTGCCATCAAGCCTTGTACAGAATTTGACTCTCTCGTCATCAACGGCAAAATGACCCATGCAACGCTTGAACTGAAAAAGCAGCTCCTTCGGGTCGCGGTCGGTCTGGTACTGGTATACGGCGTCGTCAACATTCTGTTTTGTGAGCTGGTTTTTAAGCTCACAGGTTATTACAGGCAAACCGTTGATAAAGATACAAAGGTCAAGCGCCAGTCTTGTTGTGTCTTTGGAATACTGCAACTGGCGTGTAACGCTGAAAATATTCTGCTCAAAGAGGGCTTTTGCCTTTACATTCCTTTCCGTTGGGGTCATATAGAACATGACAAGATCGGCAGGATAAACTTTGATGCCGTTGCGAAGGACATCTATAATTCCGCGCTTGGCAATTTCACCGCGCAGACGGTTGAGGAACTGCGCCTTTTTTAAGTCGTTTTTGAACACGCCGAGTTTTTCCATTTCGTCCGGCTGTGTCGCCGAAAGAAAACGGAAAAGACGTGTTTCATCAATGGCGTAGTCCCGGTTATAGTCGGCATTGGTGCCTTGCTCATAACCGTTTTGATTTACGAGCCAGTTTACAATCAAAGATTCAAGTCCGCTTTCTCTTGTGTTGGTCGCAGTCATTATTCCACCTCCGCTTCTTCGGCTTCATCATCCATGGCATTTTCGCCGTCAAGCTCGTCTTCGGTAACGTCATCGGGAACGGCTTCATATTCCGGGATTTCAATACCGCGCACATCAACCTTGCCGGTGACGACGTCGGAAATAAGGCAAGTGCGGTATTCGTATAGTAGTTTTATTTCATCGTTTAATGCCATATACATCTTATCAATTTTTGCTAAACAATTATCAAGATAATTAAGGATTTCATACTGCTCAGCTTTACTTGGTATTCCCAACGCAAAATTGCTAATAAAGTCGCTGGGAACCCGCTTCTGCCCAGCTGAACCTGTCATTACTTCGGCACCTTGCATGCGAAACTGTCGTAATTGTGTAATCATATAAAGATAGCGCGGCAGAATTTTTTCGTTTGCCCGCAATACAATTAATTCCGTAGTACCAAAACCAATATCTGTTTCAAGGTTATCTAAGCAGGCGCCCTTCCCATTTTCAAAACAGGGAGTAATCTTTGCAACAACGACATCATTTTTAGCAAAAGATGAGAAACCATTTTTTATATCTTTGAGTTTACGTTTTTCGGAGCAATCAATCTTTCCGTCTGAAGAAATATTCTCCATTGGTAAAAAAACAAGGAAATCCTCTAAAGAGTATTTCTTTAGTTGTGATGAGATGGATGCATTGATTCGGCAAACGCGCTTAAGTTTCATCACAGACCATTGTGACGGAATTTTACCTAACCAAATAATTCCACTTTCTTTTCGACTTGCCTGTGGATTAATTCCATACATTATTGCTTTATCAATAGTAGCCTTGCGCTGCTCATCAAGTAGCGCAATCTGCTTTTTCTTTGCCCGGATAAGTTTATTGATTTTCCCAAGCTTCCAGTCGAGAAAGCGTACGATTTGGTCTTGTTCCTCAATGTTTGGAACTGGCAGATATATAGACTTCATCTCTGTATATCTGGTTGTCCACAGGTCAGCTACAATTCCACGACCGTTTCTGTAAAACTCTTCGATAAAATAATGGCTTTTAAGCAGATAATGCATATATCGACCATTAAGAAAGGAGCGTGGCTTTAATACTATGTTAATTAGTGAAACAGAACCATCATAATTTGATATACCACTGGAACCTCTCCTGTCAGAACGGCTATTAATTACAAAATCTCCTATTCTAACGAGCTTACGATTGTCGCCGTTATTTGTTTTTGCAACAGTTGAAATTTGAGGAACAACCCCAGCTTTACTTACAGAAAGAGGCGAATAATCCTTATCCGATACTTTTTCACTTCTTTCTACAAAAAGTTCACGTATTTTATGAGATTCCCAGTGGTCTGGGATGCTATTAAGCCATAGAGCAGGTGTTTCTTTATATTTTTCATAGGGCTTCAGCATATCCTCACCCCCCTATAATCTCATCGAGTAGCCCTTTAGTTTCAGCTTCGAGCGCCCGGAGATCCGCTGTTATATCTTCCAAAGAGCGCAGTTGAACCGGCTTGTAGAAGTATTTTGTAAAGCTTATATCATAACCGATTTTTGTCTGCTTTTCGTCAATCCATGCATCCGGTGCAAAGGGCTTTACTTCTTTCTCAAAGAACGCTTCAATGCCGCCTTCGTAGGTGAAGGGTATCTGCTCGGTATCAGTTAAATCCCTGTTGATAACGGGGATACCTTTTTTATCTGTAATTATGCTCCCATTAGGATCGGTTTCCATAATGTACGCACAAACACCCACATCACAGAATGCTTTGAATTCCATCAGTTTGCTACCATAATTTTCCTTATGATTGTCGAACAGCGTGGCAAACTCGTCAACATTGTAATAAGGTTCATCGCTTTTCAACGACTCAAGAATTTCATAGAATACTCGCATACACTCCGCAGCTTTTTTCTGCCCATATGTCTTTGCCAGCTTGATTTCTCTAACATCGGGATTGTTAGCTACGAAGGTTAAAATATTTTCAGGTTTAACACCGTCATCCTCATCAAATACTCCTAAGCTTGCTAACAGGTGCTTTGTTTGTGAAAGTGTCTCGTCTGTAAGTTTTATGATCTTTCTTAATGGACGGTGGACGGTTATTTTCCAATAACCGAACTCATTATTGTTGAATATCTTGCTGTATTCGTTTTCCTCGAACGCTATATAAAGATCTACAATTTGCCGGCGGATTTCAGGAGTAAGCTCGCAGTTCTTATTCCCAAGGTTCTTTCGGAGCGGTGACTTCAGTGAAGTTGCATCAATAAGCTGGATTTTGCCTTTTCTGTGTTCGGCCTTGTTGTTTGAAAGAATCCAGATATAAGTGCCTATGCCTGTGTTGTAGAACATGTTTTCCGGCAAAGCAATGATCGCTTCCACAAGGTCATTCTCGATTAAATAGCGGCGAGCATTGCTTTCCCCGGAACCGGCATCGCCGGTGAACAGGGAAGAACCGTTATGTACTTCTGCAATGCGGCTGCCCAATTCTGTGGTTTTCTTCATTTTTGACACGTTGTTCAGAAGGAAAAGCAGCTGGCCGTCGTTTGTCCTCGGAATCATACTGAATTCAGGGTCATCATCGAAATATGTTACAAAACGGCTGTCCATAATGTCCTTTTTGCCGCCCAGCTTCTCGGCATCAACCTTCCACGATTTTCCGTACGGCGGATTACTTAGCATAAAGTCAAACTGGTAAGAAGGAAACTGGTCGTTCGAGAGCGTAGAACCAAAAGCGATATGGTCGGCCTGGTCACCCTGCCCCTGTAGCAAAAGGTCGGATTTCGCGATTGCATATGTTTCAGGGTTTATTTCCTGCCCAAACAGGTGAATGGATACTTTTTTGCCTGTTTTTTCGGCGAGCTCCAAAAGGCGATCCTGCGCAACAGTCAGCATACCGCCGGTACCACAGGCTCCGTCATAGCAGGAATATGTGGCATCCTTGATTTTATCGGCAATGGGAATAAATATAAGGTCGGCCATCAACTCCACGACATCGCGCGGTGTGAAGTGCTCTCCGGCTTCTTCGTTGTTTTCTTCATTGAAACGGCGAATAAGCTCCTCAAAAATCAATCCCATCGTATGATTGTCAAGCCCGGGTAGGCGAATTTCCTTCTTTTCATCGTCCTTATATACCGGGTTCGGACTCAGGTTAATAGTGGGAGACACAAACTTCTCAATAACAGCACCGAGAATATCTGCATCCACCATTGTGTCTATTTGATTGCGGAACTTGAATTTGTCCAGTATCTCCTGAACATTAGGCGAAAACCCATCAAGATAGGCAATAAAATCAGCCTTAAGGGTTTGCTTCTTTGCCCTTGAAGTAAGATCTCGCAGGCAAAAAGGGGAGCTGTTGCAGAAAGATTGTCCTGCGGCGTTGCATAAGGCGGCAGTCTGATTTGTGATGCCTGCTTTATCAAGTTTCTTTTTCATTTCAAGCACAGCCGGCTTTGTTTCTTCGAGAACCGCATCAAGTCTGCGGATTACTGTCATTGGAAGGATGACATCACGATACTTGCCGCGTACATATACATCGCGCAGGCAGTCATCCGCGATGCCCCATATAAAACTGACAATTGAATTGTAGGTCTGGTTGTCCATATCTGATCGCTCCTTATCAAAATTCTATAAAAAAGATAATGGCACAAACACCACCGCTATAATAATCGCATACTACATGTACAAAAAAAACGGACTTATTTATCATCCGGCACAATCTCAACAATATCACAAATATCGCAGTTCAGCGCTTTGCACACCTTTACTACGATATCCATATTGACATTCTCGTTTTTCTTCATTTTCGACAGCGAAGACTGGCTGATTCCCGCCGCTGCCAGCAGGTCTTTCTTTTTCATATCCCGGTCAATAAGCAGCTTCCATAACTTCTTATAGCTTACGGCCACAGGAACCACCTCATTGTTAATCATTTCCTACATTATATCACTTTGCATAACAAAACACAATAAAAACAGCGAGTACGCAAAGTTTAGTTTGCGTAATGCATGCAATAAAAACCCGATTATTAAAGCAGGGCTCCTTACTCTGTGATTTATCTGACCATCTGCAGTATTTTCGCAGTCTCCGTCCTTCTAGCCGCTCAAAGGCTGAAAACCCAATCAGCATCCGCCATGCTATAATGAAAAATTACGGAGGATATGCTAAGTTGATCTTGCTTCTTCCCTTCATCCCTCGGTGATAAAATCGACGCATAACGGAATTTGGTTATCAAGGATAAGCCAGGCTTTAACCCTTGACAACCACATTAGCGAAAATGTTTAGAGACCAAAGTAGAAGTCAATTTACACCATTTGACAAGACACTATCTAATCTTTAACAGACATTCCAACGATACTGTTAAATATCCTGTAAAAGTGAGGTACAGAGCAGAATGCTTTTTTACTCAAATCCAATAAATCAATAGGTTTGTTAATATTTTCTTCTATATAATCAATAGTCGCTTGAATTCTTAAATAATAATCCATGTTACTCACACCTTCCAAATATATTGTAGCATATATATTTTCATCGATTTGATGTTTTTTATCATTTTTGATTCAACGCTGAATTTTCTATTTTTTGCTCAGTCGGATTCCAGTAATTAATCATAATAACAGCAGCTAAATTCCTAACTTTTTCCAATATGTCCTTTCAATGATTTTACCACTGAAATGCTATGTACCATCATTATGCAACATTTATTCTCAATTTTTGTCCAAAAATATGCCCTCGATATGTTCCATGAACGCATTTTACCACTTTTGTTCGAGTAGATAAGTTGAATATAATCAAACAAATACTGTAAAATCAAGATTTACAAATTTGACATCGATGATAACACTCCACATGATTACAAGCTATAGATTCACTTCTATTTCTAACCCAGACTTAAATTCAACCAATATCCTGTCATCATATACCGTTGCTTTTTCAA
>ENA-OWOZ01003420-OWOZ01003420.1-bioreactor-metagenome-genome-assembly--contig:-NODE-3420-length-10439-cov-5.580390_pt1 | contig 10439 bp, 10 predicted proteins | sample MGYA00238140_ERZ651804 | MGnify/ENA primary metagenome ERZ651804 (study PRJEB26910, sample SAMN07631232) | bioreactor metagenome | isolation source: Switchgrass digestor | place: USA: Dartmouth... | reverse complement strand
CAATCGCTCATCAATAAAATTGAACTTGATAGATTCATCTGTATGGAGACAAAATTTCATGGCATTTTCAAGCTGTGTTATTGTAAAGTTACTGCTCTGATTTGCCACCTTTCTAAATTCAAATTCGGATAATTTCATCATCTCAAGTATATCTTTGTTAGAATAGCCTTTTTCCTTATAAATCTTATACTGAAGCATATTCATTAACTGCCTCACTATCATATTAAGCATAAATAATACAGGTTTATTTGACATGTACATTTCATTGAACAGCCTAATTGCATTTTCACCTCTTTTATTGCTTATTTCATTTAACAGATTGAAAACATTCATCTCCAATGTTTTGGCCATTATATTGTCTATAATATCCTTAGTAACTTCTCCATTTATCTGAACATAATTGCATATTTTAATTATTTCATTTTCCAGATCGTATAGTGTTTTTTCAGAAACATAGCCATTGTACTGGGACTGCTGGATTATGTAGTTTATATTTGCATTTGATATTTTTCTCTTATAAGCTTTAACCCTGTTTTCAACCCAGGAATTGAGCTCTCTTCCCTTTAACCTGTGAAATTCTACTATATCACCAACTTTGCTAATTGATTTATATACCCTATTGGATTTATTGACGTCTTTATTTTTCACTATAAACACCAGAATAATGTAATTATCCAGTTCCAACAGGTATTCAGCCAAAGTAGCATCATCCACTATTCCAGCAGCTTGAGCATCTTTTTTGCCCGTCAATACAGGCATATCTTTTATTACAACTATCTTTTTTTTAGACATAAAAGGCAGTGTTTCACAGGCGTTTAATACCCTTTCAAAGCTGGCTTCTTCCCCTTCTATTGCTATGTAGTTTAAGGTTTCAAAAGACTCCTGAATGAATTCTTCCTTTAATGATTTAAGTGCATAATCCATCATGTATTGTTCTTCTCCATAAAACAGATAAACAGTTTTTAATTTCCCTGTTTTCAGGCTATCTAAAAATTGTCTGTAATTCAATTCGTTCCAACTCCTTTTTAATCCGTATGTAGTATTTTATTGCTGAAGCAAGTATAATTAAATATAAAGCATATATTCCATATTTTTCAAAAATATAACCTAAACTCCTTTTTTCATTTGAATAATTTACGATATTAAAACTGTTCCTATATAATAGCAGCTCTATTAGTCCATGCTCATCAGTCCTGTAAATATCTATTCCCAATAATCCATACCTTTCTAATACATCTTCATTGGGGTGGCCATAAATATTATTCCTGCCTACTGAAATGAATCCAATTTCGGGATTTGATTTTTTTAATAATTCTTCAGAACTGGATGTGTTGCTTCCATGGTGAGGTACTTTAATAAAGTCAACATCATGTTTCAATGTTTCTATCAGGTTCCTTTCACCAAGATACTCTACATCCCCTGTAAACAGAATATCATTATCAAAATGCCTTAGCAGAAAACACAAGGACAGGTCATTATCATCAACTCCTTCTCTATTTAAAAGCTCCTTACTTGGCCCCAGTACATAAATGTATACATTTTCAGCCAACTTTATTTTATTGCCCTTTTCCAGCAGAATTACCGGAATTTCTTTTTCTCTTGCCTTTTCAATTATCGCCCCATACAATGGATTTTTACTTCCTTTATATCCTATATATATCTTATCAATTTTCATATTGTCCATAAGGTACAGCAGGCTTTTGCAATGGTCTTCATGAAAATGGGTTACAAATACACCATTAAGTCTGAATATGCCGTGCTTCTCCAAATATGGCAAAACTATGTTTTTCCCTATATCGTAATCTCCAAATATACTACCCCCTGTATCGATTAAGTAATTGCCATCTACAGTTCTCAACAGTATGCTATCTCCTTGTCCCACATCTATAAAATCTATTATCAAAGAATCATCAAAAGATAGATACATGAAATTAATAATCAGCAATATTATCAAATAATAGACCATGCATCTGACAATATCTTTATGTAGACTGCTTATATGGTTTTTATTTGCAGCAATGAATATTATAATATAATATGCTATAATTTCAATAACAGATGGAGAATGTACTTTTATGCTCAAAACTGGAAAACTATAAAGCATTTCAGCAATTAATGACTCAAAATTAAGTATAATGTCTATTACCATGCCCGTTGAATATGATATATGGCTGCTAATATGTGCAAGCAATACCAGCATCAAGCTTAACACAAGGCTGAATGTAAATACAGGAACTATGATGATATTTGCAGCTATTCCAATTAGTGGTATCCTGTTAAAATAATAAGATATTACAGGTAAAATTCCAATTTGAGCTGCCAGGGTTCCTGAAATATTTCCGCTATCACCGATTATCCTTTTAAGCTTTGGTGATAAATATATTATAAAATAAGTTGCTATAAAGGACAGCTGAAATCCTAAATTAAATACCCAGAAAGGATTAATCAGTATCAATACCAATAAAGCAAAAAAAAGCGTATTTATGGAATCATATGGCTTTAATAATAACTGTGACATAAATAAAACAGTAAATGTTATATTTGCCCTCAAAACTGAAGCAGGCATTCCAATAATATAGGCATATGTCCATATAGCACATATAGCTGTTAAAATGCTTACCTTTCTGTTAATACCAATAAAAGAGAGCGCCTTTATAATCAAAGTACATAAAAGCCCAATATGAAGTCCTGAAATGGCAATTATATGTGCTATGCCCAATTCCCTGAACTCATCTTTCACATCCTCTTCAAGGTATGAGTAATCGCCTAAAACTATAGATTTCATCAATGAGCTGCTTCTTTCAGAAAGATATCTGTTGTAGATCTCTTCAATTCTACGTACTACTGCTGTTTTTAAATTCTTCAAAAAACCTACATTTGAATTTCCTGTTTTCCGTATGGAACCTTGTCTTACTGTGGCAGTTGTAAATATCCCATTTGACATCAAATTCAATCTATAGTTATACAGCTTTGGATTTGTATTGGATTCAGGCTCCTTAATCCTTGCACTGAAGCAGATTTCATCATATAGATTAAGGTTTGCATTCCCAAGGACTGTCAGTATCATCTTTTCAGATATTTCTTCATTAACATTATCGCCTTTAATGCTATTAACTGATACAACTGCCTTTAGCCTGTCCTTATCGGTATATTTTATTTCTTTGACTATTCCTCTTAACTCCAATAACTCATCCTTATGTTTCAATAGCTTACTGCCATGAATTTTATTGCTTGCCAAAAAAGCGCCCAATAGAAAAAATATAATTAGAATTCCTATTTGATTTGTGCTATTTTTTAGTATAATTAAGTTTAACAGCACTGCAAATGCAATTGAACATAGAATAAGGCTTAAGCTTATTTCTACATAATAGTAAAATACCACTCCCAGTAAAACTGGTATGGAAATATACACAAAAGGCCTTTTCATATGTTCCTCCTGTATCCATACTCAATATGATTATAACATAGATTTTTCTATTGTGCCCTATAGATAATAAGTGGTATTATTATAGCAATGAAAGGTATGGTGATTATTATGACGGAAAAGGTATATATGGAAAATCCATATTTACGTCAAATAGAAGCTCGTATAGTTGAAAAAAAATATATGAACGGTAAATACTATTTAAAGACCAATAAAACTATTTTTTACCCAAATCTTGCTGGAGGGCAGCCTGGAGATAAGGGCACAATAAATGGCATAGAAGTCCTGGAAACTTACGAAGACGGGGAGGACATTATACATGTGTTAAAGGAAAATGTCCACAGCGATAGGGTAAAGATGTCTATTGACTGGAATACTAGGTTTGACTATATGCAGCAGCATTCAGGGCAGCACCTTTTATCTTCATCCTTCTATAAACTGTTTAATGGAGAAACCATAGGATTTTACATAGGAAAGGACTACGTCTATATAGACGTTAATATTCCCAAAATAAGCAAAAAGGACATAGAGAAAATTGAGCTCTTTGCCAATAAGATAATCTTTTCAAATTTTATGATTAAATCCTATATAGTGGGAAAGGAAGATGTTAATAAACTTCCAGTGCGAAAAGACCCAAAGGTCAACTCTAATATTCGAATCGTGGAGATAGATGAAATAGACTTTTCTCCCTGTTGTGGAACCCACGTAAGGAGCACCGGTGAAATTGGAATAATAAAGATAAGAAAAGTTGAACCCTATAAGGGAAATATTAGAGTAGAATTTGTCTGCGGGTACAGAGCATTAAGGGATTATTGCTGGAAAAGCGAATATATACAGGATATAAGCCATCTATTGTCATCAAAGGACAAGGATGTAAAAGCCAAAGTTGAAAAGCTGTACTTGCAAAAGGAAAAGCTGGAAAAAGAAAACAGGGAACTGAGAGAAAAAATATATAGATATGAAGCTAGCAATCTAATAAACACAGCAAAGGTTGAAAACCAGATGTCATTTATAATACACAAGTTTACAGATAGGGATATAAAGGAGATACAAAGCATTGCCCGCATTATAAGCTCCTATGACAGCACAGTTTCCATTCTGGGAGTAGAAAACAAGGATAAAAGCCAGTTTATAGTAACTAGAAGCAACAATATTGATATTAACATAAAAGGCATACTGGAAAATATATCTAAAGACAAGGATATTAAGGGCGGAGGAAATGCACATTTAATACAGGGCAGCTGCAATAAGCCAGATTTGGATAATATATTAAATGCCTTCTATTATAAGATTGTTGAGAACTTAAATCCATAAAAGCTTTCTTTTTCGCTGTAGCGAAAAAGAAAGCTTTTACTTGTCATAAGGAAATTATTTCTTTTAATAGTGATTCTCTTACCTTGTCAATTTTACTATAATCAATGGTTGGAATATATTTCTTCTCCATAATATGGTGATTATTTTTTGCTTCCATGAGGCTTAATGTAGCTTTTTCCATTAAAATACTGTACAGCTCATAATCACTGTTATTAATTACCCTTTCATCAAAGTGTTCACTTAAATCTATGATATTTGTTGCATATTTTTCCCCATTTCTGTTGTATGTTATGCAGGTATCCAATTCTTTAATATTTAACGTTTCAATCTTTTCTGGAAACGTAGGGTCATGATATACTTCCAGAATGAATCCCCTTATTTTGGCTTCATCATATATTTTTTTAATAATTGTAGATTTACCTGTTCCCTTTTCCCCTTTTATATAATATATTCTTTTAATTCCCTCTAAAACAGTATCTGTATAATCTGCAAGCCCCTTTGGTGAATTAGCAGCAGTAAATGCATGCCTTTCTGTGAATACTATATCTTTTATTTCTTTTTCTTTTTCAGAAAATATCTCTTCAATAATCAGCTTAGTTTTGGCATTAATTCCTTCAAAATCTACCCCCTGTCTGTTCCTCTCAACTATTATATCATGAATATGCCTTAGAGACTTCAGATATGAGAAAGCATTAAAATAGGCTCTTTTATTGGCGGATTTTGCATTAATTATTTCATCTTCATAATTTTTCAGCATATTCCTATCTATAAATTGAGCCAAATCAATTATCTCATCTGTAAGCCCTGGATATACAGGGTCCATTATATGCGGGCTTGTTCCATCTGCTATGGCAATTCTCTTTTCAGTTATGAAAATACTGTCTAAAGAATCAGGATCCGACGGGCAATGATGAAACTCTACAGTGAAGCCCTGTTTGCTTAAATATTCGCCAATTCTTTTCATAAGTGATGATTTTCCGCCACCTGGCATGCCTTTGAGAATATATAGCTTTTTCCTGTTTTCACTAATTATATAATTGTGAAACGAATAAAATCCATTGGATGTATTGCCTCCAAAGAACATTCTCCTTATGTTTCCCATAGCTTTCCTTCCTCCTTTACTCCTATAGTATCAATCTATTCACAAGCTATTATTATGTGCAAAAAATATAACACTTCTTCCAAGAAGTGTTATAGTATTATAAACTCTACATTAGGCAGCTCATTCTGCATTCGCAGCCTTATATTTTCTTTGCTTAATGCTTCCTTTTCAGGCGAATTTCCCATTACTATATGAGTCACATTATTTGTTCTGGCAAAATCTATCATAGTTCTAAGGACATTTTTCGACCTAAGGACTGTCAGATCCGCACCTGATTCTTTAGAAACCTTAAACAGATATTCCAACGCTTCCCCATCGCTTTGACTTTCAAGAAATTTCTCCTTCTCATTAACAACGTGGATTACATAAAGCTTGTCATCATTGGACTCTACTAGTTCATTTCCTTTTAATATTAGTCGTTCACAAGTTTTCTGTTGAGTAACACATACCATTATATTTTTCTTCATTATAATCCCCCTTAAAAGAGTGATGCAATATAATTATAACATGAAAACATCAAAAAAGTATGAATTCGAAAATATTATTAAAAATGAAATAGGATAGCACTTGCTATCCTATTACCCACCAATCATAAAATCATCATCAAAATCATCTGGTTCTCCAGATTTTTTTCTCATAATATCTGCAACACGGCCAGTTGCAAATATATTTGTTTTTGGTTTGGATTCAGTCTTTTTAAATGCATCAGTCAGCCCCAATTCACTTGCAATTTCAAATTTCAGCTCTTCCAAAGCTTTTCTGGCATTTGAATCTACTGGCTTTTTTGGCACCTTATTCACCTCTTTTAAGTATGTTCCTTAATATTTTTTTCTATTTTCCTATTTTAATACAGGTAAATAAAGGGATTGGTCAAAATTTTTTTTAATCATCACAAATAAATTCATTATGAAGAATTCCCATTATTATCACATCATAATACTTATCATTAATAAATATTGCATCTCTTCTCCTGCCTTCTTCTATAAATCCTGCACGGTAATATGCTCTATAAGCTCGTTCATTAAATGAAAATACTTCTAATTCAATTCTATGTAAATTTAATTCTTTAAATCCAAATTGTAAGGTCATCTGGATAGCTTCTGCACCAATGCCCTGCCCACAATTTTCACTTTTAAATAATGCTATTCTAAAATGTGCACTATTATTATAATTATCTATTTCATTAATTACAGACTCTCCAATAATCTCCCCTTTGGAACTAATAATTAAAAAGTCATATCTTGAATCATCTTCTACAATTCTATTAACATACTCTCTAACTTCCTCTTCTTTAGGAATATGCGTTGTCCCAGTATATAACTGAACTTCTTCATCTGGTGTCTCAAAAGCACATTTATAATATTCAGGTATATCACTACTTTTAATAAGACGTAAAGATATGTTTTCCCCTTGAATTACAATATTTTGATTCTTCATCAAATATTCCCCCCTAGAATTGAAATTATATTTATTATATCAAATTAATTACTCCAATATATTACATGAGTAAATTATATCATTTACTACTTTTTATTATCAAATATGTCTTAAATATTCCTGTTAAGATAGAAGTCAACCATTAGGACATTCTAATACTTCAACAACTTTAGATTTATATCCTCATGTCTTATCTAATATGGAAAGAGAAGTTTCTGATAAGTTAGATAACTTAATTTTTCCGATGTGACTAAAATGTGATCACTTTTCAAAATTTAAAACACAAACTTCCTAAATTAAAAATAAAAATAGCGACCTAAGTCGCTTATCTTCAATGGCGGGAGTATGTGGGAATCGAACCCACCCAAGAGGCTATTAACCCCTCGCGCTGGTTTTGAAGACCAGAGGGCACACCAGCACCCATCTACCCCCATGTAACACTTACTTGAGTACTACTATATTGTAGCATACTTTCATTTTCTGTCAAGTCTTCATTATTACATCCGCAATTACTACATAATTGGCTACTTGCATAATTTTATGGTGCTATGATTATTTCCTTCGATACCATCTTGCTTTATATTCTAACATTGTCACGAATTCGTACCATACTACTTCTGATATTGCTCTAGTTAAATGATGATTCTTTATCATATTTCTAGCTTTTAAGTCTTCTATAAAATTATCACTTGGTTCTCGTTAATAATTCTGAAGGTTTTTTGGGTAATAAGTTTATTTCTCCTTCTACTAGAATTGAAACATATTATTTATCTGTTGGAGTTTTAGAAGTCGTAATCTTATGGATATAGAATATATTTTGTCATATATTTTCTGGCAAGTCATCTCCCACTTGTAGAAGATGGGAGACTTCTTGCCAATTTAGTTAAACCAATGTCAATCATTTCATAGGATTTTATCTAATATTTTCCATAATATATTCTTTTACCAACTCCACACTATAATCAATACATTGTTCTATATTGTAATTTCCTGGAACAGCAACTTTAATATTACATTTTTTCATTGGGATAAGAATTTTCATAGCACTGCTTAAACCAATAGCTTCTGCCATCCTTGGAGATAATTCGCCCATCAATGCATTAGGCATGAGGATTGCCACCACTCCCATAATAATGTCTGCATCCTTTACATTGTGTATGATTGCATTTTCACCTGTAGCCCCTTGACTTGCACCTGCCTTCAGCATCATGCCTGTTGCAACTGAATTGGTACCTAATGCTATTATATTTAAATCAGGAAACTCTAATTTTAGCTTTTTCACTATATTACTTCCTATACCGCCACCCTGACCATCAATTACAACTATTTTGATATCTTTCACAGTACATTGCTCCTTTCCTGGCTAAATATAAATAATGTTACCATAATAATAGTAACATTATTTATAAAACAATATCAAGAATTATATTTTACCTCTTCCATTCTACTTAATTGAATACACTTCTTCAATAGTTTTACAGCAGGTGGTATAAATAATAGTTGAATAATGATGCCTGGTATTCCAGTTATAATAGCTCCTTTAACGTAAAGATAAGGTCCTGTACCTTGCATTCCAAAGAAATTTACCAAAATAAACACCACTATTCCTGCCATAATCCTACCACTAACCATAGCCATAAGCATTGATATATATATTTTTGACTTTAAATTCACATTAAAGTAACCTGATATCAATCCATATATCCCTAATTCAAATATCATTATAGGTAGCATTGGAAAAAATACTGGCATACCTGTCAAGAAACTACTAAGTATAGGTGTCAATACTCCTACTATCAATCCTTCAACTGGTCCTAAAGTTAAGCCTGCAATCAGTACAGGAATATGCATTGGTAAAAATACTTGTCCGCCCATATTAAACTGATGAAAAACTATAGGTAACAGTATACCCATTGATATATATAATCCTGATAATACAATTTTTTTCCCCTTCAATTATATCATCTCCTTTTATTAAATATTTTTAAAGAATTCTTCAATTTTCAAAATTAATTCTTCTACACTATTTAAATTTGATGACAGCTTTTCCATAGGGCAAACATCATCTCCTGTTCTGTTTAAAATCATAGGAACCTTCTTTTCATATTCTACTTCTATACCATTTTCTAAAAGTAATTCATATGCTTCATCACTGATTAGATCTGTATATAAAGACTTTATCTTACCTTCTATTAGAAACATAGAGGCAGCTTTTCCTATAACCTTATCCGCAACAGAAGCATCTTTAAAGTCATTTTTATGATTCCTGTAAGCATCAAATATTGGCTTAATTCCTCTTCCATTTGATTCAATAAGAATCCTATTATCTCTAGCTAAAACAAAATTAAGATTATTCTTTTTTAAATAGATTTTCGCTAAAGTCTTGTTTTCCATATACTTCTCCTTTCTTTAATCAAAAAAACCACGAGGGTTATTCACTCATAAGTAATCTAACCTTCGTGGTTTTCAAATTGTCTTCTGACAATTTATTTCTTCTTAATCATATGAAATTTATTTAGATAAACTTAATTATAATATATTCTATTTATTCTTTTCTGTAAATACAGTATATCTTCCATATGGAACAAATGCTACAGTTGCATTCTTTCCATATTTTTCAAGGGTTCTGTCAAATAAATCTTGAAATTCTTCAGGAGGATACACATTTAATCCTACATTCCTAGCAAATTCAATATTTTCTTTAAGAGTAATGATTTCTGTATTTTTTCTAACCATGACTTCATAAATCTTATACCAGATACATCCAGCCCATAATTCATTCTTATGGCTATAAAAATCTCTTAATACTTTTTCATGATTTTCTGGAGTTGCAGGCATATATGGTTTTAATACATCCATTAATGCAAAACCATTCCATGCTCCATATCCAGGACAAGGAGTTGTAAATATTATTGTACCATCATCTTTGGTTATTGGATCAGCATTAACAATTGCCCAGGATGTGTGAAAGAATAAAAGGATCTATAATAAATGTTGGGGTGCATAAAAAAATGTACTCCAACATTTATTTTTCCCTAAAAATAAAATGCACTCGTGAAATAAACCTGCTAAAATGTTAATTGCCCAAACAAACATAAAAAGGAGGTTTATTCACAAGTGCAATCTAATTTTATCACACAACTATTAAATTTAAAAGGGATT
>ENA-OWOZ01003419-OWOZ01003419.1-bioreactor-metagenome-genome-assembly--contig:-NODE-3419-length-10441-cov-8.888460_pt1 | contig 10441 bp, 10 predicted proteins | sample MGYA00238140_ERZ651804 | MGnify/ENA primary metagenome ERZ651804 (study PRJEB26910, sample SAMN07631232) | bioreactor metagenome | isolation source: Switchgrass digestor | place: USA: Dartmouth... | reverse complement strand
AAAACCCAGTGACCAAGACATAACTCGTATCTTAGAGGCTACAGGGAAGTATAGACCTGAACATGAGTTGAACTGTGGCGCCTGTGGCTATAATTCATGCCGTGAAAAAGCAGAGGCAGTGTACAATGGCATGGCGGAAATTCATATGTGCCTGCCGTATATGCGAAATCGGGCCGAATCCCTTTCGAATCTCATTATCCAATCTACGCCTAATGCTATTATTGCAGTTGATAAAGATATGAATGTTCAGGTGTTCAACAATGGCGCTGAAAAAATGTTTAGAGTAAATAGTGCCGATATGATCCACAAACCTTTAAGTTTGCTTTTCGATGATGATGACTTTAAGTTTGTAAGTAAAACACACCAAAATATCAAAAAGAAAAAGGTGGTTTTACCAGAGTACGGCCTGATAACCCAGCAAAATATATATTACGAGAAAGAACATTCATTGGTAATAAGCATTATAACCGATATTACTGAGCAAGAGCAAGTTCGGGAAAGAGATGCAAGACTCCGCAAGGAGACAGTAAAAACTGCCCAAGAGGTTATTGATAAACAAATGAGAGTTGCTCAAGAAATCGCAAGTGTCTTAGGCGAGACAACGGCCGAGACAAAAGTTTTGTTAAATAAAATACAGCGACTTTTAATCGATGAGATACCGGGTGAAGAGTGATGGAAGTAAGAACCGAGGTGTATTGGGAGAGTTTAAATAAATACGGTGAAGAACTGTGCGGAGACAAAACCGAAGCAGTTCAAAGTCCAGAAGAAACCATAATGGTAATGGCTGATGGCTTAGGAAGCGGAGTAAAAGCAAACATTCTTTCTACGCTGACGACTAAAATCGCTTTGACCATGTTGCGTCAAGGTTCTTCTATTGAAGAAACGGTAAAAACCATAATAGCCACACTGCCTATATGCAAAGTCAGAAAAATAGCCTATTCCACTTTTACAATAATACGAGTGGACTCCAAGGGCAACTGTTATATTGTTGAATACGGCAATCCGCCGGTTATTCTTTTGCGAGAAGGTAAAGTCGTTAAGCTTGAAGGAACAAAGAGGCAGATAGCAGGCAAAGAAGTAAGGGAACACAGGTTAAAAGTGCAGCGAAACGACATTTTTATTGCCATGAGTGATGGAGTGGTGCATGCCGGGGTAGGTGGAATACTAAACTTAGGTTGGCAATGGGATAATATAGCCCAGTATATTGAGAAAGTGTCCAAAGTGGAAACCGCCGTTGTAAGTCTTGTAAAATTGCTTTCTACTGCCACAACAAATTTTTATATGGACAAACCGGGTGATGATGCCACTATTGCTGCCATAAAAATCATTTCTCCAAACTTTGTAACGGTTTTTGCAGGTCCCCCACAGAATTCTGCTGACGATGAAAAATTAGTAAAGCGGTTAATGCAAAATCCTGGGAAAAAAGTAGTCTGTGGGGGGACCGCTGCTCAAATTGTGGCCAGAATTTTAGATAAAGAGATAAAAACTTCTACAAATTTTATTGATCCCGCTATTCCTCCCATTGCCTGGGTTAAGGGTATTGATTTGGTAACTGAAGGCGTATTAACATTAGATCGCACCCGCAAACTGCTGACCAGATTTGTAGATGCAAATATTCAATATAAAGAACTTCGAAAACTTGAGCAACAAGAGGATGGTGCGTCGAAACTAGCCAGAATTCTTTTGGAAGCTACGGATATCACTTTTCTTTTAGGTAAAGCTATAAACCCAGCCCATCAAAATCCTGATTTTCCAAAGAATCTTTCAATTAAATTAAATATAATAAGAGAATTAGTGGATATATTAGAAAAAATGGGCAAGTATATAGAAATTTTTTATTATTAATTAAGTTTCTCATCCATTTTAAGCTTTACATCTTTTCTAGTGCCAGGTGTATTACTTTTTTGTTGAGCTACCTGGGATTTTACTTCCCTGGGAGAAGGTCTACCTTCGAACTTGTAATAAATATTGGGTCTTGCATCTTGTTGAGAGGCTTTTTGTTGTGTAAACATTTTTTTCTTATTAGGCATGAAACTCACTCCGATTCTTAGAATAATCGTCACGTTTGATCGAGGCTCGATAAAACATCGTCAAAAAGGTTTATTTTACATTTATTGTTTTTCCAATGAATACAAGATTCACAGCTCACTTCGTTTTCTATATTTTCCGAAGCAAGTGTCCAAGAAATATTATGTGCTTGAACGTATCCCGGGCACATTTTACCTACTGAACGAAGCTGCATTTTGCTGACCATCACATAACGACCTCCAAAATAGTAGTTGCTGTATTTATTGTTTGATAAAATACACAGATTTATTATAAAAAGTTATGGCTGTCAATAATCTTTGAAAATGTCACCTAAAAGGCATGATTTTTATTCTATGAAAATGTCACCTTTGGCATAAAATAAAAACAACAAAACACGTTACAAATTTATTAAATATTGTATTTAACAGCAAAAGAAAAAACGAGCATGAGAGAATAAGCCCTTGATAATATCCATCAAAAGGGGTATGCTAAAATAGAATATTTTCTTACGCTTATGCCCATGCTCGTGTAGAATTGAAGAGCTGATTGAGCATTTCAAGAATCTCACTATCAGTTTCTTCATACACGAACACGGGCTTTTTATTTGACGCATTGCGCCATGGATGATCAGCAGCAGGCTTCACAGGAGTACGCTTTTGTGCTTGCTTTTCAGAACGCTCTAAATCCCTCTTTTTCGGGCGATCTTGCAGAATTAAAGTGTCATACACCACACCACCATATAAAGCTTTAACACCTATCCTGGAACTATTTAGCACAGTAATTTTAGCTTTAGGCAAAGCTACTTCTCCCTTGCCTTTTGATACAAGCTGATAATACTTCCCCTTGTAAGAAAAAGCACCACCATCAATAACAGTACGCTCTTCTTTGATGCATAAAACATAATCAAGCTCAATTGAAGTGTCAAGAGGCCTAAAGGCAGACAAAGGACTTTCAGGCTCAACTGCGAATTTCTCATTGTAAGCAGCAATAAACTTAGCTAAAAAATCATTAGCAGCTTCAATGCTATCGATTCCCCGGATTTTAAACTCAACAGGAAGCCTGCTCTGGAGAGTATTCCATAGCTTCTCAATACGACCTTTGGCCTGAGGGCAGGAAGCTTTGATGATATTTACACCTAGTTCCTCCATGGCTTTTCCAAACTGAGTAAGTTTAACATACTTACCTTCAAGCTGCTCCTCGATAGACAGCTTACCATCATTAGGGGAGACGAAAATAGAGTGACGATCACAGTATAAACACATAGGGACACCGTATTTAGAAACAATCTGCCTCATGATTTCAAAATAACCTTCAAGGCACTCATTTTGGGCAAAGAAAAGAGCGAGAATCTCACCGGTAGCATCATCTATTGCCCCATGCAGAGCACAAGGTGTTTTACCAAAAAACCACACATGAGGGGAAGCATCAATTTGAACCAGCATACCTTTTTGAGGCTTTCTTTTTCTCCTGTGGTGAGACTTAAGCTTACGATGTTTTTTAGGGCTTTTAATACCAGCTTGAGTTAAGATTCTATGAGTAGAAGAATAACTGACTTTGATATTCTCATATAGTTCCAAAAGCTCAACGAAGTGGTTGAAATTAGCATCTTGGTATTTAGTAAGTTTTAACTCAACGATTTTGCATTTAAGGTCATCAGGGATAGAATGCTGAGGTTTACGGCCTCTATTTTTGTGGATAATGAACGCGGGGCCAAATTTTTCAACTCCTCCTTTAAGCCTTATCACTTGGCGTTCACTGAGGCCGAGGAGTTCAGCAGCTTCTCTGATGGTAATCACTTTATCGATAGCTTGATTGATAACCCTAAGACGAGTTATCTCTTTTTGAGTCATGTTGAATGTCTCCTCTCTCATACCTGACATTTTATCAGAATAAATTCAACATGACATTATCACAGAATAACAACACATCAAGCAACTCGGGTATTGACATATCAAAAGTAATCCTTTATAATCTATAATTGCGAAGCTGATAAAATTAATTACTGCGGGATTGTGTAACGGTAGCACCCATGACTCTGGATCATGTTGTCCAGGTTCGAATCCTGGTCCCGCAGCCATGGCCATATCGTCTAGGGGTTCAGGACGCCGCCCTCTCACGGCGGTAACGGGGGTTCGAATCCCCCTATGGCTACCAAAACCAAAGCTTTAATGTTTTTTTCTTTACATAAAATGCGAAAATGCTTTAGGGATGCCACCCTCCTGATAAAAAGGAGGGTTTTTTGTTATATATATCTAACTCCTCGTTTTTATTGCTTTTTTATCTTCAGCTCATAACTCCAAATCCATATTTTAAAAAATATTAGGATGCATAGCTCCTTTAGTTTAGGAACCATCGCATCCTAATGTGTACAAGTTTTATATCCAGTTTATACCAGCACAAAATCTATTTGTCTTTCAGCCATATTAACATGTTCGACCTTAACTTTTACCTTATCTCCTATGCGGAAAGTCCTGCCGGTTCTTTCGCCAACAAGGACCATTGTCTTTTCATTAAAATGATAGTAGTCATCTTCCATATTGCTTACATGCACCAAGCCTTCAACAGTGTTATCCAATTCAACAAATACACCGAAAGAGGTAACGCCGGAAACGATAGCTTCGTAAGTTTCTCCAATTTTGGAAGCCATATACTCGGCTATTTTTAAATCGACAGTTTCCCGTTCGGCTTCTTCTGCAATCCGCTCCCGCTCAGAGGATATTTTGGCTACTTTTTCTACCATCTTGCTCAGCTTTTTCTCCTGTTTTTCGTCTATCTCGTTATTGAGCTGCTTGCGCAAAATCCTGTGGACTATAAGATCGGGATAACGCCTTATCGGAGAAGTAAAATGCGTGTAATAGAGAGACGCCAGGCCAAAATGCCCCGAATTCATTCCGCTGTAGCGAGCCTGTTTTAAAGACCGAAGCAACATGGTATTTACTAGCCGCTGTTCCGGTTTGCCTTTAGCCTTTTCCAGGATTTGTTGAAGGGATTTTGGCTTTAAGTTTTGAGTGCCCTTTAAGGTGTAGCCCAAACTATATAAAAATTCCTTTAAGGAGCGTATTTTTTCGTCGTCAGGATCTTCGTGAATCCTATATATCAGCGGGATTTTCAGCCAGAAAATATGCTCTGCCACCACTTCATTGGCCGCGATCATAAATTCCTCTATAATGCGGTTGCCGATTCTTCTCTCCTCTTTTACAACATCTACGGGATGGCCTTCCTCATCTAAAATTACCTTAGCTTCCTCAATGTCAAAATCCAGGCTCCCTCTTGCAAAACGCTTTTGAGTAAGTTTTTCGGCTAGCTCTCTCATGGCAGTTAAATCATCTAATAGATATTTAAAGCGATTAATCATCTCTTGATCCTTGTCTTCAAGGATTTTATTTACCTGAGTATACGTCATTCTCTCGCAGGTTTTTATGACACTCGGGGTTATTTTATAGCTTTTTATATTAGCTTCTTTGTCAAAATCTATAATAACGCTCATGGTTAAGCGATCTACTCTAGGATTCAAACTGCAGATGCCATTGGAAAGCTTCGGTGGAAGCATGGGAATTACCCTGTCAACCAAGTAGACGCTGCAACCCCTTTTTAGTGCTTCTATATCCAAAGGGCTTTTTTCTTTCACATAGTAGCTGACATCAGCAATGTGAACGCCCAGTCGGTATCCACCATCCGTAACTTCAATTGAGACTGCATCGTCTAAGTCCTTTGCATCTTCCCCATCTATAGTTATTATTTTCTGGTTCCTAAAGTCTTCCCTGTCTACTAAATCTTCATCAAGAACTTCATCAGGAATTTGCTGCACCTGTTTTTGGACTTTTTCCGGAAAGTCCAAAGGTAGGTCGTATTTTTTTATTATGCTCAATATGTCAATCCCGGGCTCCTCTGGATAACCCAGGATTTCTATAATTTCTCCAACGGGATTTCTGCGCTTTTGGGGCCATTCAATGATTTTAGCTACAACTTTCTGTCCGTTTTTGGCTCCGTTGGTTTTTTCTTTAGGCACATATAAGTCATAAAAGATTCTCTTATCATCGGGGACCACAAAGGAATACTGTTTCCCACGCTCCACAGTGCCCACGACAGTTTTGAGAGAGCGCTTAAGAATTCGAACAACTTCCCCTTCAGCTTTTGAACTGCCCTTTGCTGGCACTTTTGGCCTTACCAGCACCATGTCACCGTGCATAGCCCCGTTCATATCTTCTCTACTTACATATATATCATCCAGCTCAGGATTTTCCGGCAGTAAAAACCCATAGCCTCCAGGATGGCCCTCCAGTTGGCCGATTATCAAGTTCATTTTTTCGGGGACACCATATCTTCCCCGACGGTTCTTAACAATTAGCCCCTGTTTTTCCATAGAATTTAAGGTTTTTATGAGAAAGTCCTTTTCCCCTGGATCTATATTTAAGGCTGTAAGGAGTTCACCTTCTGTCATGGGTTTATAGGCCTGTTCCTTCATAAATTGCAATAAGTACTCACTAAATGACATATTTACCTCCGCATATAAACAAAATTTGTCCAGATGGTACGTCTATATTTTATCCAATACTTTCAAATATAACAACCTTTCCTTTTTCTAATATTTTTTATTTCTCGACAAATAATTTGCTATGCCATTTACAATAGCTACGGCTAACCTGTGTTTAAAAATCGGACTTCTCAGCCACCCTTCCTCTACTGGATTTGAAATAGTGCAAACTTTGATATTTGCATAAGGTATTTGCTTTATATAACGGCTTTGGGGTATCTGAGATAAATTTTCAGCTTCTTTTATCCCAAGACTTTGGAGTTTTAATTTTTTCTCTATCTCCATAAGAATCGCCTCACAAAGTATTTTGCCTTGTTTTCCAAAGTATATTCCTTTGGCCCCGTTTACTTCTTTATCTTTGTCCCAATTTGTATGCAGGCTTATAAACATCTCTGCTTCCAGTAAAACAGCTGTATTTACGCGCTCTTTAATGTTTAAAGCCAAGTCTTTTTCTCGGGTCATTATGGCATAAGCGCCATAGTTCATCAGCTCCTGTTTTAAAAATTTTGCTATATCCATCACTACATTCTTTTCCAATAAGTTTATATAGCCCCGATGGCCGAAATATTTTCCCCCATGACCTGGATCGATTATAATAACTTTATTTTTGAGTAAATCTTGCAAAAAATACCTGTCAAATAAAATAATTAACCTTGCCGGAACTTGTCCCTCTAATTTCACTTCAAGAGTACAAGTATATTTGAGAGAGACAGAAATAACAGACCTTTGGCCTTTTTCCATCACCTCTACTGTATTTACCAATCCATCGAAGACGCATATTGTATCAGGTGCCATAATAAGAGGTTTGTTTAAAATAATTTCATATTTCCTTGCAGCAATTTTTTTTATGAAAAATTTTAAGGGCTTTATAGATTCAATTACAAGACAGGAGAACCGGGGGGTTGTTGTAATATAAACATTTGTAATACCAGGGCTCATGGTATTTTTCTCCTTTCAAAAATCTAATATCATCTTATTCAAACATTTTTTATCGGTACCTAAGTTTGACAGATTCTAAAATTCCAGTATTGACAATAAAAATTTAAGAGCGGGAGGTTTTTATCATGAGCCAAAATAATTCTAACTGGGCTCCTGTACCCATAAGAACACATTTAATTACGGAAAAAGATGATATTGTAGAGGTCGTACTGCGCTACACATCTTCTGTAGCTGAACCCGGAGATGTAATTGTCATCGCCGAAAGTCCAGTGGCAATTTCACAAGGCAGAGCATATCTTTCAAGTTCAGTAAAGAGCGGTCTATTGGCCCGCTTTTTATGCAAATTTCCAAACAAGGACGGCAGCCTTGCGACGCCACAAGCAATGCAGCTAGCCATAAATGAAGTAGGTGCATTTAGAATATTGCTTGGCGCTCTGGCTGCAGGTTTGGGAAAGGCTGTAGGCCGTTCCGGGGACTTTTACAGGGTTGCGGGAAGGGAACTTGCAAAAATCGATGACATTGCAGGCACTATGCCGCCTTTTGACAGATTCATTGTCTTGTGGCCAAAAAATCCAAAGAAAATAACTGATGAAATATATAAAAGGACAGGCATAACTACTGTTATTGCGGATATAAATGACATTAGATGCGTGGATATTTTAGCTATTTCCGGGATAGCTTCGGAAAAGGAAATAATAGAAATCCTAAAACAAAATCCTTTAGGCAATGATGACCAACAGACACCTATAGTTGTCCTTAAAAAAATAAATAAGGGTAGGTGAGATTAATGGAAAAGCAAAAATTTAAAATTGCTGCCATGATCTTTGCCATTATTATTTTGGGGCTGAGCTACAATATTTTTATTACCAAGTCAATACCCGTATTAAACTTCTTGAGCCAAGGTAAAATTGTGGTAATAGATCCCGGTCACGGAACTATAGACAAAGGTGCTGTCCATGAAGGAACCGGTGTTGCCGAAAGCCCAATAAATCTTGAAGTAGCCTTAAAACTTAAAAAATTATTAGAGGACGAAAATATCAAAGTTGTCCTAACTCGAGACAAAGACACCGTTGAAATGGACTCTAATCGCAAGGAACTTCAAAGGAGAATTGACCTGGCTGCCAAGTCAAAAGCTGACATTTTAATTAGCATTCATGCAAATAAATTTCCTGACCCACAGTATTTTGGAGCCCAGTGTTTTTACAATCCGCAAAAGCCAGAAAGCAAATTGCTGGCTTTGCTTATACAAGAAGAATTGAAAAAAATCGATCCTGAAAACATTAGAGAAGCCCTTCCTCAAGATTTGTTCATTTTAAGGGAAAGCCCTATGCCTTCTGTTTTAATTGAAATGGGTTTTTTATCAAACCCAAAAGACAGGGAAAGACTCCAAGACCCAGCTTTTCAAGAAAAAATAGCGGATAGCATTAAAAAAGGCATTAGCCGATATTTTTCCGGTGATGCTCCTACCAGGATTCCCGATTACAGCTAAACTAATTGAAAATATTGCACATTCGTGGTATTCTGTTCATATAATACATCGTAATATCATATGGAAAAGGGGTTTTAGTATGTTGCCGATGCCTACTAGATTCAACCTTGTAGCTGGAAGTTCCGAAGGTACTACACTTTTAAATGCCTTTGACGGAGCACTGCTTAAAGCTGGCGCAGGCAATTTAAACTTAGTCCGAGTCAGCAGTGTGTTACCACCAGGTGCAGTCTATGATGAACACCTTTCCATTCCACCCGGCAACTTAGTTCCAACGGCTTATGGCGCTATCGATAGCGATGAACCGGGAACTATTATTTCAGCAGCTGTAGGCGTGGGAATTCCCGATGATAACAGTTTCGGTATGATTATGGAGGTATCCGGCAGATTTTCGAAAAAAGTAGCTGAAGAAACTGTAAGGCAAATGGTAGTCGAAGCTTTTCAAATGCGTAACAAGACTCTGGCTGAAGTTAAAATCAAAGCGGTAGAACACAAAGTTATAAAAATCGGATGTGCATTTGCAGGTGTGTTGTTGTGGTATTAAACGAATATATAGCGAAAGAACCCGTTTAGGGTTCTTATTTGTTTTATAAAAAATTCCAGATTAAAGATCCGTTTGGTTACAAAAAATAAATTTAACTATTCATGAAAGGAAGTACTGTAGATGCGCCTGATCGAAACTGTCAAAGGTGAAATTATAAAAGGAGATGAAACTTATCCATATGAAGTTATAAACGACAAAGTTCGAATTCGATTGCCCTTTAGCATTGACTTTCACAAGTTATATGACCTGTTAAAAGAACAGGATTACTTTGTTGCAAATTCCCCGGAACTTGATTCACAAGGCTGGGGCAAAGATTATGATGCTGAAGGATATTATCCATATTGGGTTTATGTCGAAAAAGATGATTATTATTTTGCCTTTCCTCCGGAAGATTATAAATTAGTACCGGAGCCGGGAGATAAACCAAAACATATACCTATTCTGGGGAGTAAGGCTTTAGAGGAGTTTTTTCGCTGGCTGCCGCTTTTAAAGCAAGCCAGAGCTACTCAAGAAATTCTAAATTAAACTCTTTGCACAGCTTGCCCAAAAATCTCTTCCAAGTCTTTCATATTAGTGGTAGGTGATTTACAGGCATAGTTTTGACATACGTATAAAGTAGCCTTATTGTTTACCGGTCTCATTTCTTTTATAAAGGGGATGAGACTTTCAAGTTCTCTCCCTTGTACACCGCCAGGGTTAAAAATCATTATGGTACTGGGCATATAGTATGACCTCATTTTATCTACAAAGGCTTGTGTATCGGTTCCATCTATATTCCCTACAATTACTATTTCATTGGATGAGTCAAAAGCGAGCGATAAAGCAGTTAGTAAAAAGGCATATGCCGAAGGATGTGATGAAACATTTTCGGCAAAAGCAGAAAACAGCTGCGAAGCTTTGTCGCTAAGCT
>ENA-OWOZ01003418-OWOZ01003418.1-bioreactor-metagenome-genome-assembly--contig:-NODE-3418-length-10444-cov-969.604707_pt1 | contig 10444 bp, 9 predicted proteins | sample MGYA00238140_ERZ651804 | MGnify/ENA primary metagenome ERZ651804 (study PRJEB26910, sample SAMN07631232) | bioreactor metagenome | isolation source: Switchgrass digestor | place: USA: Dartmouth... | reverse complement strand
GTAGGGCTTTCAGCCCTGCCAGTAATAGGCCCTTACAGGGCAAGAGCAAACCGCCGGCTAAGCCGGCGGTTTTGATTGTTACTTTTGCCGTATTTCCGTCACTGCCGGCACTAATCGACGGTCTCAGTTTTATATTCCGTCGTGCCAAGTCCCAGTTTTTCCAGTTCTCTGAGCTGAACGAAAGGATCTTTTCCATGGAGCCTTTCAAACAGGTGGCCTTTCGTTCCAAGTTCATGGCCTTTCGGGACTCCCGCAGGGATCAGGTTTTCAACTTTTATTGCATCAAGGCTGGCCTTCTCGATGGCCACGATATCCGTTGACGCCATGACTCCTATGTCCGGGACGAGGGATGGTGTGGTCAGCCCCCAGCAATCGCACAGCGCCGTTATGTTGATGAGGAAGTTTATATAGAAAACATGGCCGGGCTCGAATGTTTTCAGTACCTCACTAGTGCACAAAGCCATGCCCTTTTGGAAATCTTCATACTGGTTATCCAGCATCCTCATGGCTGATGCCGGGCAAACCTTTACACAGTGCTGGCACAGTGTACAGTGGTGGTAGTTTACCTCATATTTGCCGTTTTCGTTGAACCTGTTGGCATAATGGTTGCAGCTGTTGACGCAAAGCTCGCAGTGGGTGCATAAATCCTCATCCCATTCGATGCCGCCTTCCAGGCCGTGTATCTGCTGGCGTGTCCTGTCCGTGACACAGCCCATTGCGATGTTCTTGCATGCTCCGCCGTATCCGCAGACCCCGTGGCCTTTTACATGCGACAGATCGATCATGACGTCTGCGTCATGTATGTTGCCTGCAATATCGATATTTTTCAGGCTTTTGAAATCAACATGCTTTTCATAGAAATATCTGCCCGTGACTCCTGCAGCCGCGACTATCGGAGCCCCGAGATAGTCTTCGTTATATCCGCGCGCCCTGGCTTCGGATACGATCTGATCAGTTATGTAAACTTTAGCTCCGTAGCTCTTCAGCTTGTCCACGAGTATTTTCACAAATATCGGCGGTATCGTGGAGTAGCCGATATATCTCCCCAGGTGCATTTTGATCGCGGTCCACTTGTCCCTGACCACATCCTGCATTCCCATACGGTCGATAAGGCGTCCGAATTTGGCCGGCAGTGTCACATCAGCATCGTATTTGTCATATTCGACAGATGAAAAGAGAATTTTTGCAGGCATTTCATTAAGTCCTCCTTTTTAATTAAATGGGGCTATTGCTAAAAAATTAAAATCACAAACGGACAATACTAAGCATCAGAACAAAAGGGGGAGTGAATCCCCCGATGAACTGATGCTTTAAAGTATTACCCATTTTGCGTCCACTTTATTGCAGTATCCGAAAATTTTCTGCCTGTACTGCAAGTTTTATACTGAGGGTCTTTCTGCAGCGAATCTTTTCTTTTGTATTTTCCTGTGTATCATGTCTGTGTACCTTACCGAACTGTGCCGGGTTTCCGGTGACAGTATCAGCAGGACATTATCAGGATGATTCGATCGGTTTGTATACATACGTCACTTCAGAGCCTTTGACCGTTACCAGTATATACTGGGCTTTGCTGGTGTCTTTCGACTTTACGCCTGATACTTCATAGCCGGCTGTTTCGAAATACCTCACTCCGTCTTCCAGCGTGCATTTGTTTTCGCTGCCTTTATAGAATACGCATACATTCTTCAGTGTATCGAAACGGTAATCCTTCAGTGTCTTCTTGAACAGGGCAAGTTCAAGTTTATCTGTAAAGTTTTCCGGAGAACTCTCCATAAATATGAATACATTCTTGCCCTTGAAGGATTCCAGATCATTGAGGAATTTGCTCCATTGATCCGGATCGCTCAGCCTCAGGCTGTTTTTCCTCGTATCGAGCTTGATGAACCTGCTGTTTTTAAAATCCGTGACCGAGTACGCATAATCTGTTGCCTTGGTACTCTTCAGGTCAACGCTGTGTGTCGCGACTACAGGCTTCTTTTTAACATTTGCCGTGATCGACTCATGAGAGCCGCTTCCGACGACCGCTCCGACCTCCAGGTATTTGGTCACCTTGTCCGCGAATACTTTTGTGAGCCTTTTTTCAACATCATTCTCCGGAGCTCTCGACTGTCCCATTACACCGAACCTGAAAGAATCGTCGGTTGCTTTATTGAAGCTCACAGCCTTGTTCGCTTCGTCGACAAACGGCGTATCCTTGGGTACTTCTATGCCGTCCAGCGACGGATAACCGTTGGTTACAAAGGTAAGGTCGTCAAAATACAGGGTGCCTGCGTCCATGTCCGGATTGACCTGCACTATATAGATCCTATTAAGCCTTGCCGGCTTTTTGATGCTTTCCACGGATGCCTCGACATAATTCCAGCCGACCCAGTTCATGATTTTGGCGAAATCCACCACCTGTTTCTTGCCGTCCGCATCAACCAGTTCAGCGCGCAGCCATCCGGAGTTCTCGTGGTCGTTGTAGACATTGAGCCCGATCTTATGCGTATCGGCATCGAGGACATAACCTTTTTCAGGCAGGACCCAATATGCTGCACGGGTCACATCGGTATTTGTCGAAAAGTTGTACACCAGCTTGCCGGAGGATTTTCCGGAAACTTTCTGTTCATCTGTGACCGTATAGTATCCTTCTATGGTTTCAGGGTACGACTGGAAAAATCCTTTTACTTCTTCAAACCGCTCCACTACCTCTCTGGTTTCTGCCGATACTGAAACCGGGCAGTAGGCGTAGGCATCGCCGAAAGAGACCTCGATATATCCCGCGCCCTTTTTCTCCGCTTTGAATACACCGTTGCTGAATGACCCGAAATCACTGCTGACTTTCCAGTTAAGATCTTCCGGATTTATGGTCGCTTTATAACCCCTGGGGTTCGTTCCGATCACCTTGAAAGTCTTAGACTTTCCTACCGGCAGTTTGAGGCTCTTTGTGTCCAGGGTGAGCGTTACAGGCTTCGAAAGCACGCTGATCCTTATTGACGTGCTGATATCGCCGATACGTGCCTTTACTGTCCCTTCCCCGTATGTACTTGGCCTGAATACGTTGCCCTCGAATGTCCCCTTTACTCCCGAAACGCTCCATTCGACCTGGGACATATCCACTTCGACCGGGTTGAGATACTTATCATAGCCCTTTACCCTGAATGCCCGGGTGGCATTTGTAAACATGTACCTGTCGTCGGTTTCGATGATCAGGCCTGCAAGCTCCGCAGCAGGCGCTGACGTGAACACCCCTATTCCGTTGATGACTGTCCTGACGACACCGTCGGAAGGTTTGTTCATGACTTTGACGCCTGTTTCTCCCAGGGGTCTTGCCACCATGGTGGTAGAGCCGCCTCCGTCCATATTTATCGCGTTATATGCGCCAATGCTCTGCATAAATTGGGCCATTTCCTTCAATGTCAGTCCGAGGCTCGCTGTCTGTCTTCCGTCCACCGTGACGAAATACAGTGTTTTACCGTCTTTGGATATGCCAAGTGCTGTTTTTGGGCTTTTTACCTTAATATCCGACGCTTCGAAAGAGAATTTCTCCGGGATGACCCCGTTATCGACCAGGATGGCACTGCCGGAAATGGACATTTTAAGCTGTTGCCAGTCCGGGGTCGTAGTTATATCCATGCGGACAATGTCTCCAACGCTGAAAACACTTTTAAGCTTTTTTGCTCCCTCGCTGCGGGTAACGACGATAAAACCATTTTCAGGTATCGGCAGGGCCTGTTCGCCTGACAGCATCTTCGTTACGACTCCGTTGTCCACGACCATCTGGAACATGTCCGGCATGTCGGCGGTCGCCCCAAAAGCTTTTTCGCCCCACTTCCTGTCAAAAACGTATATATCGGTGAAATCATTCCAGCTTTTCTTGTTGTAATGCTGGAATGCCAGAGATGCGCCGCTTTTTTCCGAGACCAGTTTCAGGTCCGCTTTCCAGAAATCCAGCATTGCCTTGTTGTCAGTTGTGATGGAGAATGAAGCCATCGAGTTACCGTATTTGTTGATATTATCGGAAACACTCTGCAGTTCCGAAGATTTGACTATACCGCCTACCGGGAAGCCATAGCCGGTACCGGCAGGAGTAAAGAAGCTCCCGTTGACGGCAGCTACCGCGCCTGACTGTTCAGCCAGCTTCAGCGTCGAGGTGCGCAGTGCAAAAGACTCGGGATTCGAGAGTGTGTCAACGCTTATGTACTTTTGGTTCAGATTGATCTTGAGTACATACAGGTTATACCACCCGCTTTTTGTAAACCTTACGATGTTGTCGAGAGTGACTCCCTGCGTGATCGTCTGGGTGGTTATCTCTTCATGGATAACATTGACAGCGGTTGGATCAGCAGCATATGTATCCGCCGCTGTGAAGGGTATGAGAACAAGAACAGCGGTAATGACAGCAGCCAGTCGCCTGATTCTTCCTTTGTTTCTGAACATTTTGACCTCCGTTATTCGTGCCACCCGTCCAGGCCTGAACGTTTTATGGCACCGAAAATATTATTCTTGATTTCTCTGTTATCAAACGAAAGATTCGTCAGAAGATCCTTTATGTATTGGCGTTTTGTTTGGCCGTTGGCCGGGCAGGGGTTTTGGACGACCTGTATGCCATTTTCCTTTATGAAAGCCTTTATTTGCTTCTCTTCCACGTACAGAAGCGGCCTGATCACATGTATCCCTTTCCTGTCAAGATATGTGACCGGCGAAAATGTATGTATACGGCCTTCGTAAAAAGTGCTCAGAAGCAGTGTCTCTATTGCGTCGTCCCGGTTATGCGCAAGGGCCACCTTGTTGCAGCCAAGACGAAGTGCGGCGTTGTTCAGCGCGCCTCTCCGCAGGTTCGCGCACAGCGAGCATGGATTGCTTTCCTGCCGTGCTTCGAATACTATTTTCCCGATATATGTATCTTCGACGGTGTATTCTACTCCAATGTCCTCGCAAAGCTGCCGTACGGGCGAATAGTCCGGCTCACCGATCCCCATGGACAGTGTGACCGCTTTAATTTCGAACCTGGCAGGATAGAAGTCCATAAGCTTCCTGAGTGCAATAAGCAGTGTCAGCGAATCTTTTCCGCCCGAGACGCCGACAGCTATCCTGTCGCCTTCATGGATCATGTCGTAATCCTGGATAGCACGCCTCGTCTGCCCAAGTATCCGTTTCAGCCCGCGCTTCTCAAAGTTTCTTTTTCCCGCTGCCATAGCAAGATCTTCTTTCATCCCCATGATTAAATTATAAGGCAGAGGAGCACAGGGGGCAAGTTATGTTACTGTTACAAATATCTTTCAAAACGGTTAAAACATGCAGGGATTGCTAATGATTATCGACGGCCCGGATGGTGTGCTGCTGGATGCGAAGCACCGGCGGGTGTATGGGACATCGCGATGCACGGAATATAATGTCGGGTTGCTGGCAGCACAAGACCATTGATTATTTGGCCGGCGTATAGTAAAATATATTCGCCATCCGCAGGTACGTTCCGAAGTATCGTTCAGTACGGATGCGCGGTCTGACGGGGTGTAGCGCAGCTGGTAGCGCGCTTGGTTTGGGACCAAGATGCCGCAGGTTCGAATCCTGTCACTCCGACCATGAACAGGACGGTCAAGTTTGGCCGTCCTGTTTCGATTTTTCCCCGTACGCGATGCTGTCAAACGGGCATTGCGAAAAGTTGCCTGACGCATTAAAATGTAATCAGGTAAGAAAGGTTGTTGCTGATGGCCAGTGCGCAGAGAAAACCAACCGGAGTTTAATCAATAAAATTTCGCATTTGCGCAGCGGGGAGCAAAAACGAAGTGGATATTGCATATAATCGATTCCCTGTCGAATATCGGGATATTATTTTGCTCCATTGCCAGCATTTTATACCCTACTATAACGTGTCTTACAGGAAATCGATATCATCAGTATTGCAGCCGGTATTGTCTGTCCTGCTCATGCCGGGCCTGGCCGTGATAAAACGGGCAATGGGGACCAGTAACCAGGTAATATATATGATCTTTTTTGATTTTTCGGGTCCGGTGGGACCAGGCCGCACTAGCCGGCAATCAATCCATGTGCGTTTGCTCATCTATCCATGACAGGTAAGCCGCGCTTCCCTTTTCTGCATCTATTAGCAAAATTTCCGGTGTTTCATATGGATGTATTTCCAAAAGCTTCTTTTCCAACTCTGGATACAACTCCTTCCTGGTTTTGAACATCACCAGGATCTCATCATCATGATGCAGTTCGTTTTTCCAGGTATAATGGCTTTTTATTTTTATCTCCTGTACGCATGCTGCCAGTTTGCAGTTGAGAATTCCATCTATTACAGGCTTTGCCTGCTGCTCACTTTCGAATGTTGTAAGTACTATTCCGTATTTGCCCATCCAAATCCCTCCTGTCTTATTTTAACACAAACCCGGTTGAGTTATCTGGATTTTCGGCGGAACGAAGAAGCCGGCGACCTGTTCAGTCCCGTATCGGATGCAAAGTATGACCTCATTATTTTCAACGCGCCATGGGTCAAGGCCCCGGCTAAAAACAGGGCCGAACTTGCCCTCAGTGACAAGAGGCATGAGACGATCAGGCGGTCCCCCGGACGGACTGAGTACTGAAAAGCAGAACTGTCCCATTGTTAACCTATGTGTGATGAAGGACTGTCCCCGGGCCAGGCCATGAAAAAATGCAGAACTGTCCCCTTAAGTTGCGCCTGATATGTAATAATATGTTTATGAAAAGTTGGTAACAGGGAAATATTTATACTTTACTTACGTCTATAAAGGTAATATAACGGCCAGAGGATACATGAAGGGCAGCCAGGCTACAGAACTGTACCGGGCGATAATTCTTCAATATGGAGAATGGGCGGAAAAACGTACTGGAGAATGTGCTTTTTGCGGCAAAGCCCTGAAAAACGGCCTGAAAAGGAGGAAATCTGTTATGTGTAAAAAGAAGGGATTTGATTCTGCAGGGGATATTCCCGATAAATTTGTGAATGATGTAAAGGATGAAAAACCTATGGAGAAAAGCAATATGCGGCGAAAACGTGTGGTTGCTGCGGTTTGCGCATTGGCGCTGATTAGCTTGGGTATTATAGTATTGATTGCCGGAATCGGGAATCAGGATTCGGGACCTGTCCTGGATGTTATCTATCCGAAAGCTTATGCATTCGATGACGTAGATTCGAGGATAACCATCATGGAGCAAAACCCTGTTGATGACAGCTTTTTAAAAGCCCTTGATGACTTTTCGTATAAAACAGGGGCCCTTGTGCTTGTAGACAAAGGCGAAAATATCAACTATTCACCGCTGTCGTTATATTATGCCCTGTCTGTCGCAGCTACGGGCGCAGGCAGTGATACGAGGGATCAGCTGCTTGCCCTGTTGGGCGTTTCCGATCCCCAGGTGCTTACGGAGCAGTGCGGCAACTTCTACAGAAGGGTTTACAGGGATAATAAAATCGGAAAGCTTATAATCGCAAACTCGATCTGGCTCGATGATGATATGAATGGCGAACCGGTTTTATTCAAAGAGAGTTTTGTAAAAAGCGCAGCAGAGAACTTTTACGCAAGCTGCCACAGTGTCGATTTTTCTGCAAAAGAAACGGGAAAGGCTATGGCCGACTGGGTATCGGCCAACACCAACGGAACACTATCGCCGACTATTGAAACAGATCCTGAGCAAATCCTGTCAATACTGAACACGGTTTATTTTTACGATCAATGGATCGACCGTTTTAACAAGAGCAAAACTGCAAAAGATACGTTTTATCTCTCGAATGGCGATGAGGTGGAAGTCGATTTTATGAATAAAACTAATCCATCAACCGGGTTCAGCAGGGGAGAGGGTTTCACCAGGTCCGGCATGTCGCTGAAAAATGGAAACCATATGGCATTCATACTGCCTGACGAAGGCGTTTCCCCATATGATCTGCTTGCATCACCGGATCGAATGAAGGAGACTTTCGAAGGAGGAGAATCATTCTGTGGGGAAGTGGTGTGGAAAATACCCAAGTTCAGCTTTGGCTCAAGACTTGCATTGACCGATGCCCTCGAAAGCCTTGGGGTAACCTCTGCCTTCCTGCCTGACGCAGACTTCAGCGGAATTACGGACCACATGGCGTATATCACCGGCGTGCTCCAGGAAACCCACATAGCAATTGATGAAGATGGTGTTGAGGCATCTGCATTTACCCAGATCAACTATGCAGGATCTGCGCTGCCGGAAGGCCGTGCGGAAATGATCCTTGACCGCCCTTTTATCTACTATATCACCGCATCTGACGGCAGCATGCTGTTTGTCGGGGTGTGTGAAAACCCGGCCGAGTAATAAATATGGCCTTGTTTTACGGCCAAAAGGTCATTGCAATTGTCATTGGAACGTTATATATTAAGGTTTCCGGCAGTCCGGTGAAATTACTCTGATCTTGGCTTAAGTCCGGCAAGGACCACTGTGACTATGGCAAAAACCCTGCAAGATTGCTCCGTAATATAAAAACCCCTGAAGAATCAGAATCTTCAGGGTTTTTGCTTTTCTATGCGGCTGTTATGGAACGTGGGTTCATTGAGGCAGGCTGCTGTGCCGGACAAATCTGAATGTGACGGACATGGTCCTTATTTCCGGGTAGTCTTTGGGATCGAGCAGCATGGCCGATGCCCCCATGGCGCTTCCGTCGGCGGTGCATGTCCCGCCGGGGACTTCCGGGACCCATTCGTTGTAGAGGTTGACGCGTGTGCATATGCCGTCATCTGAGGCCGTGTATGGCTTTCCGGCGAGCTTGCACGACCGGCCGTTGATCTGTATGTCGATGGGGATTTCTTTTCAATCAAAATTATAACAGAAAATGGGAGATAAGGCCATATATTTCGAAAACGTTTCGAATAAGGTGAAATTTTATTGAATATGGCGCTTAACTTGGGGTTGACAATCGCACTTATAACAATTTATTATAATATTACGAAAACGATTTCGGACACGGAGGCTTACCTTGGTAACGCTAAAACAGATATCGCAGATATGCGGTCTATCGGTTTCTACAGTGTCGAAAGCAATGAATGGCCAACCGGACGTCAATCCGGCAACGGCAGAGCGTATCAGACAGGTGGCGCGTGATCTGGGATATCGCCCGAACGCAGCCGCACGTTCTCTCAAGACTAAACGGTCATACCTTATAGGCGTTTTGTTTGCCGATCAGATAAACCATGAATACTTTGCAAATGTTCTTAACAGCATCCGCAACACTGCAACAGACCTGGGATATGACATAATGTTCATCAGCGACCGCGTAGGCAGTTCGAAAATGAGCTTTTACAGCCATTCTGCCTACCGGAACTGTGACGGCGTCATAATCATGGAGGCACGGTTCGAGGATCCTGACGTCGTCGAACTTGCAGCCAGTGATTTGCCTATCGTTGTACTGGACCATGTTTTTTCCGGGTGTGTATCGGTCATGACGGATAATGTGGAGAGCATGGTCGAAATAATACATTTTGTCGTCAGCAGGGGACACCGGAAGATAGCTTTCATCCACGGCCAGGAGAACGGTTTCATTACGCAGAAACGTATCGCCGGATTCTACAAGGGCTGTATGGAACTGGGCATCCGGACGCCTGAAGAATATATAGTCAGTGGAAAATACCACGACCCGGAGGCAAGCGCCGAAGCAACGGAAATGCTTTTATCCCTTCCGGAGCCTCCGACATGTATCATTTACCCTGATGATTACTCGTATCTTGGAGGGCTGAGAATCTTCGAGAAACACGGCCTCTCCGTTCCGGATGACATAAGTGCTGTCGGATTCGACGGCATCAATCTTTCAATACATCTGCGGCCGCAGCTTGCCACATATCGCCAGGATGCCCATATGATAGGGAAACAGGCAGTAATAAAGCTGATAGAACAGATCGAAGGGCCGATGAAAAAACACGAGGAGCAGGTTATTGTAAAAGGATCGCTGCAGCCGGGAAATTCCGTCAGGCGAATCGGCTGATACAGAAATGGCCGGCCGGCTGGATGACTGGGCGGACGAAGCGGGCGACCGGCTGGCCGAATGGCCCGCCGGCTTTAAGACTGAATGGACAGCCGGATGAGCGACCGACCGGCAGAACGGACAGCCGGGTAATCAACTGCCTGCCGGGCAATATAATGCGGATCGAAGGACACAGCAAATAATTATCTGAACGGGACCGCGTCGGCGGTTGAGATAGAGAATAAGACGGGGCTTCCCTCGTTGGCAGGGAGGACGACATTCGTACTGTAAGGCAGTATCTGCAGGATGTGTTTTACTGCAGAAGGAAGTGCCGTTTTACTTTCCGAAGCCGCGGACGGGTATCCTGTCATACTACCACCAAATATTAAGTGAAAGGAGTAATATAATGAAGACGAAGCTAATTTCACTAATGCTGGTATTGGTTCTGATGGTCTGCATCGCGACGGTACCTTCCATGGCAGATACGAGCGAAAACAGCACTTTCGCGTACCTGATGTATGC
>ENA-OWOZ01003413-OWOZ01003413.1-bioreactor-metagenome-genome-assembly--contig:-NODE-3413-length-10454-cov-488.323986_pt1 | contig 10454 bp, 14 predicted proteins | sample MGYA00238140_ERZ651804 | MGnify/ENA primary metagenome ERZ651804 (study PRJEB26910, sample SAMN07631232) | bioreactor metagenome | isolation source: Switchgrass digestor | place: USA: Dartmouth... | reverse complement strand
ACCTTTATTCAAACGTTAGAAAAGCCTTTGCAAAGGGTTGAGGAAACCGTTAAGAAACGGTTACATAAAGGGTTGCGAAATACAGAACCAGAACCAGAAGAAGAACCAGAACCAGAAGAAGAACCAGAAGGTATGCACGGAGCGGAAACCGCTCCATGCCGGCAAGCTGAGAATCACGTTATTTCTTTGATATTAAACGATAAGAGCGAATATTCGGTTACGGAAGAACAGGTTGAAGAATGGACAAGGCTGTTTCCGGCCGTTGATGTTATACAGGAACTGCGAAAAATGAAAGGATGGCTTGACGCTAATCCTTCAAGGCGGAAAACCAAAAACGGAATTCTTCGGTTTATCCATAACTGGCTATCTAAAGAACAGGACCGCGGAGGTTATAAAATAAAGCCCGCCGCCCCCGTATTTAAGAACTATGACGACGACGAAGACTTCCTGGGAGGGTGTAGAGCGTCGCCATAAGCGGAAAGGGGGCCGAGTGTGTGGAAAATATTTTGACTAACGAAGAACTGGTCAAGCTGTATCACGCTGGTAACCCTTCCGCCCTGGAAGCCTTGTATTTACAGAATTACGGCCTGATCTGTCAAACTGTCCGGCGGCTATGCTGGTCAAAGCCGGAAACTTTTGAAGACGAAATGCAGGAAGCATATTTTGCCCTGGTACAAGCTGTCAAAGCCTATCCGGACAGTACAGACATTAAGTTTTCGACTTACATAATCAATAGCATTAAATGGCATAAGGCGCGCCGTAACGATAGAGAACGCCAGCGAAATCCGAATAATTTTATAACTATCAGCCTGGACGAACCGCTTCCAGGTATCGAAGACGGGGACCTGACCCTGGGAAGTACAATTGCCGATCCAGAAGCCGAACTTGAATTTGAAGATCGTGTCGAACAAATCGCGGATCAGCAAGTCCAGGAACGGCTAAAAGAAGTATTAAGCGAAATTATCGCCGGTTTACCACGACGAAGCCGAGAAGTTATCAGGGAACGGTTAAAAGGATATTCACAGGCTGAAATTGCCCGATTATTCGGGATTTCTGCAAGCGCTGTCGGGCAGTATGAAAACATTGCATATAGAGAATTCAGGAAACGGGAGAACCTGGAGAAGCTGAAGGAATTCCTGGATTATTACAACCTGGGATATAAAAACACCAGCTTCAGGTTTTGGAAGGATACAGGTTACAGTTCGGTTGAATGGGCTATTGAAAAGAAACTGGCATTTGAAGCACGTTGGATAAGAAAGGAAGGTGGAAAAGGTGAAAATAACGGCTGAAAAGGTGGATAGTCTTTTGAAAGGATACAGGCAGGAATATCCGTTCTTGATTGATTTTCTTAACGAAGAATTATCAAAAGAACGGCCTTCAAAGGAGATCGTCGAAAAAACAGAGTTTGAAATATATTTATACGATCTTTTATTCGAAACGGTGATGTCACTTAATTACCGCTATAGAATACCCCTAATTAGCCATTATTTTTCCAAAACCCCGAAGACTTATGACCAGGTAGCCGCCGAAATGGGGGTTTGGACTTCTACCCATAGTCGGCGCTTAAAGGAAGGCAAAAAGCGGGTTTTGGCTTTGATGAACGCAAAACTGGAATGGTTTGAAAAGAATAAAAAGCCTGAAGAAGCCTGAAATATGCGCGTGTGAATAGGGGAAAACCTGACAAAACCCCACCTACGCGCGCGTGAGAGATCTGGCCGAGTTATTAACGCTTCAAGCGTTTTTATATAGCCGTACCCGTTCCGGCGAACAGACGGGACCGCAAAGCGTGTGGAAGTCACGTTAAACACAGCGGGAATGATAAGTAAAATAGTAGGGTGGTGTGATATGAAAAGCAATCAAGCATATTGGGCAAAAAGAGCGTTGGCCCGCGAAAAAGAATCCTTTAATCGCGGCGCGGAAATTGTAAAGCGATTGTTAACAGAATATCAGGCGGCGGCAAAGTCTATTCAAGAAAAGATCGCGGCTTTTTACGTCCGATACGCTGATAAGCATGGATTAACTTACGATCAGGCCGTTAAGCGTCTTGGACATAACGAATTCAAGGAATGGAAGGCTACGCTTGGGGAGTATGTCACCAAGATCGCCCAGGAAACCGATCCGCGAATCAAGAAGTTACTAACCGCACAGCTTGACGGGCTGTCATACAACAGCAGAATATCGCGACTGGAAGCGTTACAGGGACAAATCGATCTAATTCTGAATGAACTATACCGCAATTCAATCGCAGAAATAAAGAGCGGATTTGAAGTCATTTTCACAGAAGCGTATTACGATAAAATATACGATCTTCAAAGCCGTGCCGGTTTTCTGAATGAATTCGCAAGGGTAAATACGAGAATGATCGAAAATGTTATTTCCTATCCCTGGTCCGGCGCCATGTTTTCGGACCGGCTATGGCGAAACAAGCAAGCACTTATATTTAACCTTCGTGAAATTACTACGCAAGGTATGATTCACGGGGAAGGCGTGTCCGTTATGGCGAAGAAAATGTCAGACAAGATGGGACAATCCTTTAAGGCGGCCGAACGCCTGATCCATACCGAAACCAGTTATATTCACGCAGAAGCCACAGCACAGGCGTATAAGGAAGCTGGTGTCAAAGAATACGAATTTGTAGCAACTTTGAATGAAGCGTGCTGTTCTGTTTGTGGATCGCTGGACGGGAAACACTTTAAGCTGGAAGAACGGCGGCCGGGGGTTAACTGCAATCCGATTCATCCGAATTGTCACTGTACTACGATCGAATATGATCCAGACGAAGAATTTTACTGGAAAGAATCTGGCATGGAAATGCCGAAGCGTATGACAAATCCGGAATGGCGCCAGAAAATGGGCCTTCCGCCACACAAAAAAGTATGAAAGGGGTGAATGTTTTGGGTGTAGATAATAGACAGCTAAAAGAATTTGAGCAAAATCTCCGCCGTCTTGCCGAACAAGTTCCCGAATTCATGGAAGAATTAATAAAAGGCGAAGGTGTATTCGCGGTAAAAGAAGCGAAAAGAATCTGTTCAAGCGAGCAAATTTCACCTTCGACAAAAGGCAGTTCGGGAAATTATCGAAATTCTTTTCATTCAGGTGATAAGGATTCGAAATACGAAGGACCGGCAGAACATGACGGAAGCCAGCCGGTCAGAACAGGTAACAAATACACGGTTGATGTATATAACAACCTGGATTATGCTAAACATCTTGAATATGGGTTTCGAAGTCATTTTGTCCCTGGACACTGGGAAGGAAAAACTTTTGTTTACCAGCGCAATGATCCAGCCGGCGGAATGTATGTCGGGAAACCTGGCGGTTATATACGTGGGCGCTATGTTCTTAAAAGAGCCATAAAAAATACAAAGGACACGCAAGCCGCCAGACTTCGGATTAAGCAGGAAAGGAAAATCAAAGAATTCCTTGAAAAAAAATAAAATAAGAAAGGGGATTATCACAATGAAATACGGTATCGACAACCTTATCAAAACCATTGAGGACTACGGGAAGGCTATTAAGAAGTTCAACGACGATAAGAAAGAGATCATGCAGGCTTTTCAGCCAGCCGAAGCCAAAAAAAGGATTGAAAGCCTAACAGCTAAAATGAAAAGCACGGCCGAAAAGCTGGAAGCGGATTTCGTCCAGCAAATCGACAAAACGATCGCGGCGGTTGAAAAGGATCAGTCCGTTTCGAAGTATATTTCGGACCCAGGGTTCACAAACGCGATTCAGATTCTTTCTTCTGGCGGATCACGACTTGACAGTAACGCCCTGAAAGCCCTGGTCGCCCCATATCTGGACGACTATATCGCGAAGAAGTCCATTGTAGCCATACTTAACCAGCAAGGCCGCGACCCGAAGCATATCGGAATTGACGACGGCGCCGACGCACTTCAAATCCTTCAGGAGATCAAGCGTAACAGCGCTATGACCTTCCGTATGTGGAGCGGAACAGAATTCCCGTTAACAGGAGCGCCTTCTGTTATTGCGCACCAGCTTAACAGGGCAAATCAAATCCTGGAAGGCGGTTTCGATCCCCTCTTGGAAGCTGAAGTATTCTAAAAGTCAAACGCAAGAAGGACGCTGTGATTTACTCATGGCGTCCTTTTCTTTTATTCGGCACATTCCTAACCCTTTATAAAAGCCTTTATAAAGGGTTTAGGAAACTGTTTTAAAACGGTTACAAGAACGGTTAGGGCAACCAGGAACAGGAACAGGAACAGGAACAGGAACAGGAACAGAAACAGAAAGTATGCACGGAGCGGAAGCCGCTCCATGCCAGCCGGATATATGATAGTCTTCTATCAAATGCCAGCAGAACGGCCATAAACGCCCCAGGAAGGGCGATTTTGCGTCTGGTAATACCTTTCCTTATGTCGTCGAAATAAACGCACACAGGCCGCCCAGACGCGCCGTAAATAGGCAAAATAAAAGCGCCTGGGAGTATATCCAGACGCTATAAGAACAGGTTTAGTTTTCTATCGCGTTACTTACCACATAAGCCAGATAATCCGCCGCTTCCGAAGCATTACACCCCTGGAATATAGACGCGGCTTTTTCTGGGTGATGAATCATGTTCCAGGCCGTTTCAAAGCCGATAATAAAGGCCCCTTTTTCCCGTGCGTGGTCATGATCCGCGATAAGATCGTCAAATTCCCTTTTCTGTTCTTCCGTCAAACTTGCTTCAAAAGCCTTCATTCTGGCTTCAAGCTGACGCGATTCTTCCCAGACCGGATCGTCAATGCTAAACCGGCTATTCGCTTGTAGCGAAGCACTGTATAACGCGGACAGTAATTTCAAATTCAACATAATAAAACCTCCTTGAATTGTATTGAGTTATCGAATTTTATTCGCAATCTCATTATAAAACTAAAGTAAACAGAAGTCAACCCTTATTATGATGATTATTCGAAGAAAATTCGCATTAGCTTTACAACGTGCTGAAATGGCGGTATAATATTGGGGTAAAGGAGGAATGGCCATGCCGATTTCATATAAGAAATTATTTCATATACTGGTGGACCGAAATCTGTCCGCCGCAAAACTTTCCAGAATGTCCGGAGTGGCACAAAGCACGATCAGCAAGTTACGCCGTGACGAAGTGGTCCAGACAGACGTTATCGAAAAGATATGCGCCGCTCTGGATTGTCAGCCTGGCGACATCATGGAACGAGTGGAAGACAATTCCGGTAATTGATTTCATTTGATTTCAAATGCTATCATCTGTCATAAGGCAAAGTAAAAGGTCCCGGTGGTTATGCCAGGACCTTTTTTATCGACACGAAGTAAGGTAAATTTAATCCTTCTGGGTCAACTCAATTGTAAGATGAAGGTAACCGGTATATTCCCCCGGCGGCGCCGCGTCCCTTCCCAGCGCTATGACCCTTATTGTTCCGTACCGTATGGCGTCCATTCCGCTATTATCAAACACGGCTACAACGAAATTTTCGTCCCCTGAATTTGCCATTTCGACCTTCTCTGGATCAGTTCCATATCTGCCGATAATCGCGTAAAGTTTATTTCCTTCTTCTGATTTTAAGAAAAAGTTACCGCGTTCGTCGTATGAAGACGGGTTCACCTTGACCACAAGCTGTTCGTTTTCTTCCAAAGCATTATAAGCCATTCTTAAAGTCACATCACCATATCCACCGCTGAAACTCGTTGGTGGGGGAAGGGCAACTTCATACTTCGGTTTGTATGAGGGATCAAGTTCCGGCGCCGGTGCAACTTTTATATATTTGAATTGTGCCGTCATTCCTGTATCGTCCCAGGCGAAAGCTGTAGTCGATAACATACTACACATCACGACGGCCGCGATCAGTGTTAAACAAATTGATCTTTTTTTCATGGCTTTACCTCCAAAGTAAAGATTACGTCGGCTTCGTTCAAGCGCCGCATATCGCCGATCGCATAACAAGAGTATCGAATAATTGTCCGTTCATACATTCCTGCCGGAACGGTCCTGGAAAGGTTAAGGGTGTCCAGTGTGTCGCCTGGGTTCAGCTTGCCAGACCGGAAGATTTCCGTCCCGTCCGGAAGGATTATAGCGGCTTCGATCAGACAATTATTCCTTTCGGGGTTGTATAACCTGGCTGGGATAGTCTTTTCACCCGCTTTCATGCTCATATAGTCATAACCAGGGACAAATATTGAATTAGCTTCTGTCTTTTCAACTACTGACGACGCCGGAACAACGGCCCCTTTTCCCATGTAAAAGCCGATCAGGCCCGATAAAATAACGGCAACGGCACAGACTGACGCTATAATGATTCTTTTCTTCATGATTCTTCCTCCTTCGTGTCGATTTATTTAGATTTTACCGCGCCGGTGTCATTACCTGAATGCAAACCAGGTGGGTTATTTTGGTTACGCCAGCGCCAGATCGTTGAATCGTCAGCGGGGCAATAATCAGAAATGCCGGCCAGCGTGTCCCTGATTACCTTCGCTTCATAATGCTTTTTCGGCTGAATAAAGTCTGGTAATTCAAGGTGTAATATTCCGCAACGGGAACAACGAAGCCGCCTTAATAGGAACCAGCGAACGGTTCCCGATCCGTCGATTGAATGGCGCTTCCTGGTATCATAGCCGGCCAGGAATTGCCCACAGTCCGGACAGGTCGGGACCTCTTTATTCACGATTTTATAAATATCCCGTTCGGCGTCATACTCTATGTTATAAACGTTGATTATAACCACGAATACGCCCCCTTTTTTCCTGCCATTACCAGCATAACGGTAACTTTAAGGCATTAAGTGGGACGCTAAAACGCAAAAAGCGCCCAGATATATTCCAGGCGCTTAATATGGGGCGTTAGATATAAAGTTCTTTCAGATACATTCAACGGAAAACACTTGAAATCAATTGATAGCAAATGTCCCCGTAATCCAATCCAATACAATCCAAATCCGAATCCAATCCAATACGCCTATCGGCGTTTAGGTGTTGGTGTGGGGTTTTTTATACTGAAAATAAAACAGCGGACAGGATATTATTCCTTGTCCGCTATCTCTATAATTATTCCGAAACAATCCGGTAATACGAAAAGGTTCGGATAAGATTTCGTTGGTGGTGTTACGGACGTCAAAGCCGAACCGTGGTCATTAAAAATACCGGATTCGTCCCCTTCTACGGTTGACGCCTTCGGTTGGCCGTCGTCTTCCAAATAGTTATAAGTGACTATGATCTTATCGTCGTACACATAAACAGCGCGAACAAAAACTTCAATGATCCTTTTCCTGAACTCTGGATCGTTTATATCGCCTTTCTTGAATTCATTAAGCCAGAAAATAACCTGTTCCTTCGTTACCTTCGGTTTTACAATGCTTTCCTGGGCGATCCTGACTTCCAGGTCCTGGCGTTCTTCTTCAAGTTCTTGCAGGCGTTTCTGTGTGGATTCATAGAAGGCACCCTGTTCTATCGCGTGGATTATGTTCGCAATGCTTTTCTTGACCTCTTTAAGCCGTTCTTCAAGGGCCTTTAGAGCGCTATTATCGTTTTCCCGTTCCTGTAACTCTACGACCCTATCGGCTATCATTTCGATTACTTCGTCCACCAGAACGCGTCTAATGGTTTCGTTAATGACCAGGTCTTCAATCCAATCTTTAGAAACAGGCTTCTTTGAACAGGCTTTTTCCCGCTTTTGCTTAACACACTTGTAATAGTAATATGTGCGGCTTCGGCCGGTTCCGCTTTCGCCGACCATATTCGATCCACACATTCCACAGAAGATTTTTGTTGTCAGCAAGTATTCAACCTGGGAACGAGCACGGGCCGGCGCGGCCTTGTTCTTCTTTAGGATTTCCTGAACCTCATAGAAAAGTTCTTTGTCCACAATTGCAGGGACACCCCCTTCTATAACGACATCATTCCACTTATAAACGCCTATATACTTTTCGTTCTTCAGCAACCGGTGAAGACTATTTTTGTTAAACGGAACGCCGCGGGACGTCTTCAAACCCCGCGCATTAAGGTTGTTAATAATCTGTGTAACGGTCATTCCGGCCGCATACATGGAAAATATTTCACGGACGATCGGAGCGGTTAAGGGATCAATTTCGAATTCCTTATTCGGTCCGATTTTGTATCCCAGGGCAATATTACCACCTGTGACCTTACATTTCAAGGCGTTTTCCCTCATACCGCGCTTTATCTTCTGGGATAATTCAGCGGAATAATATTCGGCCATGCCCTCCAGGATACTTTCCAGGATAATTCCGGCCGGTTCGTTGGTGATGTGTTCTTTTGCAGATAGGACCTTTACACCGTTCTTTTTCAGCTTTGCCTTATAGATAGCGGAATCATATCTATTCCTGGCGAAGCGGTCAAGCTGATAAACGATAACGGCTTCAAACTGCCCTTTTGCGCTATCGGCAATCATTCTTTGAAATTCCGGCCTGTTATCTGTTTTCCCCGAAACTGCACGATCGGCGTAAACCTTAATAATCCGGATATTATTCCTTTCGGCGAAGGCCCGACATTCTCTTACCTGGCCTTCAATGGATTCTTCCCGCTGATTATGAGAAGAAAACCTGGCATATATTACAGCGTTCACGCCTTCACCCCCTGGTCAGCTTCTTCTTCCTTTTTGCGCTTCCTATAGGCGGTCATTTTATTGCAGGGATCGCCACAATACTTCATTCTGGAATTCCCTACAAACCACCTGGAACAGACCTGGCATTGAATAACCGTTTCGCTGTCTGATGGGTTACACATTGTTAAAGAAAGCTGAAGCCGCGCCAAATCAAGCACAGAAGGGAAGACTATCGTCATTTCAGGGACGCCGTCTATTATGTCTATGTCATAGATCAATCTGCCCGACATCACATATTTAAACGTTTTGGATTCCGGCGGATCGTTTATCCATTCATTAAAATTCTTATTTAGCTTAAAAAGCTGGCATAAAAACGGTTCAAGTTCAAATCCGCTTCCTGGGCGTGCTTCTTCAACGGGCAATCCGTATTTATCACACCATGAAAGGATCAGCTTTTGACAAGCTTCATCATGCCCCATCCAGTTTAATAAGGCGCCATGATCATGTTTAATAATGCCGTCTATGGTAGGAACACAGCTACAGGTAAAACTCTTTTTATCGTGGCCGCTGTTAATAGCTTCATAACGCTTCGCTTCCGCCATAAGATCGTCGGCCAAATTCATAAGGCTTACTAATATCTGCTTGTCGGGTCCCCTGAATTTATCCTCTATTATCCTTCCGCTACCGAAAACCGTAAGTATACCGTCTGCTTCTTCGACGGTATACTTTTCATATTTTTTGGAAACAAACAGGGAATCCCTGAAGTCAGTGACGATAATATTATTCTTTTTCATGAAAACACCCTTTTCGGTAAAATGTTACCTTTCTGTATACCTTAAAGTTTGTATCGGTATCCAGTAACAGTGTAACATAAAAACAGGTAAAAAACAACAAGCAAGATTAAAAAGCGGAAAAACCGTAAAGGGGTGAAGTCGCTATGGATAAAAGCGAAAAGAGTTTATTTTATTCTGCCAAAGACCTGATCGCGCTTGGAATTGGGGGTCATAACAAGGTTTACGCTCTTATGAATTCCCCAGACTTTCCTTCTGTTCGTATCGGTGGACGACTGTTAGTGCCGAAAGAAGCCTTTTGGAAGTGGCTTAAGGAACAGTCCCAAAAAGGCGGTGAAGCAAAATGACACGGGAATACTTTCTTTCGACGATAACAGATGTCTTGAAGCCTGGCATTGAAAACGCCGTAAGCCTTGAATATTTGTGTTCTTATTACGGAACAGGTGAACGGACGATCCGCGCTTTTCTCCACCATGCCAGGACAAACGGCATTCCGATCTTATCGTCTACGAAATACGGCGGTTATTATCTTCCGAAGGACCAGAAGGAAGCCCAGGAATTCATTAGATCGCAAACCAACCGCGCGAAAGCCTGCTTTGCCAGCTTAAAAGCGGTAAAGGAATACGTTAAGTCAATGGATAACAGCGGACAGATGTCGCTTGATATGGACGCTTAAAAAACGCCAGGAAAGGGGGTGGCTTAATGTATACAGGCGTTTACGATTCGTTCTGGACAGACAGGAAAGTTGAAAATTTGCCCGACGAAGCAAAACTATTATTTCTCTACCTTATCACTTGTCCACACCGAAACATTATCGGCTTTTACCGTCTGCCAAAAAAGTATATTGCGGCAGATTTAGGCTGGAACGTTGAAAGGGTTTCGAAAGTGTTAGGAACGCTATGCGAAGCCGATTTAATAGGTTATGACGAAGCCGCTTCCATTGTATTGGTCCGAAAATTTCTTCGCCATAATCCGATTGAAAATCCTAATATGGAAAAAGCGGCAATAAAAAAGGTTAATGAACTTGAAGACAATAGCCTTTTCGGTGACTTTTTAACCTTTATTCAAACGTTAGAAAAGCCTTTGCAAAGGGTTGAGGAAACCGTTAAGAAACGGTTACATAAAGGGTTGCG
>ENA-OWOZ01003412-OWOZ01003412.1-bioreactor-metagenome-genome-assembly--contig:-NODE-3412-length-10458-cov-2.820538_pt1 | contig 10458 bp, 8 predicted proteins | sample MGYA00238140_ERZ651804 | MGnify/ENA primary metagenome ERZ651804 (study PRJEB26910, sample SAMN07631232) | bioreactor metagenome | isolation source: Switchgrass digestor | place: USA: Dartmouth... | reverse complement strand
TTTGAAAATCCATCTTTCTTAGGTGTTATTGAAACTCAAGTAGAAAAAATCGTTAAAATTGCTAAAGATAACGGAGCTATCGTCATTGTCGGCGTTGATCCTTCTTCTCTGGGCGTACTGGAAGCACCGGCTAAATACGGTGCCGACATTGTCTGCGGCGAGCTTCAACCCTTAGGCATGCATATGCAGTGGGGTGGTGGTTTGAGCGGCTTCATCGCAACCAGAGATGAAAAAGAATTTGTGGCTGAATATCCTTCCCTCTTGTTCGGTATTACGACTACGAGCAAAGAAGGCGAATATGGCTTTGGCGAAGTGTTCTATGAAAGAACCTCCTACGCCTCCAGAGAAAAAGGTAAGGACTTTATCGGAACATGTACGGCCCTTTACGGAATTACAGCCGGTGTTTACTTAGCCTTGATGGGACCCAAAGGCATGCAAGAATTAGGCGAAGGCATTATGCAGCGCGTTCAGTACGCAATCAGCAAGTTAACTAAGATTGAAGGCGTCAAATTAGCCTTTAATGGTTATAACTTTAAAGAATTTGTTCTGAATTTTGACGAAACCGGCAAAACAGTTGCAGAAATCAATGAAGGCTTAAAAGCATTTAATATCTTTGGCGGTAAAGACCTAAGCAAAGATTTCCCGGAACTTGGTCAAAGTGCTCTCTATTGCATAACTGAAGTACATACCCAAGAAGACATTGATAAGCTTGTGGAAGCACTGGAAGCAGTTTGCTAAACGGAATTATGTCTGGTGGCTTACAAAAAAAGGAAAGGGGATTTATCGATGGGTATTGTTAAAGTCCGTAAAGATTTCCAACAGGCACGTTGGAATGAACCTATTATTTACGAAATGTCTACACCGGGTGTAAGGGGTATTATCCCTCCTGAGCCTGAAGCTGCTATTAAGGCTATTGCCGGCGATGTCATCGGGAGACTGCCTGCAAGTATTCGCCGTAAAACTGCTCCCTATCTCCCGGAGATTTCCCAAAAACATGTATTGGCTCATTGGCTCCGCCTGTCCCAAGAAACCATGGGCTCAAATATCGGCAATGACATCAGTGAAGGCACCTGTACCATGAAATATAACCCGCGGGTAAATGAAGCTTTAATTGCTGAGCCGGATTTTGCCGAACTGCACCCGTACCAGGACGAAGATACCGTTCAAGGAATTTTAGAAATCTATTACAAATTTGAACAGTTTATTAAAGAAATTTCAGGTTTGGATAAGGTAACCTTCCAACCCGGTGGCGGTAACCATGCTGTTTATACAGCTGCATCAGTAGTCAGGGCCTACTGGGAAGCCAAAGGCGAGTTGGACAAGAGAAATGAAGTTATAACCACTATCTTCTCCCACCCCTGTGATGCCGCTACCCCGGCTACAGCAGGTTTTAAGATCATTACAATTTATCCGGATGAAAAAGGTATTCCTGACATTGAAGCTCTTAAAGCAGCTGTATCTGAACGGACGGCAGCAATCTTTATGACCAATCCGGAAGACATCGGTATTTACAATCCCAGAGTTGATGAGTTTGTCAAGATAGTCCACGATGTTGGAGGTTTGTGCTTCTACGACCAGGCAAATGCTAACGCTTTCTTAGGTGTGGCCAGAGCCAAGGAAGCAGGTTTTGATATGTGTCACTTTAATATCCACAAAACTTTTGGTGCTCCTCACGGCTGTTCAGGCCCGGCTACCGGAGCTTTCTGCTGCAAAGCGGAACTGGCTAAGTATTTGCCTGTTCCAACGGTTGAGTTTGATGGCACCAAGTACTATCTCGATTACGACAGGCCGGAAAGTATTGGCAAGATTAGAGACTTCTACGGTGTTGCCGGTGTTATCGTAAAGGCCTACGCCTGGACCATGATGATGGGAGCAGAAGGCTTAAGGACTTGTGCGGATATTTCTGTCATTAACAATAACTACATGGAGAAAAAAGTATTGGCCATTCCGGGCATTACCAGCGCTTTTCAAGGCAATGGAATCAAGAGGCAAGAACAGGTCCGCTACAGCTTTGAAAAATTGCATGCCGATACCGGCGTAGGTACCGATGATGTCAACGCCAGAATTGTTGACTATGGTATTCCAAGTTACTGGACCAGTCACCACCCGTGGGTAATTCCAGAACCCATGACCCTGGAACCTTGTGAAACTTACTCAAAAGACGATATTGACGAATATGTGGCAGTCTTGAAAGAAATCTCCAAAGAAGCCTATGAAAATCCTGAACTAGTTAAAACAGCGCCTCATAGATCAGCAAGCCACCGGAGAAACGATGAAGCCAGTCTCGATGATCCGGAAAAATGGGCAGTAACCTGGAGAGCTTATGTTAAAAAACACCTGAGCAAAAAGAAAGAAATGGATAGTGTCTCCTAAGTAAAAAATTGCAGGTATCTTTGCTGTAAATGTTTTGATGCTGCTGCTATGCCTTTTGGTATAGCAGCAGTAAAACTATTTTATCAGAAGCAAAAGTAGGTGGACGTAGATGAAAAAAAAGTTAGGTTTGATTGTCAATCCGGTGGCGGGAATGGGTGGAAGAGTTGGGCTGAAAGGTAGTGACGGCCCTGAAATCCTCCAAAAAGCCATAGAACTTGGAGCTAAGCCTCAATCACCCAAAAGGGCAGTTCAGGCACTGCAAAGGTTGATAAATCTCAAAGATGAGATAGATCTTATCACCTACCCTGATGATATGGGAGAAAATGAAGCAAGGGAGTTGGGCTTTTCACCGGTGGTTATCGGTTCGATTATTAAAGGAAAGACAACTCCTGAGGACACTCAACTTGCTGCCAAACAGATGCAGGAAATAGGAGTAGATCTGCTCTTATTTGCCGGTGGTGACGGTACTGCGCGTAATATCTACAATGCCGTAGAAGATCAGGTGGTGGCTTTAGGCATTCCGGCCGGAGTTAAAATCCATTCGGCCGTCTATGGCCAGAATCCAAAAAGTTCCGGCGAGTTAGCGGCCCTTTTCTTACAGGGCAAAGTCAAGGAAGTACAAGAAGCAGAGGTTATGGATATTGATGAGGAAGCCTTCAGAGCGGGTCGGGTTTCTGCTAAATTATACGGTTATTTAAAAGTTCCATATGAAAAACGCTATGTGCAAAATTTAAAGTCCGGAGGAGTGGCAGGAGAAAAAGCCACCTTGGAACAGATTGCCAATTACGTCATTGACAACATGGATGATGACTACTATTACATCGTCGGACCGGGAACGACTACCAGGCCGATCATGGAAAAATTAGGCCTACCCAATACTCTTTTAGGCGTAGATGTGGTCTACCGCAAGAAGCTGGTAGCTAACGACGTTAATGAACAAAGTTTGTTGAAAATAATTGATGGCAAAAAAGCTAAGATTGTTGTTACGACCATAGGCGGGCAGGGCTATATTTTCGGCCGGGGGAACCAGCAGTTAAGTCCTGAGGTGCTTAAAAAGGTTGGAAAAGAAAATATTATTATTGTCTCAACTCGTGATAAACTGAACACTAATTTTGGCAGTCCTTTGTTGGTAGATACAGGTGATGAGGAAGTTAACGACTGGCTCAAAGGTTACTACCCTGTAATCGTAGGCTACGATGACATTATAATCCAGCGAGTCGCTTCGTAACATAACATATTTTCAAAATTATCTCAAAATAATTTATTTGGGGAGGTAGAGTCAATGGCAGAACCAGGATTAAATCAAGAGGTTCAAACCCATAACAAGGCCGGTATCTTAAGTAAATCATTGAGATTACTATATGTATATGCTCTGGCAACCGGCGCAATCTTTACCTTTATGTGTTACTGGGATGGTACGTTCCTATCTTATTGTGGGCCTGCAACTTTTTTGGCCTTCGGTTTAATGACTCTGGCAATTTTGCCAATAGCTTTCGTTTATGCCGAATTGTCTACTATGATGCCTAATGTTGGTGCAGAGCTTGTCTTTAATACCATTGGCCTTAACAAGCATTTTGGTTTTTTCTCGGCTTGGCTGGTTATGATGGCTTGGATTGCCGTACCTCCTGCTGGAACGATGGGGATAATCGAGTGGATAAACTTTGCCTTTAATTTAAATATGTCGTATACAGCTATAGTAGTAGTCAGCGTTATCACCCTCACAGCTTGGTTGGCTTTAAGCTTGTACAAAAACGTGGCGGCAGGTCAGGTGCAAACCTTTATGCTCTTTGCAGGACTGGCAGGCATGCTTATAACCTCAGTCCTATACTGGTTCAGTCCTCAGTGGAGTTGGAGTAATTTTACACCCTTCTTCCAAACCGGCTTGGAAGGAGGCTCATTTAAGGGCTGGATTATCGGTCTTGCTTTAATTATTACTCCTTACTTCGGCTTTGAGACTGTACCCCAGCTAGTAGAAGAGGGTACTTTCCCAATTAAGGATCAGGCCAAGGCTATTTTAGGCTCTGTTTTAACTTGCGCAGCTATTTACATGATTTTCTACTTTAGCGCATCCGGAATGGCTCCTTGGGAAATTTTGACCGAAGGTGGAAGTGGTGCACCATTCGTCACGATTAAAGCTTTCCAAAGTGCTTATCCGAATTGGAGGCTATATGCTTTATTATTGGGTGTTGTAGGTGTATTATTCCCGATCGGCACCAGTGTTCTCGGATTCTGGTACTCCTCAGTAAGACTTATTTATGCTATGGCCAGACAAAACTTCTTACCGGCAGTTTTTGCTAAAACAAACAAATTTGACCAACCTATTCTGCCCAACATTTTGATCTATGTGATAAGCTTATTGTTTATCATTCTGCAGAACAACTATGATTACATCCAAAACTATTTCAATTTAATGGCCTTTGCCTGTGCCCTTGCCTATACCATCAGCAGCATTTCCTGTATCCGGCTTGCTATTGTACATCCGGAATGGCCTAGACCTTATAAAATTCCAGGCGGTATGCTTATGCGAGTAATAAGTTTAATCTTTGCAGCTATCATCGCTTATGGCACTGCTCTTGGTCAGCAATCTACCGCTTGGGCCGGCTTATTCATGTATGTTGGGATAGGTGTTCTCTTATGGCTCTGGATGTTAGTTTTCAAGTGGCCTAAAGAGTCTGTCTGGATGTACACGCCGGAAGGCGAAAAAGAGTTTTAGGTCAAAAAGGGTGTCCCCTAGTTCTTTGGATCTAGGGGATACCTTCAAAGTAGGGATTAGATGAGCACAAAGACTTTATCAACTTATTCAAACTATCGCTGGTTAGTAGCAGTGACCTTGTTTTTTGGACTGCTTGGCCTGAACGTTTTGTGGTTTGGACCGTCACCGCTTTTAACTGTCATCATGGAAGACTTAAACATCAACATGATGCAAGGTGGACTGATGATGTCCATCGTTTGTCTAGTAGTTGCCTTAACTGACATACCAGCCGGTAAACTGTTAGTTAAAATTGGAGAATACAAAATCTATCTCTTAGCTCTGATGTTTGTAGGTTTAGGGGCAACGGCAGTCTATTGGGCGAGCAGTTACGCTTTCCTGTTAGTCAGCAGGCTGGTTGTCGGAGTTGGCTTTGGCTTAGCAATGCCTGTTGCCGGTGCTGTGATCATGAAGTGGTTCCCGGAAAAAGAACGGTCTTACCTCAATACAATAAACTCGGTATTGCCCTATATCGCTACCACAATTACCTTTAGCTGTACGGTAACTTTATATCAGATTTTTAATCAATCCTGGCGTCTAACCCTGGCCATGGCAGGGGTTTATGCTTTGGTGATTATGTTTTTCTGGGGACTGGTAGGTAGGAGAAATGCTACAAACCAGAAGATTACTGTTGAGGAGAGACAGACAGCGACAAGCAACTCAAGCAATTTATTAAAAGATGTACTTACAAATAGAGAAGTAATCCTAATTAGTTTGGCAGATGCAGGAGATATGTGGAGCTTTCAATTTCTTTCCTCATATCTTCCGACTTATTATACAACTGAAGCAGGTCTAAGCTTAGCAGAAGCTGCAAATCTAACTGCTATATTTCCGATTGCAGGTATTCTGGCAGGAATTTTATGTGGAACTTTAATGAGTCTTTTGGGAAAGCGTAAACCTTTTACCTGGCCCTTACATCTTATGATTTTTGGAGGAACTTTTTTAGCCATTTACGGCGAAGGTGTTCTTAGAATAATTGGTATCAGCATGGCCGGTTTCGGTAATGCCGGCTGGGCACCTGCACTATTTACCATGCCTATGGAATTTGAGAACATGACGCCGGAAAAAGTCGGCTTGGTCTATGCCACAATGCTTTGCCTGGGCTACACTGCGGCTTTTATATCTCCTTGGCTTGGTGGTTGGTTGAGCCAATGGTTCAGTCTCCGTGCTATAATTTTTGCTTTTTCCTTTTCCTCCCTGGTTGCAGCTATTGCCACATTTTTAATGAAGGAAACAGGACCTAGCGCAAAGGAAAAGGCAAGGAAGGGGGAGGTTTGTTGTGATTGATCCTTTGTCGATAACCCGGAATGTGGAGCAGGCTTTAAAAGAACTTCTTGATGTTGCCGGTCTAAAACCGAATGATATTTTGGTTGTAGGCTGCAGTACAAGCGAAGTAATAGGCCAAAAAATCGGTACTGCTTCAAACCTGGAAATAGCTAATGCCATAATGGATGGGATTTTGCCTTCAGTCAAAGAGCACCATCTTTTTCTGGCAGCCCAATGTTGTGAGCATCTAAACCGGGCAATTGTGGTAGAAGAAACCTGTGCTCTGATGTATGGACTGGAAGTGGTTAACGTGGTGCCCCACCCTAAAGCCGGAGGTTCCTTTGCTACTGTGGCAATGGAAAGGTTTAAAAATCCGGTAGTGGTTGAAGAAATTACCGGACATGCCGGCATGGACATAGGAGATACTTTCATAGGCATGCACTTAAAAAGGGTTGCAGTACCAGTCCGGGTGTCAGTTAAAAACATAGGCAATGCCCATTTAACTTTAGTCAGAACAAGACCCAAACTGATCGGAGGGGAGAGGGCAAAGTATAAATAAATTTTCTGCTCAAAGGTTGCTAAACTGAGCTTTTAAAGGGAGGTCGTGCTAATGGGTAAATTGGATGGAAGGATTGCTCTTGTTACTGGGGCAGCCATGGGTAATGGAAACGGAGGAGCCAGGGGTCTGGCCAAAAATGGCGCCCATGTGGTCCTGGCGGATATTTCTGACAAAGTATTTACTGCTGCTAAAGAATTACAGGCTGTTGGTCTAAGCGCAGAAGCAGTTCAATTTGACGTGCGAGATTACGCTGCGGTGCAAAAAGCTGTAGATGAAATAGTCAAGAAATATGGCAAAATCGATATCCTTTTCAACAACGCCGGGGTAGCCAGGCTTTGCCTGTTTAAAGACATGACAGACGAGCTAAGGGACTTCCATTTTGACGTTAACATTAAAGGGGTTTGGAACTGTGCCAAGGCAGTTTGGCCGTATATGCTAAAGCAAAAATACGGGAAAATCGTAAATATGTCTTCAGTTACCGGTCCGATGGTCGTAGATGTGGGAGAAACAGCCTATGCTACAACTAAAGCAGCGATCTGGGGCTTTACCAAGGCCTTGGCTTATGAAGGGGGACCTTACAACATCACGGTCAATATGATCTGCCCAGGTTACATTTTAACCCCGATGGCAGAATCACTCGCTCGGGAATCTAACCCGGAAGACCCGCAAAAAGCTTTAGATGGTATTGCAGCGGCAGTACCTCTGAAAAGATTGGGAACTATTGATGAGATCGGTGATCTGGTGGCCTTCTTGGCTTCTGATGAATCAAGTTACATTACGGGAACTCAGGTTGTGATCGATGGCGGTAGTACTCTGCCGGAAACTTTTGGTGCAGTAGGTGTTTAAGATTGGATTAGACAGTAATGGCTATCAGAGGTAATAGTTGTCTATTGACTATTACCTCTGTTTTTTACGATAGCTTTTTAAAAGAAAGGAGGAGTTTTGTGTTTACGCCTGAATTCTTTGCCCGTTATTTCAAGGAACACGTCGTTCAGGGTCGGAAGCTGTGTAAATACTTTTCCGAACTGTATATTATTGCTCTCCATAAAATGCAGAACATGAATCAGGTTGTTTCTGCCTTTGCCGGATTTAATAAGAAGCTGATTGTCCCTGTATTCCACAGAAATTACATTCGGCATTTCCCTTAAGGCCATTAACTGTTCTTCGCTTATCCGGTAAGTTTCGATTATAATCTTCTCTCCCGTTGAAATCATGGCCTTCAGCTCTTCTTTAGTGCCCTGGGCTACGACCTTCCCCTTATCAATAATCGCAATATTGTTGCAGATTTGCTCCACTTCCTCCATATAATGGGAAGTATATATAATGGTGGCCCCCTGTTCGTTCAGTTTCTTTATCCCTTCCAGTATTTTGTTCCTGCTTTGCGGATCTACCGCCACCGTCGGTTCGTCGAGAATAATAAGTTTTGGTTTATGCGCGATTCCGCAGGCAATATTAAGGCGGCGAAGCAAGCCACCGCTCAGTTTTTTGGGGTAGAATTTCCTGTAATCTTCCAGGGACACAAATCTTATGGCTTCCTCCGTAAGTTCTTTAATCTTTGCTTTATCCTTTACATAAAGGCTGCAAAAATAGGATACATTTTCATAAACATTAAGCTCTTCAAAAACGGCAACATTCTGCATGATAATGCCGATATCCTTCTTAATCCCGTATGCGTCGGGATGCATCGGTTTTCCGAATATTTCTATAGTTCCCTTGTCATATTTCAATAAGGATAAAATGCAGTTTATAGCCGTCGTCTTTCCGGAGCCGTTCGGCCCCAAAAGCCCGAATATATCCCCTTCCTTAACCTCAAAGCTTAAATAATCCAGGGCTACAAGCCTTCCGTATCTTTTAACAAGTCCGTCAACCTTTACTATCATATTAACCCTCCTTACAAAACCAGTCTGTGATTTTACTATATTCTAAGACCGCATGCAGTTGTAGTGAAATCAATCACTACTTCCGGTGACATTTGTCATGACTTGATTTCGTAATTAATGCCCGAGGACCGTTTCACAAAAGGTATGAGGGATAACCGCATTTCAATATATCTTTAATTGACAACCTGTATTTTCAATGCAATACTTAAGTAAGAAAGATAAAAATTCCAAGGGGTGAAATATGAACGAAATACAGGATAAGGTCCTCTTGCTTATATCGGGCACCGTGATTTATCTGCTGAACGACTACAGTCTTCTTTCCGTGATACCCGTAATAATCTCCATATTGTTAAGCTGCCTGTTTTACTACTTTGACAATCCCAAGGTCGTTCTTTGCGGATGTATTGCTTATGCCCTGCTTTGCCTGTTCATACCCAATTATGTAATATTTCTGCCCCTGCTGCTGTATGATTTAATCGGGGACAGCTATCGTTTTTTTGCACTTATCCTGCCTCTTTTATTCATGATAAACTCAAAGATATATACTCTGCCTGTATTTCTTTTTACGACTCTTCTTATGCTTACCGCCATAGTGCTGAAAATAAAGACATCAAAATTATACATTCTTCAGAGCGATTATAACGAACTACGCGACACATCCGCATCTTACCAGCGGCTTTTGGAGGAAAAGAACCGAAGTATATTGAAAAATCAGGATTATGAAATCAGTTTGGCTACTTTAAACGAGCGCAACAGGATTTCAAAAGAACTGCATGACAGCATAGGCCACATGCTGTCAAGGGCCATACTCCAAGTGGGTGCTCTGCTTACAATTTCCAAGGAAAAAGCCGTCCGGGAGGGACTTACGGAATTAAAAGACACCCTTTCATCCGGTATGGACGACATAAGAAAAAGCATCCACAACATGTATGAAGAATCGGTTGATTTGTACACGCAGACAGAAAAAATTATAAACGAGTTTACCTTCTGCAAGGTGTATTTTGATTATGACATAAGCGGTCCTCCGCCTATAGCCGTCCGCTATTGCTTTATTGCCATAACAAAAGAGGCGCTGGCCAATATTATGAAGCACTCCGATGCGACAAAAGCCCAAATTATAATGAGGGAACATCCCGGCCTCTACCAGCTTATTATTCAGGACAACGGGACCAAGCATAAAAACCTGGACATCAATATAGATCGGTACCTGGATTTATACGATTACGGCGGCGGGATGGGGCTGCGAAATATCGCGGAGAGGGTCAGAAGTCTCAACGGATATCTGCATATTTCCGCAGATGAAGGATTCAGGATTTTTGTTACGATACCAAAAGATCTGCCCAGTCCGGCAGGCAAAAAAATTTAACTATTAAGTAAATGCCGGACGTCGATAAGGAGGATATATTATGAATTGGTTTATAGATAATTGGTATGTAATATTAGGCATAAGTGCTGTAGTTGTAGTTTTAGGTATTGCCATTTATAAGTTTTTTGGTTTACCTACAAAAGATCAAATCAGGAAGATAAAGGAATGGTTGTTGTATGCTGTAATAGAAGCAGAATCTTTATTGGGTAGTAATACAGGTCAGATTAAGTTACGATTAGTATTTGATTGGTTTGTAAGCAAATTT
>ENA-OWOZ01003409-OWOZ01003409.1-bioreactor-metagenome-genome-assembly--contig:-NODE-3409-length-10459-cov-7.108650_pt1 | contig 10459 bp, 10 predicted proteins | sample MGYA00238140_ERZ651804 | MGnify/ENA primary metagenome ERZ651804 (study PRJEB26910, sample SAMN07631232) | bioreactor metagenome | isolation source: Switchgrass digestor | place: USA: Dartmouth... | reverse complement strand
AGATGATATGAAGATATTTAAAAGACTTAATTCTTTAGATAATGCTACAAAGATGCACATTTCTGAAAAATATGGTCTGAGATTAATGTAAATGAGGAGGTGAAAATATGGTAACATACAAAGATTGTACTGAAAAGCTCACATTAGAAAATGCTTTAGAATGTTACAAAAGTGGAGTTATATTAATAATTAATGACGGGAGGGATGTAACGTTTGATATCGATGAAAAAGAAAATGACTTAGATCAAGTCTAAGCCAAACAAAAGTAAAAACCTTTAACTCGATTATACTAAATTATGAAAGAAATTGCAATAAACAAAAAGGAGGAATAAACATTGGCAATGATTACACTTCAATTTGAATCTTTCGACCAAATGGCACAAGCTTTTAAAGACGTGAAAATTATACTTAATAAATCAAAAGAGCCCCTGAAAAAGGCTGAGGCTGTAAAGGAAGCAACAGATGAAAAGGCAGAGGAAAGAGCACAAATAGAAGAAATAGAAGAAGTAGAAGAAGTAGAAGAAGTAGAAACATTAGAAGACGCAGAAGGAGCCGCAAAAAAAATCACTATCGAACAAATTAGAGAAGCTTTTGTATCAAAAAATACTAAAGGGAATACTCAAAAACTCAAAGCATTATTAAATGAATTCGGAGTTAAGAAAGTAACTGATTTAAAAGAAGAAGATTATCCTGAAGTATTAAGAAGATTAGGGGAGATCTAACAATGATAGTAGATATATCAAAAAAACACGCGCTATTAAGTGCTTCAAGTGCAGCGAGATGGCTTAACTGTACTCCAAGTGCGAGATTAAATGAAAAAATTCCAGATACACAAAGTACATATGCTGCAGAAGGTACTATAGCTCATGAGCTTGCAGAACTTATGCTTAAAAAAGAGCTAAAGCAAATTACTGCTAATGTTTTTAATAAAGAAATAAAACAGATTAAAGAACATGAAATGTTTTATGAAGGAATGTTAGATGAAGTACAGGAGTATGTAGATTATGTGATAGAAACCTATCATGAAGCTTTAGCTAAAACTAAAGATGCAAAAATTTTTATAGAAGAACAACTGGATTTTTCAAGCTATGTCCCAGAGGGTTTTGGTACAGGAGACTGCATTATTATTGCAGATGGCGAAATGGAGATTATTGATCTTAAATTCGGAAAGGGCGTAGAAGTAAGTCCTGTAGAGAATCCACAGCTTAAACTCTATGCACTTGGAGCTTATGAAAAGCATGGATTTATATATGGGATTGAAAGAATAACAACTACTATTGCACAAGTTAGGTTGAATAACATATCTTCATGGACAATTTCTGCAGATATGTTACTAGAATGGGCAGAGAATGAGCTTAAAGAAAAAGCAAAACTTGCCTTTAAAGGTGAAGGAGAATTAATTCCTGGCGCTTGGTGTACTTTCTGTAAGATAAGACAGACCTGTAAAGCTAGAGCAGAAAAAAATATAAATTTTTATCAGAAATTTAATCAGAATCCTAATCTGCTCAATATAAATGAAATAGCTGAGATATTAGGACAGATTGAAGAAATTGAAAAATGGGCTAAAGAAATCAGAGAGTATGCCTTAGAAGAAGCGCTTAAAGGTATTAAAATCCCAGGCTGGAAGTTAGTCGAAGGACGAAGCAATAGAAAAATTGAAAATGAAGAAGAGTTTGCAAAAATTTTACTCAATGAAGGATATGAAGAAGGCAAGATATATAAACCTAAGACCTTAGAAACTATTACGAACCTTGAAAAAGTTATAGGTAAGAAGAAATTTGCTGAACTAGCTAAGGAATTTATCGTAAAACCTCCAGGTAAACCAACATTAGTACCTGAAAGCGATAAAAGACCGGAATTAGATTCAGCAGAAAATGACTTTTTTAATTAAAAATAAATAAACAAAGGAGAGGAAAGATATGAAAGAAATTAAAGCTATCTTAAAGGGAACAACAAAAGTAGTAACTGGAAAGGTTAGATTAAGTTATGCTAACATTTTTGAACCTAAATCAATTAATGGAAGTGAACCTAAGTATTCAGTATCACTGATTATTCCAAAAGATGATAAACAGCAAATTGAAGTAATTAAGCAAGCTATAAAAAATGCTATTGAAGAAGGTAAATCAAAGCTTGCTGATAAAAATGGCAATATTCCGAAAAATATTAAATTGCCACTGAGAGATGGAGACGAAGATAGACCTGAAGATGAAGCATATGCAAATAGTTATTTCTTAAATGCAAATTCAGTTAGGCCACCACAAGTAGTGGGAACTGAAATTGACAAGGCTACCGGAAAAGCTATTCAATTAGGTGAGGATGATGTTTATAGCGGTTGTTATGCAAGAGTGTCATTAAATTTTTACGCATTTAACACAAATGGGAATAAAGGCATAGCATGCGGTCTTGGAAACATTCAAAAAATAGATGACGGAGAACGTTTAGGTGGCGGCGCATCTGCAGAAGAAGACTTTGACTTTGAAGAAGTAGATGCGGAAGATGATTTCCTATGTTAGATAGGAGCTGATTAAAATGACTACTTTAGCAATTGATATAGAGACTTATAGTGATGTGTCATTAACAGAATGCGGAGTCTATAAATATGTAGACTCCGATAATTTTAAAATCCTTTTGTTAGCGTATGCTTTTGATGATGAAGAAGTGAAAATTATTGATTTAGCATGTGGTGAAAAATTACCTGATAGAGTTCTGAAAGCACTTTTAGACAAAAATGTCGTAAAGTCCGCTTTCAACGCTCAATTTGAAAGAGTTTGTATAAATAAATATTTTGGTATTAAGACAGAAAACTGGGAATGTACTATGGTTAAATCTTTATCCCTAGGATTTCCTGGAAATTTGGATAGCGTAGGAAAAGTTATAGGACTTGAACCGAATCTACAAAAGCTTATGACAGGTAAGAATCTTATCAGAATATTTTCAGTCCCTAAGAACGTTAAAAAAAACAACCAAATTAGCATGCTAGAAGAAAAATTTAGAATACTGCCAGAAGATAAACCTGAAGAATGGCAATTATTTAAAGAATATTGCATGAGAGACGTTGAAACTGAAAGGGCTATTAGAAAAAAGCTAAGCAGATTTGAAACACTTCCTCAGGAAAAGAAGCTATATGAATTGGACCAAAAAATCAATGACAGAGGAGTATTAATTGATTTAAAAATGGCTAAAAGTGCTATAGCTATTGATACTGAACAGACTGAAAGACTAACTAAGAAATATAAAGAGATTACAGGGTTAGACAATCCTAATAGTCTTGTAGAATTAAAAGATTTTATTAAACAAAGAACAGGTAAAGTAGTCAAAAGTATTACTAAGCATAATATTAACGAATTAAAGGAAAAACTCAAAGATTATGAAGATGTAATTGCCGCCTTAGAAATAAGAGAAAGGCTTTCTAAATCTTCTATTGCTAAATATAAAAAAATGATTGATGTAGCTTGCAGTGATGGAAGGGCAAGAGGACTATTACAATTTTATGGCGCGGGAACTGGCAGATGGGCGGGGAGACTGATTCAGGTTCAAAATCTGCCTCAAAATCATATACCAGACTTAGATATAGCTAGAGAAATAGTGAAAAACGGAAATTTAGACTTGCTTGAAATGATGTATAACAATCCTTCTGATGTTTTGAGCCAATGTATAAGAACTGCCATAATTCCTAAGCCAGGCTATAAGTTTATTGTAGCTGACTTCTCTGCAATAGAGGCAAGAGTCATCGCCTGGCTTGCTGGAGAACAGTGGAGGCTGGATGTGTTTAGGTCTCATGGCAAGATTTATGAAGCTTCAGCTTCTCAGATGTTTAAAGTACCAATTGAACAAATAACTAAAGGCAGTCCATTAAGGCAAAAAGGTAAAATAGCAGAATTAGCCCTTGGCTATCAAGGATCTGTAGGGGCATTAAAAAGTATGGGCGCTCTAAAAATGGGATTAACAGAAGAAGAATTACAACCTTTAGTTGATACCTGGAGATTATCTAATCCTAAAATAGTTCAGTTTTGGTATGACACCGAAAACAAGGTAATAGAAGCTATAGAAAACCGTACTACAGTAAGAATCAATAAATATTTAAGAGTTATTTATAGAAGCGGGATGCTTTTTATTGAGCTTCCAAGTGGAAGGCAGTTAGCTTATCCAAAGCCTAAAATTGTTGAACATGATAAGTTTCCAGGAAAGAAAAAGATAATTTATCAAGTGATTAATGAAAATACCTACCAATGGGGAGAAGTTGATACATACGGTGGAAAATTAGTCGAGAATATCGTACAAGCTACTGCAAGAGATTGTTTAGCTCACTCAATGCTTAAGTTGGATAAATTAGGATACAGAATTGTAATGCATGTCCATGATGAAATAGTTATTGAAATAGAAGAAAACAGAGACGAGTTAGAAAAGGTTTGCGACATTATGGGTGAAGAAATTCCCTGGGCACCAGGTTTACCTTTAAGAGCTGATGGATATGAGTGCAGCTATTATCAGAAGGATTAGGGGGTGACTACTTGAATACTGAAAAAGCTGTAACAACGAAAATAAATCTTAGTAGAAAATTATTTATAGCTACTGGTAAGAGTAGAAAAGAAACTAAATGGAAAAACGTTGAGATTACTTATGAAGCTTTAATAGAAAAGCTAAAAACAACTACTAGAACAAGAGAAACATTTGAAGAGTATAAACATATGCCTAAAAGTCAAAGAGATGAAATTAAAGACATTGGTGGCTTTGTAGGTGGTACTCTAAAAAATGGGCGAAGAAAAGCTGAAAACGTTGCTAATAGAACTTTGCTTACTTTAGATATGGACAATATAGACGTATCTGTTAATGATCTTTGGGACAGCATAACAATGATAAATGACTTTGAAATACTCATGTATTCTACTCATTCACATGAGCCTAAAGCTCCACGCCTTAGGCTTGTAATTCCACTTGAAAGACCTGTATTGCCTGATGAATACCAAGCAATTGCTAGAAAGATAGCTGATGATATAGGAATTGACATGTTTGATGATACAACTTATGAGCCATGCAGATTAATGTATTGGCCTAGTACCAGCAGTGATGGTGAATACATTTTTAAAAGACAAGAAGGCCCTTGGTTAAACCCTGATGAAGTTTTAAATACATACCTGGATTGGAGAGATACTAGTTTCTGGCCAGTAAGTTCCAGGCAGAATATTAGAATTCAATCACAGATAAAAAAACAAGAGGACCCGCTCACTAAGAAAGGCATCATAGGCGCTTTCTGTAGAACCTACAGTATCAGTGCAGCAATAGAAAAGTTTCTAAGTGATATTTATATACCTACTAAAATAGAAGGCAGATACACTTATGCTGAAGGCTCTACAACAGGTGGATTAGTAGTATACGAAGACAAGTTTGCCTACTCGCATCATGCAACGGACCCAATATCAGGGATACTATGTAATGCTTTCGATTTAGTAAGACTCCATAAATTTGGTTATAGAGATGAAGAAGCAAAAGAAGACACACCTACAAACAGACTTCCAAGTTTTATAGCTATGAGTGAGTTTGCTGCTTCAGATGAAAATGTAAAAACAACTTTAGGTACTGAAAAACTCAATGAAGCAATGGAAGATTTTGAGTTTAACGAAATGGAAATTAGTACTGAATGGCTAAAAAAGCTTGATTATGACAAAAAAGGTAATCTCAAAAGTACGATAGACAATGCGATTATTATTCTCGAAAACGACCCCCGAATTAAAGGAAGACTTATATATAATGAGTTTTCTAACAGAGCTATGGTTATAGGTAAACTTCCCTGGAGTGATGAGATTAACAGGGACTGGAGAGATGATGACGATTCAGGGATAAGGTACTTTTTAGAAAGCAACTACGGTCTAACAAGTGTCGGAAAAATTGATGATGCAGTAACTATAATATTTCAAAAAAATAAAATCCATCCTGTTAGAGAATATCTAAATAGCCTAACCTGGGACGGAGTTAAGAGAGTTGAAACACTTCTCACTGATTACTTAGGGGCTGAAGATACTATTTATACTAGGGCTGTTATAAAAACGCATCTTGTGGCGGCTGTTGCGCGCGTCATGCAGCCAGGATGTAAATATGATACTATGCTAACCTTAACAGGTCCACAAGGGATAGGGAAAAGCACTTTTATAAGATACTTAGCAAAAGACTGGTTTAATGACAGTTTAGATACTGTTAAAGGAAAAGAAGCTTATGAACAATTACAAGGAAGTTGGTTAATTGAAATTGGAGAATTAACTGCAACTAAAAAAGCAGACATTGAAGCTACTAAATTATTTCTAAGCAAAACTGAAGATATATATAGAGTTGCATATGGCCGCAGGACCAGCCGATTTCCAAGACAATGTATATTCTGGGGAACAAGTAACGACAAGGAATTTTTAAGAGACCAAACAGGAAATAGAAGAATATGGCCAGTAGATTGCGGAATAGTAAAACCTAATAAAAATGTTTTTAAGGATTTATTAGAAGAAGTAGATCAGATTTGGGCAGAAGCAGTAGTCTTATATAAATCCGGGCACAAATTATATCTTGAAGGGGAAGCAGCAAAAGAAGCAATAAGGCAACAGAAGTTACATATGGAGGATTCTCCTAAAAAAGGTTTGATAGAAGAGTACTTAGATAGAGATTACCCTATAAATTGGGAAGAGATGGACTTATTTGAAAGAAGAAATTATCTAGATAATCCGGATGATGCTTTTGATTCAAATGCCAGCACACACACAATGAAAAAAGATAAGACCTGTGTTATGGAAATATGGTGTGAGCTGTTTAAAGGAGACCCAAAAGCATTAACACCTCTTATAAGTAGAGAAATTAATGATATTTTAAGAAGTTTAGATGGCTGGGAAAGGTCAAAAAGTGCATTAAGGTTTGGTAAAATTTACGGTCAGCAAAGGGCATATGTCCGCAAACAGATTTAAAAAATTCTGTTCACACTAAAAAATTCTGTTCACACCTTAGTGCAAACAATGTGAACAGATGTGAACAGAAAAATATAATTTTGTTCACACTTCAAAGCCTGTATTTTAAGCTAATAGAACACAAGTGTGAACAATGTGAACAAAATATTTATAAACTATTGAAAAAATAATATTAGGCACGAATATATGTATATATACACCTCTAATATATGTATTTGAACTATATAAGAAAATTCTGTTCACATTGTTCACACTGTTCACACTGTTCACATTGTTATCATCAAAGATTTCAGAGAGGTGACTTCATGTTAGAAAAGAATATAGAAAAGATATTTAAAAATGAAGTAGAAAAAATAGGGGGTAAAGCATTTAAATTTTCATCTCCAAACAATAATGGTGTGCCGGACAGAATTGTTTTATATCGAGGCAAATGTTATTTTGTTGAGTTAAAGAGGCCTAATGTTAAACCCAGACGGTTACAGAAAATAGTACATGAAGAATTTCAAAAATTAGGATTTAAAGTTTATGTGATTGATTCAGTCGAGAAAGTTGGTGATTTTATTAGTGAGATTTCTACCTCATGATTATCAAAAAGTTGCGATAGATTTTGCTTTACAGAATCAATCTTCAGGTCTTTTTTTAGATATGGGACTTGGAAAAACAGTAATAACTTTAACTGTTATAGAAGAATTAAAAAATAATTATCTCGAGGAATTAAAAGTCTTAGTTATAGCACCTAAAAGAGTAGCTGAGGATACTTGGACAACTGAATATGAAAAATGGGACCATCTTAAGAATTTAAAAGTGGTAAAAGTAATTGGAAACTCTAAACAAAGAAAAGCGGCATTAGAAAAAGAAGCGGATATTTACATTATTACAAGAGATAATATAGCTTGGTTGGTTGATTTTTTAGGTAAAGATTGGGATTTTAATACAGTAATAATAGACGAGTTGTCAAGTTTTAAAAATCATCAAAGCAAAAGATTTAAGGCATTAAGAAAAGTAAGACCTTTTATTAATAGAATTATTGGCTTAACCGGCACACCGGCTCCGAATGGATACGAAGATTTATGGAGTCAAATTTATTTATTAGACCGAGGTGAGAGACTTGGAAAAACGATTTCTGAATATAGACGAAAATATTTTAACACCTTATATAGGCATGGATATAACGAGTATGAGTTAAAGGAAGGCGCTAAAGAGCAGATAGATGGAATTTTGAAGGATTTATGTATATCCATGAAGGCTAAGGATTACTTAAAGTTAAAAGAACCTTTATACATCAATCGTATAGCTAAATTAGATGAAAAAGAGTACAAGCTATATAAGGACATGGAAAGAGATGCTGTATTAGAGTTAGAAGATGAAAATATTACAGCTTTAAGTGCAGCTGCTGTGTCTAACAAATTACTCCAGCTTGCCAATGGAGCTGTATACACAAATGAAAAAGAAATAATACATATTCATGATAAAAAGCTTGAAGTTCTGGAGGAATTAATTGAAGAAGCAAAAGGCGAACCAGTATTAGTGTTTTATAACTTTAAACATGATAAGGAACGAATCCTTGAGAGATTTAAAGATACCAGGGTATTAGATACAGATCAGGATATTAAGGATTGGAATAATAAAAAGATTAAGGTTCTTTTAGCACATCCAGCATCTGCAGGGCATGGCCTGAATCTTCAAGAAGGCGGAAGTATTATTATATGGTTTGGCTTAACATGGAGCTTAGAACTTTATCAACAAGCCAATGCCAGGTTAAATCGGCAAGGACAGAAAGAAACGGTAAGGATTTATCACATAATAGCAGAAAAAACTATTGATGAACGTGTTTTAGAAGTTTTAAAAGGTAAGAACACAAGGCAAGAAGAGTTACTTAGAAAACTAAAAGCTGAATTAAAGAAAATAGAAAGAGGAGGGATTTAATTTGGATAACATAAAAATCATTCAAATAATTGAGAAAGAGTACCTACAATATCGTAAAAATGGCGGATGGATATCTTTTTTAACATTCGCACATAAGTGGTTGAAGGAAAATAAAGAAATCATTAGAAAAGTGATTGATAAGAATGATTGAACTTAATTATATAGCTTATCACAACAGTAAGAAATGTAGAGTATTAACTATACCCTTAAACAATAACAAGATTTTAATTGAATACATAGACAGCAAAATACGCAAAGAAGTAAGGTTAGATGATGTAGAAAAGCTTCAGTATGTAGAACCGGAGGTGACAAATGAAAAGAATAACATTAAGTGTAACATTATAAAGAAAGGATGATTTTATGACAGCAAAACAATATTTAAGGCAAGCTTACCGCTTGAATGAATTGATAAATAGTCACATCAGAGAAGTTGAACAGTTAAGGCTTCTTTTAACAAGTGTTCCAAGTACAGATTTTTCAAAGGAAAGAGTTCAAGGGGGCAAGCTTCCAGGGAATAGAATTTTAAATATCATTGCAAAAATTGTTGACCTTGAAAAGCAAATCAATGATGAAATAGACCACTTTGTTGATTTGAAAAAGGAAATTCATGATGTTATTGAAGCGGTGAAAAATCCTAATCAAAGGCTTGTGTTAAGATGCAGGTATATTGAATTTTTAACCTGGGAAAAGATTGCTGAAATTATGAACTATTCTATTAAACAGATACATAGAATACATTCAGCAGCATTATCCCCATCACTTCCACCAATTGACGCAGGAAGTCGGCATGCACCCTCAGGGCGAAGTAGTAGTTTTCAAAGCCGAAATACCTGTTTACGTTCTGCCGGTTGTAGAACCAGCCGTAGCCTGGATGGGCGCCCTCCACGTAATAGCCCTGCTCCTTGAAATAGGTGGCATAGCTGTAGGTGGTTTTCCTGTAGTCGTACAGTTTGGTAAAGCCCGTAATGAAGTCCCGTTCGGTGTCGTTGGTTCCTCCCGCGAACATGTTCGTCACAAGCTCGCCGCTGCAGCTTTCCGCTTTTAACTGGCGGAAGAACTCGTAGGGGTCGTTGGTGAACTGTATGCTCTCAAACTCGGTAAGGTCGGAGTAGGCCTCCAGCATGATGCTGATTACGTTGACCTTCCTGTCGTCGGGAATATCGTCGTAATCATACTGCGCCAGAAGTTCCCTGGCCTTCTCCTTCGTATATCCTTCCGGGGCCGGGTCCGAGGCGTTCTTTATGCTGTGAATAAAGGGGTAGAGCATCCCGCGGCATATATACTTGTCCGTCTCCGACCATTTGGTGAGGAACCACTCGTTTCTGGGGATGTTGTCGGTCTTCTTATATACAGTGTCGCTGAAATACACCGTTTTCAGCAGCAGGGCGGAAACAAGCACAACCAGCGCCGCCCCCGCGATACGCACGCCGCAGGGCCGGATCCTTGCCTTAAGCAGGAAGAAGGCCGCCACGGTGCAGACCAGCACCAAAACCACCGTCAGTATCATGGGCGTGCTGAAGGTGATGGTGTAGCCCTCGCTTATATCCGCCGCCTCGGAAAAATACTTAATGTCCGTGGCGAAAAGGGCGTCC
>ENA-OWOZ01003406-OWOZ01003406.1-bioreactor-metagenome-genome-assembly--contig:-NODE-3406-length-10477-cov-3.169712_pt1 | contig 10477 bp, 3 predicted proteins | sample MGYA00238140_ERZ651804 | MGnify/ENA primary metagenome ERZ651804 (study PRJEB26910, sample SAMN07631232) | bioreactor metagenome | isolation source: Switchgrass digestor | place: USA: Dartmouth... | reverse complement strand
CTGCCTTTGCGGGACAAAAAGAACCGTCCCCCTTGTCCCGCTTGCGGGCTAAGTGGTAAAGCAGCAGGCCTGCCAATGTAAATAGTGCTATTGAATGTATAGGTAAAAATCGGATTATGAGTTTAATGCTTTCCTTCACTGCGTCCTCCTGACTATTCCCTAAGTTCCGGGAATTCTTTCACTACAAAATCATATAATCTATCTGCCACTATGCGGTCTCCTTCTTCCTTCAGATGTCCCCCATCTATGAAAAGCTCATCCGGTACCGCATCATTCAAGTTTAAAAGAGGCACCCCATAGGGATCTGCCTGGGCTTTGATGGCAGCCACCATCTTCTCATAGTAGCCTTCCTCGTACTTTTGAGCCAAAATGCCCTGGTTTATGGGAGCCAAATATATCATCATGGGAACCCCTTTGTCAGTTACATACTTGCAAATCTCACCTACCGCCTCAAAATATCTGGTAGATGCATCAAAGGGTATACCATAAAACTTTTCCGTAATCTTCACATCACCTATCTGCACTTTCATATGCCTGTCATTGGGATAGGGAAGAGGAGTCCCTGTAGCTTTGGCCTTGATACCCTTGGCCAACTCTTCATAAAACTCCTTGTACCTGTGGAGAGGCACCAGATTCCCCCTCAGCTCTCTTGATATGAAAAAAGCATTCTCATTGTTCATTTTAAACACATTTTTATAAGCTCCCGCCAATCCTCCTCCTAAGCTTAGGTCATAGCTTTCCGGGGTAGGAGGTAAAATCCAATGGAGCTCTGTAAAACTGCCGGCACCCATCTGCCATATGATAAGATCCGGCTTATACTCTGCTGCCTTTTTTATCCTTTCCATCACGTAGACTGTCTTGGTGCCGCTGCTGCCGAAGTTGAAAATATTAGGCCTGTCATCCTCACCAAAGAGCTTTCTATCAAGGAGAAATCCTATGGAATCCTCATACTTTACATAAAAATCCTCGACGGTGGAGTCTCCCACCATAATGATGTTTCTGTGGTTATCCTTGTAATACTTGTTTATCCAATGGCCCTTCATGGACAAATCCGGCATCCTGTCATACTTGAACAGCCTTTGATTGTCCCGAAAAATGGTATAAAATTTCTCTACATTATTATATATGTACCTATTCATCGGCACAAAGATCAATAAGTTTGCAACAATATATATTAATATTATCTTATACACTAGACTAAAACGCTTCATCATTTACCTCCGATAAATAAAACTCAGAGCTAAGAGCTCAGAACTCAGAAATATAAATTCATCTAGTATATTATCATATCAAAATATTGGTATCAATATAATAAGGAATCTATTTATAAGCATTCAAATCTTTTAAACATAAGAAAACCAGCCTATTTAAATACTCCACTACTATGATATAATGAAAATATTACCACTAAGAATTTTGGATAAATATGCCGAAATATATATAAATGAGCTATGAACTATGAGCTCAGAATTATGATGCTATGGGGTATTCCTACTTAGTCAGCCTCGTGCCCCGTGCCGCGCACCAAATACTCCAAAAGCAAACTAAAAGGAAGAACGGATAACTTAGCAAAAACCAATTAAGAACCAACAGAGCACACCAGTAACTATAAAATTCAGTGCCCTTTAGTGTTTTTAGTGGTTTCAAAAACCCCACAATGGAAATCCGTGTTCCTCAAAAAAGACCCCAAAGGAATACCCTAACACCAGAGACCAGAGACCAGAGACCAGCGACCAGAGACTGATAAGAAAAAGGAGTGAACTTCATGCAAAAAATCAAAAGAAAAGCCGCCATACTATTGGCCTTTATAATGATATTTAATTTATTGCCTATAGGAGCTTGGCAAGTACATGCCTTTGATCCTGACAATTTCAAAATAGACGGTGTAACCATATATAAAATATATGACTCCAATAGAAATATAGAGCAGCGAAGACTCCTTGTAACTGGAAATTACCTTAAAGATGCAGAAGTAGGCATAATAACCAGCACTGGATACAATCGACTTACCAGAAGAACTGTAAATACTGAAGGTATACTCCAATTTGATATAGACAGCGATCAACTGGGAAACTCGGTGCTGATAGAAGGATTCTCTATAGAGCTTAATGAAGAAGAAATGCCTACGTTGACCGGTGTAAATCGCAGAGTCAAAGAAGGAAAAGAGAATTTAATAATACAAGGAACAAAACTCAAAAATATAGATGGAACTACCATAAAAGCAGGCTATGAACACGATGGAGCCTACACATCCATTACAGCAACTACAACCAATGACAATCAGCTTACTGTTCCAAATCCTACTGGTGCTTTAGGACTCCAGAACATAGTATTTGAAAAATCAACAGTAATCAATGACAAATATTTTAACGAAACTAACCCTAGTATTGATATATCCGTAAAAATCATATATACATACAAAGACCAATTCAGGCTATACAAAGATATAGAGATCCAAGACCTCAAAATGTATCCCAATAGAGGCCAAAAAGGGGATAAGGTCTACTTTGAAGCCCCTGCAGGTACCTTAGACTCCTATGATGTATTTTTCCTAAGGCAAACCGATGGTACCGATCCATATACGGAAATAAACAAAGGGAAAAATAAAACCTTCCAACAGAATGTCAACGAAAAAGATATTTTGACGGTAGAAGTTCCCGACATAGAAGTGGGAGAGTACTACGTTGTATTTACCAATGCTGTATCTCCCGGAAGAGATCCTATGAAGGAAGTCACCATGGAAAAAATATTAGCAGAGAAGTTTACTGTAATAAGTGCCAACATCAAATCGAGAGTAATAAGCATAAATCCTAGAACAGGTCCTGATACTGGCTCAAAAGCTACTATATCAGCCCAGTTTATAGGCACATTAAACATACCCGAATTTGTACCAGCTACTGACGAGAAAATATATTCATTTAGTGACAGCAATAGAGAACTGGTAGTGGATTATGTATATGGGTCTTATAACGGCCAGGGAGGATACAATGCCAAAAGGACCATCAGAATCATCATCGGAGACAAGGCTACCTTTCTTAAAAAATCTGATGGAAATCCTGATGTTACTTTTACAAGAGATTTGGACACCATAAATATCAGGACAGCCCAAATCACTGATGCAGATGTCAGTCCCACAAAAGATGTGGTAATAGAAATGGAAACGGTGATTCTAGACTCAAGTGGCAATACAGTGCAGACCATTATTGATAGAGCTGTGCTTCCCAACGGCTATACCTATATACCCAGCAAGTTAGAACCAGTAGTTGAGAGTATAGCACCGGAAAAAATACAAGTGAAAGAGATAGACGATGGGAAATACAGTACTAATGATAAAAAAATAATGATAGCCATATACGGTCAAAACTTCATGATTCATAAATTTACAGACCCTTCTGGCAATGATGTAGTGAGATACCCCATAGTTGAACTGGGACCTGAATTAAGACTGAATCCTAATGTAGGAGATCCAGATTATGTTGAAGGTTTGGAAATGAAAGTACTAAACTCATTAGGCCTTGAACTGGACGGTTCTGCAGGCAACGAGATAGGTACAAAAATACTGTTTTATCTTCCTACTAACAGTACTGTAAGCAATATCGGAAAGACCTATGTCAGGGTTATAAACCCTATCAGGAATTCTATGGAGCCAGGTTTAGCCGGTACCAAATACGATGCGGTGGAATTTGTTACAGTTGATGAGAACAAAGAGCCTATCATCACAGGGGTAAATCCTGACACTGTAGCCGTTGAAGGCGGAGTGGAAGTTAGAATCATCGGCAACAACTTTATGGAAGGTGTTAGGCTCTTCTTAGATGGAAAAGAAATAACAAACATAAGAAGGGATGAAGATGGAAGAGGCATTACATTTACAGCACCTCCTGGCAGAGAGGGAACAACCCAGATACTTGTGATGAATCCAGAAGGAGGCTCTGCCACATGGCATTTCAATTATGTAATGACCTATACCAATCCCAAGATAACAGATTTTGCGCCCAAATCCGGTAACACCGGAACACTGGTTGTGGTCAAAGGTGAAAACTTTATACCTCCAGATCCAACAGACAAGACAGAATTAAAACACAGGCTTATAGGTACCAGGATACTCTTGGGAAATATTGATATAAATGATTATAATCTGGACAGCAATAAGAGGATACAATTAATAGATTATGAAGACCCGGATGAAGAACCAGTAGTAAGCCTGAAAACTGAAGGCGACCTGACCAGCTTTGAAGTCAAGCCCTACTATCATTCTGTCATTTTTGTTGACGAAAACGGCAGCTACTATACTATAACCATCGACGGCTCAGGAAATATAATCCTGAGCGATGGGGTACACAATACCTATACATTGATTATAGACGCTGGAGAAATAAAAGCAGATAAAAAAGATGGTTCCATATACGATTTTTCTTCCGACAAAACAGGTATTACAATAAAAGAAGGAGAAGACCCAATACTTAAATTGACTATGGTGACACCATACAAGACTGATGCTGATGGGAATATAATAGGCAACAGGGTAAAGGTAGTGGACAAGAACACCATATACTTTACAGTACCGGCTCTTCCTGCCGACGGTTATTATGATGTGACGGTACTGAATCCAGACACCAAAAGGGACAGCAAGACAGGAACCAATGGATTCTACTACTTCTCCCATCCCCAAAGCAGGCCTGAAATTGAGAGCATAGTACCCAACGAAGGCACTACCGAAGGGGGATATGCCATAGATATAATAGGAAAGGACTTCATGGACATAGGCATAGATAAGGCAAAGGTATATATAAATGGGGTTCAGGTGCCGACTGCTGATATAGAAGTGAGCCCCAATGGCAAAACCATAACTGTAAAAAGGGTACCTCCTTATCCCGGAGATTTGTTTAGAGAAAAGGGTACCAACAGATATGCAGTGCCGGTGGTAGTAGTGAATCCTGATGGAGGAAGTGCCAGCATGGAAAAAGGATTCACCTATATAGTACCTACCAGCCACCCTCAACTTATAAAAATAGTACCTACGAGAGGAACCGCTGCCGGTGGTGCAGTGGTGGAAATCACCGGTACCGACTTTAGATTCTTCGAACCCTATGAAGATAGAAACAGAAACGGAATGAGAGAAGATAATGAACCCTTCAGAGACATAAATGGTAACGGGAAATGGGATAGTGAAGCAAATCTGACAGATTGGCTAATACAAACAGATTTCGATCACCCTGTATTTGATAAATATTTAGATTCACCTATATTGCCCAAAGTATTCTTTGGCGATAACTTGGCAAAAATAGTGGAATTCTCCAGAGGTTATCTAAAGGCTATAACCCCAGAGGCAAATGCAGGAAATGTGGATGTCTATGTGGTAAATAACGATGCAGGAACATCCAACAAGCTTACCTATACCTATGAAGCATCTAATCCCAGGATAACGAGGGTATTTCCAAGAGTGGGTAAAATGCAGGGAGGAGACAGCATAGAACTGTTAGGAAGCAGCTTTGCTGTTACTTCTATGGACATATACAACGGTCAGGTGGATGATAATGGACTATCTCTATTTGACACAAAGCAAATGGTGGCAGTCAGAATCGGAAGTCTTACAAACAGAAATATACCAAGGGATATGTACAACTCAGGAAGAATAGACAACAAGAGAACTACAGTGAGATTTGAAGAAAACCGGATGACCTTAGAATATGATGCAAACGGTGATAATACAAAGGTTTCCATGATAAAAACCGTGGATGATAAAATATACAGAGCTGTCATAAACGGATACGACGATACAGTAAAATATATACCCCTAAACATTATGAAAACCAACGATGGAGAAGTGTTTCAAGGCACAGGTCTTGTCAGGGTAGAAGTGGAAGATGGAAGGTTTTTGATTGATACCGGCTATTCAGACTATGTACGATATGTGGACTCAAGCCAGGTTTTTGTCACTACACCTACCTATCATACCATAGGTCCTAATGTACCCATAGAACTTATAAACCCTGACAAGGGAAGAGCTTCCGCTATGTTTGAATACATGAATCCCTATGACTATCCTGTCATAGCTTCAATAGAACCTATAAACAAAGTGTTGAAAAAATTCAGCGGGCTCATAGAGGACTATGATGGAGCTCCTGATGAAAAATATGATCAGGAATATTATACCTATGTAGGAACAAACGGAGGCATTTTACTTACCATAAGAGGAAGCAATTTCAAGAGAACTGCCAAAGTTTACTTAGATGATAAGGAGCTTCAGATATTAGATAGAAGTACCAACGGGGATAGGCTTTTGGTTGTGATACCTCCAGCTGACGAAAACCAGATTGGGCTGAAAAAACCTATTACTGTAGACAATATGGATGGAGGCATAACCAGCACCAGAGAACCTAATGACTACTATAAAATGATAGCGCCATACTTTGTAGTATATCAAAAAGGGCTCAGCGGCCCCTTTGTTGAAAGTGTAATACCGGACAAAACATCCAGCAGAGGCCAAAATATAGTAACAATAATAGGAAGCGACTTCAGACCTGGACTGAAAGTATTCATAGGCGGTATTGAGGCAGAGGTAATAGAACTTCAAGGTACCGAAAGAATCAGAGTGAAAGTACCTTTAGGACTGTTACCCGGCAGAGTATCTGTCATGGTTCAGAATGCAGACTATGGCTCCCATGAAAAGAAAGATGCACTAACCATCATAAGCTCTCCTGAAATACAAGAAATACTGGCTGAAGATGGAAGCTCATATAATCGGGACAGCTTCAAAATGACCGGCGGAGAAAACATAATACTAAAAGGTATTGAATTCCAGCAAGGTGCCAGAGTCATATTTGGAGGAGTCATAAAAACTAAAGATGAACTGACCTCAGGAGAGACAGGCATCCCAGGAATGGACATAAATGATGAGGAAGTCTATGTAGTTGGCGGCATACAAGCCACTGCAGTCAAAGTAGAAGATGGCATATTGATATATGTGACAACTCCAACCATGCCAGAAGGTGAAAACAGTATAGTAGTTATAAATCCTGATGGAGGAGTCTCAAATGAATATAGAATAACAGTAATCCGCCCCTTGCCTGATAGACCTACCCAAGCAAAAGCCACACCGGTGGACGGGGATACGGTGAAACTGGAATGGAGAGGCAGCGCGGAAATATATCAGATATATGCCTCCTTAGGAGAAAAGAAAAACTCTAAGGAACTTAGTAACTTTAACTATGTCATGACTGTAGAACCACAAAGAACAGAAGGAGAAAACCATATATACTATATAAGAGGCCTCATACCAGAAACATGGTATAGATTTAGAATACACTCGGTAAACGATTTTGGAATATCCCAGGAATATGCTCAGACCGGTATAGTACAGACCCCAGAAACAATACGCTCTGAAGCCAAATTCAATGACGAATACATCAATCCCAGTGCCAGAACCGACTGGACAGAAAGCACCAAGGATACGTTTATATACAACATAGGTGAAAAAAGCTTAAAGGAAGGCTCCCAATACTATCAAATAGAACTGAGAACCAAAAACATAGAGCCAGAAGCCTCAAGACAGATAAAAATACCAGTAAAACTTATTCAAAACTACAGCAAAAACTATACTATATGGGACAAAGATGTATCCATCAAATTCCATACAGAAGCACTGGCAACAACAGAAATAATGAGCATAAAAACAGACTACAACGATGCAGCAGCCATAATAGAGCTATCTACCCCCAATGGAAAGAGATACGATAACATCGTCATGCTCTTAAATAGAAGAACCAAGCCGGTAAAACTAATAGGCATAGACTTCAAACTCCAAGTGGCCAATAAAACAACTGATATGAGGCAATTCCAGGAACCCGTGGAAGCCACAATAATCCTGGACGCCAAATACAAGGATGCACAAAACCTGGAACTTTACTACTATAATATACCGTCCAATAAACTGGAAAAGGTAAACTTCACCAAAAAATCCGGCGAAAGACTCATAAACACAACCCTCACCCAACCCGGACAATACGTGATAATAAGCTACTAGCTACTGCATAACCCACAACACGGAGGTATCTTATGTATATCTACGAGGAAATTAGCAAAATAATTGTTAATTCTGCATATGAAGTTCACAGGATACTAGGAAGCGGATATTTAGAGAAAGTTTATGAGAATGCATTGGTGAAGGAATTAGAAAGCAGAAATATAAAATGCGAACAGCAAGTGCCTCTAGAGGTTTACTACAAAGAAGATATAGTAGGTAACTATATAGCAGATATAATAGTAAACAAAGAAATAATACTTGAAATAAAAGCAATAGAAGCACTAGATAAGAAACACTTTGCTCAATTATTAAACTACCTAAAAGCAACAAGAAAAAAGCTAGGATTTATCATTAACTTTGGAACATCCAAGATTCAAATAAAAAGAATAGTAAACTAGCTTTAGTGAATTTTAATAATCTTTTAGTGTAGTTTAGTGCAAGTTTTGGTGTCTTTTAGTGGTTTTAAAAAGTGAGCCTAAAGGGATACCTAAACAGAATAATCCGAATGAATATCAATAAGAACCAAAGAAACAACGAATTAATAAAAGAACCCTTTAGTGTATTTTAGTGAATCCTTTAGTGTCCTTTAGTGGTTCCAAAAAACCCCTAAAGGAATGCACAAGCAAAATAATCCAAATAAGTAACAATAGTAATAAATGTAACAATAAATAAAATAAAGAACCCTCTAGTGTATTTTAGTGTAAGCTTTAGTGTCTTTTAGTGTTCTCAAAAAAAGACCCTAAAGGAATACCTGAAAGGAATGGTCCTTATGAAACAAAAACTACAAATATCCATAATGCTCATACTCTCGCTGCTATTCACCACCATATTTGCTCAAGGCCCAGCATATACAGTGCCTGCCTACGGCAAGGCAGCTGTAGATCAAGGCGGCTTCACCGACATTGCCGGCAGCCCTCAGGCAGCTGACATACTGAAGCTCAGGATGTTCAACATAATCCAGGGCAGTACGAGAACAAGATTCAGACCTAATGACAACATCACCTATCAGGAGGCTGCTGCCTATCTAATAAGACTCCTGGGATTTGAAGAACAAGCACTGCAGAAAGCAGCCAATCTGGCAACGGAGGGAACAGAAACCATATATGTTGCAGATAAATGGGCTGAGGGCTATATAGAAGAAGCTATAGCCCAAGGCATCCTCACAGCAGCAGACCTGAGGGAAATGGAAGCTCTCACCAAGGCTCAGCAGGATGCTATAGAAGAAGAAGTGCTGGAAGCCGCCAAGAAACAATGGATGAGCTTAAAGAAAAGAGATGAGCTTAGAGAAGCAAAAACAAAAGCCATATTGGATCAAAACAAAAACATGAAAAAAGCCATAAGCCGTCAGGATCTTGCCCAATGGATTGTCAGAGCTCTGAAGCTGGAGGAGATCCCCTCAAAGGACATAAGCTATGTCTATAAATACAGCGATTACAATAACATTAAAGCCAACAGGCTAAGCGCTGTGGAAGCCCTTCTCCAGAAAGAAATATTACTCTCAGCCACAAAGGACAAATATGCCCCTACAGCAGGCGTCACAAGAGGACAAGCTGCAGCAATAATGGGCAATATAATTGACAAATATCCTGATATAACAGGCATACAAAAAGGTGTTGCAAGAATTCTGGATATAGAGACCAATTATCCTAATCAGCTTGTAGCTGCTAATCCAGACCTGACCCTCATTATGGAAAACTTCGATGGCACTGGCTTTGAAGTAAAAATACAAGGAAATCAGGCACTGCCTGTCATAAAGAACAACAGGGTATACGACCATCAAATCCTTAGACAGGGAGACACCTTGGAATATGCAATGAGAGATAATCAAATAGTCTATGGTTCCTTAGACGAATACAAATTCCTTCAGGGAACCCTCAGCTATTCCGATAAGGAAGGCAATCTAAGGATCGAGGACAGCCAGAAGAACGTTACAGAATTAAAAATCGGCATCAACACCATAATAACTGCCCTTGGAAAACCAGCCAAGGACACCAGTCTTATCCCAGGCCAAAGCGTGAAAGCCCTTTACAAAGGCAGCCTTATAACCAGACTGGACATACAAGAAAATGTAGACTACTACGCAGACACAGAATACATAGATGGAATCATCAAATATATAGACAGGACAGGAAGAATTATTAAGCTGGAGGATTATGACGGAAACCTCCGCACCTATGGCCTGGATGACAGGGTAATAGTCACCGTAAACGACTATTACGAAGATCTGAACAGCCTGCAAAACGAACAGGACGCCACCTTTGAAGTATCTGGCAGAACCATTAAAGCCATAAAAGCCTTCACCATGCCAGGAGAAGAAGTGAGCAAAGAATACCAGGCTGTGCTGCGGGTAAGGGATGTGGGAGACAATACCATAAAGGTGACAGAAATAAACGACAGGCAAAATCCCATAACATTTAAAACAGACAGCTTTACATACATCACTTACCTTGGCTA
>ENA-OWOZ01003405-OWOZ01003405.1-bioreactor-metagenome-genome-assembly--contig:-NODE-3405-length-10477-cov-62.544038_pt1 | contig 10477 bp, 7 predicted proteins | sample MGYA00238140_ERZ651804 | MGnify/ENA primary metagenome ERZ651804 (study PRJEB26910, sample SAMN07631232) | bioreactor metagenome | isolation source: Switchgrass digestor | place: USA: Dartmouth... | reverse complement strand
AACTTAGTATTGATAGCAATAAAGATAAAATTACCAAATCTATACTAGTGGAATTGTTTTTAGTTAATGAATTATTTGAGATGAAATTGCCTATTATATCTCATAATACTCTTGACGATAATAAAATAGAAGAATTTACAAGCTATATGAACTATTTACAAGAAAAAATTGATTTTTCTAAGCTAGATGATGAAATTACAGGTATTTATGTTTCAGATTATGATGAAATTAATGTGATTCCACAAGGGAATTCATTATTAATACAGTATTTTAGGAACGAACAAGCTAATCCAGTTACGGAAGAAATAATAGTAGACCATCAAATATTTTTATGCTTAAAAAACAATGAGGCTGATGAAATAAATTTGAATTTGGGAAACGGTTTGGATAATATATCTATACAAGGGATTATTTATGTTGAAGGGGACTTGAATATTTATGGAAATGTTAGATTTAGTGGTATAATTATAGTAAATGGAAAAATTGTGATTCATCCTGATGCAGATGTAAATGTTAATGGCATTATATTAGTTAATAAAGGGATAGAGAATAATGGCAATAATCAGTTTATTGTTAATTATGATTTTCTACCGATTAAAAGATATGGAGTTTATTTGCCTAAATTTGTAGATATATTATTCAATCGATCTATAAATTTCTTAACTTCATCTGCCTTTAAGAAGGACGAAAGATTCTTTATTTCTGCTGCATCCTGTTTTGCTAAAGAACTGTTAGCCAATTCCTCTGCTTTTGTAGTCGATTCCCATTCATTTTTCTTGTCGTCGAGACTACCACCCGGTTTCACAGCATTATAGACTTTATTTAGATGTACTAGAGCACTATCCAAATCTTTTTTTGCATTTGTTAAATCCGTTTTAAATTTTATAAACTTATTATATAATTCAACAATTTTAGCATTAGTTTCGGTAGGGTTAACCTTATCGGCAATATCATTTGCAATGCGGGAAAGTTTTGAACGCAGCTCGTTATATGATTTTTCTTTTTCCTTAAAAATATTTTCATACTCTGATGTTGACCTCTGAGAGCTTACTTTTTCTTTCTTTTTTTTGACATTACCAGACTCATCTACGTATTCTACTTCTTCCATTTCATTCTTTATTGCACAAAGTAGATCCTGGTAGCATTTGTTTAAATTTTCCATTGCGTTAGCATAGTCTTCAAAAATATCCTTTCTGTTTCCCTGTACCAAGTACTGCAAATCATAGGCACCATCAGGATAAATAAAAGCATTCACTTTTTCTTCTTTTTTCTCAAGTTCTGTTACAGCGTTATTAAAAGCTCTTATCTTTCTTTGGATTATTTCAGCATCCGATTCATAATCAAAACCATAATTCTTTAATGGTCCTAAAGGATTGTTTGCATATTTCTGAGTGTCATACAAATCCTTTATTACCTTTTTCCCAATATCGGTATACTTTTCTTTAAACTGTTTTGATTCATTCTTAAAATCATCGAAATATGTTTCCGACTTGAGCATATCGTTTTTGTTATAATTTCTAATAAAGTTCCAAGCTTTCCTACAATTGTCCAATACAGATTGCTGCTCTTCGTAATATTCTTTCCTTTTCTCTACCAGCTCCGTAGATTTACTGAGTGATGTAAAAGACTGCAAACTGTTTAAAAAGCCCAACCCCATATTTATAGGGCCACGATACTTCATGAAGTTTACAATGCCGCTTTTTACAATGGAAGCATTAGCCATGTTTGCGTTTTCAACTTCACTTATGGCAAAATCAACAAGATGCATATTCAAAAGGTCTGACGTTTCTTCTTCAGAAATCATCCCCAATGTCTTCATAAGATAAGAAACATAAGAATCAGCTTCTACTCCGTCTACTCCCGCTGAAATTATGCTTGTGCGATAATAATCTTCCAATTTCGCAAATAAATCTTCTTTATCCTGAGCTGTTGCAAAAAGCCCATACAAATCCTTCAATACAATGTCATAATTTGTTAAGGCAGTGTTCATTGCAAGGTCTCCAGCCGAATCCATTACCGACTTAGACAGTTTTACTCTGCCTGCATCAACAAACAATCCAGATAACGTAAGCATCGGTACCATTATAATAACAAGAAAAATTGATATTGCACCTTTTGTCTTATTAAAAAATTTCATTTTTAGTCCCCTACCTACTTAAGAATTTAGTTTCTTTACTTTTTACTAAACTCATTTATAAATGAGTTTACTTTCTTAAAAACACTCGCTACCTTTTGCCCGACTATAGTATCCTCCAAAAAATCTATAGCCATATCCGTGTTTCTAATAAGCTCGGCAGGATCTATAACAGGTATCTCAGCTCTCGAGCAAGACTTTATTACAGTCGGGGTACTTTCCCCCAAAAACCTAATAGGAAATTTAATCTGGTAATGAACTTCGACAGAAAAAGTAGAATAAAGTATATAGTTATTAAATGAAGCAATTTTTCCGGTATCCTTATCAATCACAGGCTGCATTCCACTAAAAAACGTAATTTCTCCTGCTATAGCCTTTTTTACTCGCTCTTCTATCATATCTTCCACATCACCCATATTGCCAAATATATACCTATAGGGTTTTACATCAACACTCGTAGGTACAGCCCCACCATTAGCTTCCATTTGAGCCAGCAAGGGGTCAGCACAATATTGCGCTCCCAAAATTGCATATTCAGTCACTATGCTATTAATCTGGCACTGTTTGTAAATAACGTTGCCAAAGAGTATTAGAAAAAACAAAACAAAAAACATTACGGGAAAAACAATACTTGCTTCTATAATAATAGCGCCTTTATCCCCCTTAACAAAACTTTTAACTCCAGCTCTCAAAATTTTCATAGCTCATACCTCAAATTTTAATTTATGTTAAAAAATTTATTTTAAAATACCTCATCAACCCAAACAAGGTAGAACAAGCTTCGCAATGTTCTACCTTATTTAGTTTAATTTGTGCTATTTGCTATTCATAGCATCCTTCGCATTTTTAGTTAATGTTTCAAATAAAACGTCGAGCAACTCTTTAACCTTATCTTTAAAAATTAGCGCTAAGATAACTGCTATTCCCATCAAAACAACTGTTGCAATAATGTTTACTTCACCTTTCTCGTCGGAAAACCACTTAGCTAATTTAGCTTTTGCATATGTACCCATAAGTTTTAATTGTGTCATTATACTCACCTCCTTTCATGAAGCAAAAATATAGATCACGCTCCAATGTTAGCAAATATCGGCACAACGATCATTATTAATATACCTACGAACATGATACTCATTGGTATTAACAGCTTACTAGCTGCCTTTTCCCCCTGCCGTTTAACCTTTTGCTTCTTAGCAGACCATACTTCCCTACTTTGCTCTTGTAAAATAACTGCCAGCTCACTATTCCCTTTTGTCAATCCCTGAATCAGTGTTGATGTAAGCTTTTTAATCTCAGGTATTATACATCTTACGCCAAATTCATATAAAGCATCTATTTCAGTAACGCCATTCTTCATCTGATCCACAGTTCTCTGCATTTCTTGGTAGAAAGTAGTGTTTCCACCCTTAGCTACAGTTTCCCAAGCCTCTCTCAATATCATTCCGGCATTTGTAAGAAGAGCCAGCTTTGAAACCACTTCAGTAAAATCTCTCAACATTTCGTCTGACCGTTTCAATATTCTTTTATGCGTTAATGTCCCATAGTAATAGAATGCAAGTCCTGAAAACATAAACATAACCAAAAGTACACCAAGTTCATTTGTCAATCCGTAAAGCACAAAAGATATTACAAACAGTGTCATAGCAAGGGTAAGTTTCTGGGCATGCACTACTCTTAAAAAATACTCTGCATACTTGTCCCCATATAAAATCTCTACTTCATGCTTTAGCTTACGGTCAGACTTCGAATTAAATGAATATCTGAAGGTTTCAAGAGCAGCATACCCCACTCCGTATATTTCTTTTAATGGATAATCTTTCTCGTTCAAACTGTCGAACATTCCATCATACTTGTTTCCTAATATGAAAAATATTAGCCACAACAATAAAGCTACAGTTCCCACTGTCATTATTACAATATTAAGGGTTGACATTTACCTAGAATCCTCCCTAAATCTTTATATCCAATATTTCACGACCTATAAAATAGGCTATGACAAAAGCCCCGATTGCTATTGATGTTGAAATTATTCCAACGAGTGACGAAAAGTTTGCGGCAAATTCAGGACTCATCATTTTAATTACTGCAACAAGGCCTATTGGCAAAAATATCATTATAGTCTGTTCCGTTTTATTGGCCGTTACTATGGTTTCTATATCTTCTGCAATTTCCATTTTTTCACTAAGTATAATATAAGTATTCTTTATAATATCCTTTATGTTTCCACCTTTGCGGTAGCAAATATTGAATACATTTGCAAAACTCATGATGTCTTCTATTCCGCTTCTTCTCCCAAAATCCTCCAAAAGCTCTTCTATCCCTATATTATTCTGAATGCCTGAATTTATCACTTCAATTTCCTTTACTATGTATGCATCATCAGAATATTGAACACGCATATCGTTGTACGCAGCAATAAATGAATCAGGGACGTTCTTACCTGCACCCAATGACGTTGCTACTGATTCCAGCATATCTCTAAACTGGTTTTTAAGAATTCTAATTCTCTTATCCTTTATTTGTTGTGTGCGTATCGGTAAATATATCTTCCCAGCCAGTAAACCCACTACAGACGGTATAATTATATCTAGCACCCTTGTCAAATTAGTGGGTTGTCCCAATTCATCCCTGCCTATGCCTCCATAGAATAGGTATCCAACAGCCGCTCCAGCAATAAATGCCAGAAGAAAATATCCAATTTTTTCAACTGCCTTCATATAATATACTTTGTAATTAATTGTAGGAATATTTGTTGCAGATAAATAATACTCAGGCTCCTTTTCTTCAACCTTCTTTTTGCCTCTAAATATCCCCATCATATCACCTCATATCTCTCTAAATATCCCAGCTGCTCTAAGTTTATCATATTTTATAAGCTCATTTTTCCTTACAAGACTTCCCACTACTTTTTCAGCAGTACTCTTTTCAGTATCTTCCTCAAAAACATAAAGCGGATTTAATTTAATCATGCCATTTTCATAACCTAGCACTTCGGTTATCTCAACCGTTTTTCTGGAGTAATCTCTCATTCTCGAAAGATGTATAATTATATCAAGAGCCGATGCTATCTGCTGCCTTATTGCTTCCAAAGGTAATCCTTCCGCGCCTTGCAACACCATTGTTTCTAGTCTGCTCAGCATATCTTGGGTGGAGTTTGCGTGACCCGTCGAAAGTGAACCGTCATGCCCGGTGTTCATAGCTTGGAGCATGTCAAGCGCCTCTCCGCCTCTAACCTCACCGACAACGATTCGCTCAGGTCTCATACGAAGAGATGCTTTTATTAGATCTCTCATAGTTATTTCTCCGGAACCGGTTGAATTTGCCTTCCTCGTCTCCAAACTGACCAAATTGTCAACTCCGACAATCTGCAATTCAGCTGCATCTTCTATTGTGATTATTCTTTCATCTTTTGGAATAAAATTGGAAAGTGCATTAAGAAATGTAGTTTTTCCCGATCCAGTTCCCCCACATATGAATATGTTGTATTTTGCTCTCACCAAAAGCTCTAACTTCTCAGCAATTTCTTCCGTTATCGAACCATATTCTATAAGTTTCTCTATGGTCATAGGCGATTTTGAAAATTTTCTGATGGTCATTGTCGGCCCGCACAAAGCAATTGGTGGCAATACAACATTGACACGCGAACCATCAGGAAGTCTTGTATCAACAATTGGATTTGCCTGATTTACTTCACGCCCTGCTAAGCCAACTATTCGCTGAATGATATCCTCCAGCTTTCTTTGACTCTCAAACTTCATGTCCAGTCTCGAAAGCTTTCCGCTTTTTTCAATAAATATTTTATCCGGACCATTTATCATTATTTCGGTAATTGAATCATCCGCCAATATTGCATCTAATGGTCCAAATCCCCTGATAGAACTAAATATCTCTTGTGCAATTTTTATTTTCGTTTCAATGGTGAGATATTGCTCAGACGTTTTGTCCTGGACTATCTTCTCAATTTCCGCCTGTAACTCGTCATTTTCAAGTTCGCTCAACGGAAGATTTTGGGTAACATATTTCTTGATATCGTTCAATAAGTCTTTGTATTTATCTAGATCCATTCTTTCTACTCCCCTATTAAAATACTTCTTATTAGCCCACTATTCTTTTTACTAAATCCAAAGTAGACAATTTATCTACAATTTGCTTATAAGAAGCGTTTTCAAACCTCTGTACTCCACCTATTACATTCAAATTTTCAATGTTACTTGAGCAACTCATTTTGTTACTAAATTTGTTATATATAAGTGATAATTTCGATAATAATGGAATCTCCAGTTGTTTTTCATAAATTGCAAGTGCATCATACGCTCTGCGCAGCTTAATATTCGATACCTCTAGACCGTCGCATACAAATATAACCTTTGTACTTAGCTTTAGATATTCAACAAAAGACTTATCAATTCTAAAATTAGTATCAATAATTATATACTGATAAGTATCTGATAAAGTAAGATTATTGAGTAAACTTCTTATCTCATCACTGTTAATTTCCGCCATATCCAAAGCTACTTTGCATGGATCATAAAAAAATACACCTGACGGATCCTGCTTTACGGTGCTCTCCAGCTTTAAATTCAAATTTGATTTTTTACTCTTTAGAGCATATATAACGTCACTAAAATCAAATTGTCCAGGAGCACTAAAAACGCAGTTAGAATCTCCACACTGCTCCATATTGAGGTATAAAGTCTTGAATCCCTGCTTAGCAAATGCAATAGCACAAGCCGCTGCTATAGTCGAACACCCTACACCACCGCTGGCAGACGTAAAAGTTATAACAGCTGTTCCGGAATTACTGTCGAGTTTAAACTCTGCAAAATTGGAAACCTTCTCGGCATAGATACTAAGTACTTCCTTATAAATTAACTCGCCTTTTTGGAATTTGCAGATGGCACTTTGCCCTCGAACTGACTCAATGCCAGGAGACTCTACAAAATATGCAAAACCACACCTTTTAGGAAGTCTATTAACATTGATTTCAAAAGAATCACTACAGATAAACACATTTATTTTGCATTCTTCAAGCTTTCCAAGAGCCACATCTAAATCTGTAAACGAATATATCTCCAATTTATCTGCATATCTATTACCCAACGCTGTTGAAATTCGTTCTAAAAAAATAGGATTCTCATCAAGAATTGCTAGTTTTATTTTCATTTTAATTACCCCTCATATAACATTAAATCATTTTTTCCACATTCACCATGAACTCTCTCTATTTCTATCTCTAAAGTCTATAAAGTCTATCTTTCTTCGTCGTTCAGTTATATATGTCATATTCAATTTAAATAGCATAATATTTCCTAAATTTTATTATATTATATATTATTTTTTTTAAGGTTTCAATAATATGTTTAAAACAACTCAAATATTTACTGGAAAAATTATTTCCCAATTCACTTTTTTTCAAAAATTTTTAATCTTTTTCGCTCTGGTGCTTGCTGGATGTTTTAGAATAAACTATTATTATCATTGTAACTTAATATAGAAAATTAAAAATAGTTAGGGGGATTTTTTAATGGGTAATTTTAAAAGACTTCTTTGTCTCGTTGTAACTGTTTTCTTTACCTTTCATTTTTATGTTACATCAGTAGCTGCAGCTCACGCCACAATATCTGATGATATCTTGCAGCCTTTTAGTATTGATGAAGCCGAGGCAAAATTAAAATTGCATTCTAAAATATTTGATTTTTCTGAGCAATCTGAAAATACTCTCCTATCCACGGCCACATATTATAATTTTAGTGTTTCCGAAATCAATAACTTACCTAAATTCAATATAAAAAGGGGACCGGAAATCATTTCTGGAAAAGTAGAACTTACTTTTGAACCTTTCCCCGGTGTCCAAAATTATGAGATACTTTTCAGCAAAGATGGAAATTTTGAAAATTCTGATTATAGGGCAATTAATGACTATTCATCATTTAGCTATTCATTGCAAAACTTTTTACAGTCTAATAAATGGTACGTCTATGTTCTTGCATATAACAGCGACGGAAAGATAATTGCCCATTCCGACGTAAAGGCTTTCACAATACCGGAGGACTATCCAATTTCTTTTGAGCCATTTCTTGAAAAAGTTGTTAGAAAAGCTATGAATAAACCTACCGGTGAAATTTATAAAAGTGATGTTGAAAAGATAAAAGTACTGGATGCTTCAAATCAAGGTTTAATTTCACTAGCAAATATCAGCCTTCTTACCAATCTAGAAGAACTTTATGTACAAGATAACCTTATACGGGATTTCCCCTTCGATGAATTTGCTAAAATGAAAAAATTATCAAAAGTTGATTTTAGCAATAATTTATTAGGAGTATATTCTTCCAGTTCTTTAGATCTTTCAAAAGTTAATATTGCAGAATTGAATTTATCTAATAACTGTATAAAAAGCATAAGTTTTTATCAGGAAAACAGTTCAATTAAAGAATTGAATTTATCCTCAAATCGTATATCTGACATTAGCAGTTTTAATAAAATAACTAACCTTAAATCTCTTTACCTAAAAAATAATCCTATAGAAGACTTCGGTCCTATCAGTGAATACTACGACAAGCTGGAAAATAAGGATTTTACTATGCCTTCATCTACTCCAGAAAACGAAGGTGCAACAGAGCCTTCTCCAACACCTTCAGAAACACCCGTTTCGTTCCAAGATAAAAATTTAGAAAACACAATCAGAAATTTAATTCGTCGTTCTAGCGGACCAATATATCCAAGTGACTTAGCAAATATTCATTATTTGTCTATCTCATATAAAAACATTGAAAGTCTTGAAGGCATTCAAAACCTTTCAGAACTAAGAGTTCTATCAATGTCTAATAATTTAGTAACTGACTTAACACCCTTGGAGAGTTTAAAAAATTTAAAGGATTTATATCTAGACGGTAACAAAATAGAAGATCTTACATCCCTCGGAAAACTCGAAAACTTAAACAGCTTATTCTTATCTAATTGTGAGATTTCCGACATTACTCCATTAGGTAAATTATCTAAATTAAACTATCTATATGCTGACTATAACAACATATCCGATATTACTCCTTTAAAAAATCTAAAAAATTTATGCTTACTATGGCTTAATAATAATAACCTGACAGATATATCAGCTCTTTCAAAGCATGACAATTTTATCATGTTGAAGCTAGATAAGAATAAAATTACAAACATTGATGCTTTGAAAAATTCAATATATTTAAATAACCTTTCTTTAAGTTCTAATCCAATTACTTCAATCGACGTTCTAGGAAACTTAGTTAACTTGCAATATCTCGGTTTAAGTTCAATATCTACTTCAAATTTTAACAGTTTAGAAAATCTAAAAAAATTAAATGATTTATTTTTAATAAATAATGATATTAAGGACATTAGCTTCTTAAGAAATTTAAAAAGACTGTCATGGCTAAATATTAGCCAAAACAAAAACATAAAAGATTATAGCCCTATCAATGAATTAGCTGACTTGTCATTTCTGGGTATTTCTAATAACTCAATAGAAAATATCGATTTTTTAAGTAACCTTACAGGTTTAACTACTTTGTACGCAAGTGGAAATTCAATAAAAGATATATCTTCTTTAAAAGGTTTGTATAATTTAACATTAATCGATTTAGCCAACAATAAAATCTCAGATATCGAAAGTTTGAGGGAACTAAATAAATTAACAACTTTATATCTTGTTTTCAATAATATTTATGACTTTAACCCTGTATCGTCATTATATAATCAATTACAAAAAGCCGATTTCGATTTAAATGGCTCGGAAACCACTGGCATAAAAATAAACAGAGAATCTATAGTTATAACTAAAGGAAATAAACCTAAAAAACTTACTTATGCTGAATTTGCAAGTTTTCTTGTAAAAACCTTTGACTTGAAAGACAATTCGAGCGCGAAGCCTTCTCTTAATCTTGTTTCTGAAGATGACCCATATTACAAAGACATTGTAATTGCGTATAAAAATAGGTTTTTTTACCCTATTCTACCCTCTGATTTTAAGCCTTATGAATATGTGACCAGAAGAGATTACGCATATAATGTTATAAAAGCACTAAAGTATGACATGCAGTTCCCTTTCACTACTTATATAGAAGACATTACTAATATATCAACTGAAAATTTTTCTGCTATTGCTGCTGTTGCCGCAGGTTTGATGACACTTAATGAAAAAAATCTCTTTTGTCCCGAAGAAATAATGCTTTTGGATATTGACGCACAGTTAATACCGATAGTTTCACCTACAAATGCTGTAAATAAAAGAGTAATATGGTCGTCCAGCAATGAGAAGGTTGCTACTGTTGATTCCACAGGCTTTGTTAAAGGCATATCTGCAGGAACAGC
>ENA-OWOZ01003402-OWOZ01003402.1-bioreactor-metagenome-genome-assembly--contig:-NODE-3402-length-10483-cov-6.274745_pt1 | contig 10483 bp, 9 predicted proteins | sample MGYA00238140_ERZ651804 | MGnify/ENA primary metagenome ERZ651804 (study PRJEB26910, sample SAMN07631232) | bioreactor metagenome | isolation source: Switchgrass digestor | place: USA: Dartmouth... | reverse complement strand
TGGGATGTAGCCAAGTCGGTAAGGCACCAGACTTTGACTCTGGCATGCGTAGGTTCGAGTCCTGCCATCCCAGCCAATGTATGACCCACTAGCTCAGGCGGTAGAGCACTTGACTTTTAATCAAGGAGTCCGGAGTTCGAATCTCCGGTGGGTCACCAGAAAAACCGTCCGATAATAAATCAGACGGTTTTTTCATTTAATAGCAGTTCCGACACAAAAACCACCTAAAAGGGTTTATTCCCCTTTGGAAGTAATTGTAAATGATACGAAAATCGGGTCAGTTAATCCTTTGTACATGAGATTTTCCTTCATATGGTACTTTTTGGCTGAATTAAGACCTATTTTTAAAATACATTTATTATGAGAAGGGGCACTGCTCTATGAGAAAATTGTAGAAAGCCTTGCAAAGCGTGTTATTTGGGTTGTTGATTCAGGTAAAATTGTGAATAACTTGGCAAGTTCCCTTTACCGGTGGAGATTATTCCTTTTGGGTATACCCACACTGTCAGGAGTCTTCAAAAAGCAGGCATGAATCCGGTTTTAAGGCAAAAAAACGGGAAGCTGTTTATTACCGACAGCGGCAACTACATAGTGGATCTGCATCTGGGGACAATTGAAAATCCCAGGGAGTTATCGGTGTTTCTTAATTCTGTGCCGGGAGTTGTTGAAAACGGTTTATTTCTGAAAATATCGCATCTTGTTATAATGGCAGGAGCAACACGGCAGAAATAATTAACTGCAGGTAAAAACTTATGATGTCATTTCTTTTCGAATTCAGAGTCCTTCATGTTTGGATTACAATAACAATACAAAAGGATAGATTCTCTGTATAAAACTGAAAACAGCTTACCGGCTGAGAGCCGTAATTATTGAATTAGCATCCGGAATAGCTTAATATAATATTATGGCTTTGTACACTGAAAGCTGCTGACATATCATTAAAAGAAACCGGAGGCATAAGATTGAAAATTGAAGTTGTAAAACTTGGAAGAATGGAATATGCAAAGGCTCTTGAAATCCAGCAGGAGAGATGGGAAAAGGTGTCGAAGGAAGAGGAAAGGGATACCTTGTTTTTGGTTGAGCATCCTCCTGTTCTGACGCTGGGGGTAAGGGGCAAGAGGGAAAACATACTTATCCCTGAAGAAGACCTTTTGAAAATGGGTGTAACCATCCAACAGGTCAGCCGCGGCGGGGACGTTACATACCACGGCCCCGGCCAGATTGTAGGATATCCGGTTATGAACCTGAAACATTTCGGCAGGGATATCCATCATTTTGTTGAAAGAATTGAAAACACTTTTATAAAACTTTTAAAAGACGACTACGGTATTACAGCCGGGCGGGGCGACAAGACCTATACCGGTGTCTGGGTGGGAAAGGACAAGATAACCGCTATTGGGATACAGGTTAAACGCTGGACCACAATGCACGGTTTTGCTTTCAATGTAAACACCGACCTTTCCCATTTCAACTGGATAGTGCCCTGCGGTCTGACCGACAGGGGAGTAACATCCCTTGAAAAACTTACAAACCAAAAGCAGGATATGGATAAACTGTTCAGAAGGACTGCTGAAGTATTCTGTGAATGCTTTGATGTTACTCCGGAATTTGTGGAATATACAGGAGGCAGACAATGAGTATCGCAAGGAAACCCGAATGGCTTCGTGTCAAGGCGCATTCGGTTAAAGGGCTTGAATATGTGGAGGACATGCTTAAAAATCTTCATCTTAATACCGTCTGCGATGAAGCGGCCTGCCCTAACCGCGGAGAATGTTTTGGACGGAAAACTGCCACATTTATGATACTGGGAAGTGTTTGCACCAGGAACTGCACTTTCTGCAATGTATCAAAGGGTACAGTACAGCAGGTGGATGAAAATGAACCCGGGCGTGTGGCTCAGGCCGTTAAGGCATTGGGGCTCAAACATGCGGTAATTACATCGGTAACCCGTGACGATTTGCCCGACGGCGGGGCGGAGCATTTCGCAAGGGTAATAGAATCAATCAGAAACACTGCGCCGGGCGTTACAATAGAGGTTCTGATTCCCGATTTCCAGGGAAGTGTTGAGGCTTTGAAAAAAGTCGTGGACGCCCGCCCTGAAATAATAAACCACAACGTTGAAACTGTTCCCGGCCTTTACCGCGAAGTCCGGCCCATGGCCGATTATCAGCGGTCGCTGAATGTACTTAAAAATGTTAAGGAGATGGACAGTTCAATCTACACCAAATCGGGTATCATGGTGGGACTTGGTGAAACCGGGGAGCAGGTTGTATCGGTAATGCGGGATCTTCGCGGGGTAAACTGCGATTTTCTGACAATAGGCCAGTACCTTGCGCCTTCTGCAAAGCACCATCCTGTTATTGAATATATCCACCCGAATCAGTTTAAAGCCTACGAGGAAAAGGCTTATGAACTGGGGTTCCTGTACGTTGCTTCAGGACCCCTGGTAAGAAGTTCGTATATGGCTGAACAGGCAATTGACAGGATTAGCTTTTCCTGAACTCGCCGGGGGTTTTCCCGGTGAGTTTTTTAAAGACTTCATAAAAGAATTTCATATCCTTGAAACCAACCTGGTGGGCGATGTCAACAACCTTCATCTCCGTGTTCTTCAGAAGGCTGCATGCTTCATCAATCCGTAAGTTCTGAACGTAATCAGTGAAGTTGATGCCCGTTACCTCCTTAAAAAGCCTGCTGAAATAGTTTTTGCTTATAAATGACTTTGCGGCAAGCTCTTCAAGGCGGATGTCGGTATTATAGTTGTTTCTCAGGTATTCCACCGCCTGGTAAATCAGTCGCTGGTTCTGCATAGAAATCCGGCTTTGATTGCTGTTATCCAGAAGCCGTAATATCTTGACAATCAGTTCAATCAGGTAGGCACGGATAATTTCCAGGTATCCCTTGTTCCTGTTCTTGTATTCCTTGTACATTTTATGAAACAGGTTGCCGATATCCTGGTATTCGGTGCCTTTCAGGCTAAGATCCGCATTTTTCGGGCTTTCCTCAGGGAAAAAGGAGTTAAAGAGGAATGATGAAAAGATATCCTGAAAATACATGCTTCCTAAAAGCGAAGCGTCAAGGAAATTGGGCATGAATACACAGTTGTAGACAACAGGCTCGGTACCGTCCGCGGGATCGGGGAAAAAACCGTGCGGGATATCGTAATTGACTATAAAAAGATCGCCTTTTTGGGTGTTGTATTTCCTGTCTCCGACAATATGCAGGCCCTTTCCAGAAATAACGTAGGCAATCTCAATGAAATCATGCTTGTGCATGACGCCGTTGTATTCTTCAAGCTCGTCTGAACGATTTACATACACAAGTTCGTTCTCACGGAACAGTTTTTTTCCTGACAGTGTCGGATATAAATCAGAACACATACCAAACCTGCCTGTCATGAGTTTTTTACCAAAGGAAAACCGCCAAGCTGTATTTAATGCTATTTAAAGGTTATTTCCTAAAAAAATAATAACATATACCAATGATTATTAAAAGAATTTTAAGTTATGATATGATTATAGTGGTAAAACTATGTTAAAAAGAAAGAGGTGTGTTCTATGAGCGGTAAGTACGGTTCAAAGGTCTGGTTTATTCCCGATGGCTATTACCCGTCAATAAGTTCCGGCAAGCTCAAAAGCCATGAGGCTATCTGTGTTTTAAATCCGAACAGCAAAGATGCGAATATCTCGATTACGCTGTATTTCGAAGACAGGGATAAGATGCCCGGTTTCAGTGCTTTTTGCGGCGCTGAAAGAACGAACCATATCCGGATGGACCAGTTGAAGGATAAGGACGGAAACGGCGTTCCGATGGATGTACCATATGCAATGATGGTGGAAAGCGACGTGGAGATTATTGTACAGTACAGCAGGATGGATACAACCCAGGCAGAAATGGCGCTGATGACGACAATCGCCTATCCGTTATAGAAAAAGTTATTTCAATCTGCAGAATTATTAAAAATGAGGAGGATTATCATGTTTTCATACAGTTCAGATAAAGTTGAAAAGGCATATGCTGCCGCAAAGGAAGTATATGCTGCATATGGCGTTGATACAGACAAAGTCATGGAAGAGATGAAGAAAATCCCGGTTTCCATCCACTGCTGGCAGGGCGATGACGTTGTTGGCTTTGAAAATGTAAGCGGCACATCGGGCGGCGGAATCATGGCCACCGGCAACTACCCCGGCAGGGCACGCAACGGTGACGAACTGAGGCAGGACATGGACAAGGCTTTAAGTTTAATACCGGGAAAAAGCAGGGTGAATCTCCATGCAATGTACGCCGAGACAGACGGAAAAAAGGTAGACCGTGATGAACTGACCGTAGAGCATTTCCAAAGATGGATTGACTGGGCAAAGGACAAAGGTATCGGGATAGATTTCAATCCTACATTTTTTGCCCATCCGCTTGCAGATTCGGGTTATACCCTGTCAAGTCCTGATGAGAAAGGGCGTAAATTCTGGGTAGAACACGGTAAACGTTCAAGGGAGATTGCTGCTGCCATAGGCAAGGCTTTAAACTCTCCGTGCGTGAATAATATCTGGATTCCCGACGGGTCAAAGGACCTGCCTGCAGACAGGATAACCAAACGCCGTATCCTGAAGGAATCCCTTGACGAAGTCTTAGAGCAGAAATTCAGCCGTGATTACCTGGTTGATGCGGTTGAGTCAAAACTTTTCGGTATAGGGTCCGAAAGCTACGTTGTAGGCTCCCATGAATTCTATATGGGTTATGTTATTAGCCGTGACGATGTAATACTCTGCCTTGATGCCGGGCACTTCCATCCCACCGAAACCATAGCAGACAAAATCTCCTCGATTTTGACATATAAAGATGAACTTCTTCTGCATGTAAGCCGTGGCGTGCGCTGGGACAGCGACCATGTTGTCATTTTCAACGATGACACGCTGTCAATAGCACAGGAAATCAAGCGCTGTAATGCATACGACAAGGTTCATTTTGCCCTTGATTTCTTTGATGCGTCAATAAACAGGATTACCGCATGGGTAACAGGAACGAGGGCTGCTTTGAAGGCTATCATGTATTCGCTCTTAGAGCCGACACACCTTTTGGTTGAAGCTGAGGAAAGCGGCAACCTGGGCAACAGGCTTGCTCTTATGGAAGAATTCAAATCATTGCCATTCGGAGCAGTCTGGAACAAATACTGTGCCGATAATAACGTTCCTGTCGGAACCGATTGGATTAATGAGGTTAAAAAGTACGAAGAAGTGTTGTCTTCAAGAAAGTGAGGATAATATGTACACTGAACAGTTAAAGGACCTTGAAAGAATCTCACAGGCAGCGGGACGAAGCCCCGACCTTGTACAGGGCGGCGGCGGCAACACATCGGTCAAACTTGATGACAGTCTCATGGCGGTTAAGGCCTCGGGCTACAAACTTTCGGATATAACAACAACCGACGGTTATGTTGTAGTGAATTACAAGAATATAAGAGACTATCACGAACGGGTGGATTTGTCGAAGGACACAGATTACGAGAAGGAAAGCGGCGAATTTGTACGTTCGAATGTCGTACCGATGGAAGGTTTGAAGCCGCTCAGGCCGTCGGTTGAGGCAGGCTTTCATTCTGTCCTGCTGAAGAACGTCATTCATACCCATCCTGTATATTCAAATATAATATGCTGCTGTGAAAACGGCCGTGAGCTTGTTGACGAGATCTTCAGGGACAAGGAATACGGTTATATCTGGATTCCGTATATAAATCCCGGGTTTATGCTGACCCTTGCGATAATGAAAGAGGTTTCAAACCATATCTCAGAAAAAGTCAGCTTTCCGAAGGTTATTTTCATGGAAAACCATGGGCTTGTTGTAACCGCCGATACTGCTTCAGAGTGTATTGGGCTGCATGAGGAAGTACTTCAGACCATCCGCGATTACTTCAATATTACCGGGCCGTATCCTGAGGTAGCCGTTGAACCGCTTCAGGACGGAACTTTCAGAAGCAAAACCCCGTACCTGAAGGAATACTTTAAGGAAAGGGAGCTGAGCGTTTCATTTTTTGAAAACACCGTGCTGTATCCCGACCAGATGGTTTACCTTGGCGGAAATATCTCGGTAAATGGATCTGACAACAAGCTGAATATCAATACCGAAACCGGCGAAATTATATACAGAACCAATGAGAAAGAAGCCCTTACAATGGAAGAAACATTAATGGGATTTATATACGTGGTGGAAAACATAAGAAAAAACAACCTGAAAATAAAAACCATGAGCAGCAGTGAAACAGATTTTATAAAGAACTGGGAAAGTGAGAAATACAGAAAGAGCCTTTTGAAATAATATTTATCAGCGGGGAGCCTCCCCGCTTTATTTTTTTTATTGCTTTCTTGAATGGATTATACGGTTTATAGTTTATCGTCTTGCATAGCTGTATAGAAATATCCGGTGAAAGCATACCCGCTGACATCGTCAGGTATCAGTATGACGTTATGGGTAACCTGAAGCTGCAGGAAAACAGCATCGGAACCCAGGATATATTCAGTTACGACAACCAGAACAGGCAGATTCAGCATATCCGTCAAAGAAAAGACGGCACCGAGCACATATCAACATCGGTCAGGTATGACGTTAACGGTAATGTACGGTTTGAAACCGACGGGAACAATGTCACCACTGAGAAAACCTATGACGGGATGAACAGGCTTAAAGCCGTGACAATAACGGTATCCGGGATCACGCAAACCACCACGTACCGCTATGACAGGAATGGTAACCTTACCCATGAAACCGACTGGCGGAACAATACGTGGACTAATGTCTATGACCCTCTTAACAGGCTCACAGAAAAATGGGATCCATACAATAACTGTATTCAGAAGCTGGAATACAACGATAACCATGTCCAGGTAAAATCCTACGACGCGCTTAATAACATTACCCAATACGAATACGACATGAACAACCGGCTGGTTAAAACAATTGATCCCGAACTGAATGAAACTGCACAGGAGTATGATGCCTTGGGGAATATAATATCCAAAACAGACGGAAGGAATAACACAACAAGGTTTGAATACGATGAGCTTAACCGGCTGGTTAAGGTGATAAACGCCAATAACGAGGAGACTGTATATACATATGACCTTAACGGGAACATGCTTACACAGACGGACGGAAAGGGTCATACCATCACATATGAGTACAACTGCGTAAACCTTGTGACAAGAAGAATTGACCATGGCGGAAGAACAGATTCAGGCTATGACCTGTCAAAGACTGAAAGCTACACCTATTATGCTGACGGTAACGTTAAAACCAAGACAGACAGGAACGGAGATACCACAACATATACCTATGACTGCCATGGCAGAGTGAAAACAGAAACCATAGGCGGAAGCACGATAAGCTATACCTATGACTGCAACGGGAACCTGCTTGCAATCACCGATGATAGGGGTGAGACAGTAAGGACGTATGACGAACTGAACAGGGTAACATCTAAGACGGTGCCGGATATAGGAACAGTGGAATATGAGTATGATATAATTACTGGTGCAGGACAGGGTGAAACCGCCGAGAGAATAATTGACCCTAAAGGTAACATCACGGTAAGAATCTATGACCGTGCAGGCAGGCTCAAGGCGGTTATTGACGGAGATATCTCCTCCACCGAAAAGACAACCTATGAATACTACCCCAATGGCTCAAGGAAGAGTGTTATCTATCCGAATGGAATAACCGAAGAATATACATATTACCCGGACAATACGTTAAGAACCTTGACAAATAAATATTCCGACGGAACAGTCATGGATGTGTATACCTACACCTATGACGAGGCCAACAACCAGGTAAGCAAACATGAGATAATAAACGGAGTGGAGAAGGGAACCACGCTTTACGAGTATGATGCCCTTAACAGGCTCAAAAAGGTAACCGAACCCGGCGGAAAGGTAACAAGCTATACATACGACAGGGCAGGGAACCGTGAAACAGAAACGATAACAGGGAACGGGCAGACCATAGTCAATACTTACGAGTACAATGAACAGAACAGGCTGATGACTGTAACCACCGAAACAGACGGAACGGTAACTGAGGTTACGGTATACACTTATGACAACAACGGTAACCAGATTAAGACAGAAGTAACCGAATACATCAACGGTATAGTCCAGGAACCTGTAATTGCAGTTACCCATACCTATGACAAGAGAAACCAGCTCATAAGAACCGAAACAGCCGATGGTTCGGTTATAACCAACGCATACAACGGTGAAGGGTTAAGGGTGGCCAAAACAGTAAACGGTCAGACTACATACTTCCTGTATGAGTATGACAAGGTAGTTCTTGAGGTATGTGCAGACGGCGCAGAAAAGGCCAGGAACCTGTATGGAACGAACCTGTTAATGCGTACGGTCGGAGATGAATCCTATTACTACGTTTACAACGGCCATGCAGATGTAACCGCCCTCATAGACAAAACCGGAAACATCGCAGCAACCTACTATTACGATGTCTTTGGAAACATTCTCGAAGAAACAGGAAACATAGACAATAACATCACCTACGCCGGATACCAGTACGACGCAGAAACAGGGCTGTACTACCTCAACGCCAGAATGTACGACCCGAAAATAGCCCGCTTCCTGCAGGAAGATACATACAGAGGAGATCCAAATGATCCTTTGTCACTGAATTTGTATATCTATTGCGGCAATAATCCGATTATTTACTGGGATCCGACGGGGCACTGGAGAGAAAGTGATATTGGCTTAAATTATGAGGCAATGGCACAGATTGTAGCATTGACTAATGCATACTATTCCGCTAAAACAGATTACCAAAGAAGTATAATTAGTAAAATGGCAGATGAAATAAGAGCAGATGAGTCGTCGTATAGAACAGAAATATCACCGGTTAAATACGAAATGGCGACAGAATTGAACTCTATTGCCGCAGCTGCGAATTCAGTTATACAAAGAAAAGGTCGTTTAAGCAAAGATGATTGGTATGGTATTATAAATTCTGCAGGATTAGGCAGCGCTACATCAACGTATTTTTATACACGCGAAGGCCTTGAAGAAATGGTTTCTTCGACAACATATGGATTGACCAAAATAGATATTAATGTTAATTACTTTGGACATAAGAATAATATAACAGGAGAATGGAAACCTTCTTATGATCTGTCTGACAATGAAGGGATATATATTAATCAAGTTCTTGCAAACAGTGATTTTAGTCTTAAGCAGGCGATAAGTACACTTGCAGTACTAAGGGAAAATGAAGGGAATATCAGCAAAAGCGAACTTGAAGAGATTGTTGGCTATGAAGTATGGAAAAAAGCACCAGATACCGTTAGCTGGATATATCAATTAAGCCAGGAAGGGATACCGGTCAGTTATGCTGACTATACATTGCTTCAAAGAAGCCTTGAAGAAGCAATCAGCGTAGTGAGGCTGAAAGCAATAAGTTTGAGCATGGGGTATGGTTATTATGATAATACACCCAAAGATCCTGATTGTAGGTTACAAAATGGGAAATGGGTACAGACCACAAATCCCACCGGGTTTATCTCCGGAGGAACTGGCAGTTTAATATCTATTAGTGAGGGAACGAGTAAGATTAATTTAATTCAAAAACCAAATGTAACAAATGAAAAATTAAAGAATATTATTAATGATTTATACAAAGGGCAAGGTGGTCCAAATACTATTGGTAATGGAACTACTATGGATGCGGTTAGAAATGAAATTAAAACTGGTCTACCAACAAATGGTAAATTCCATACTCAAAAGCTTAACGACTATTTAAATGCCTTGCAAAGAAGATTGAGAGCTGGAGATTTGAATGATTATGACAAATCAGTTGTTAATGCTTTAATTGAGGACATAACGAACGCATTAAATGGTAAATAGGAGGATAAGGATGTATAGATATAATGAAACTATTAAAATTTTAATAAATAAGTTTCCAGAGTTAGAAAAAATTTATGTTGAAAATATTGATGATTATGAAGGACTTCCATATGTATTTTATGAATCAGTATTTGTAAAATATATTTTGGACAAAGTAAATTCTAATGATGATGATGTACTTAAAGAAATCTTCAGTTTTGTTGAAGATATGTTTGTTAATGGTGATGACGAAACAAAAAATTTAATAGGAGTTGCTGTAGTTGAAAGTTTGTATTATGAAGAAAATTTAAAATTTAAAGAAATAATACAAAGGTATTTTGGAGAGTTAACCAAAAAAAGTTATGAAGATTGTTTTAAATAGTATTATATATTCAGGTCACACAGTTTAGGCTGATGTGACCTTTTCATATTTTATACAAGTAAATAGATATTTTTTATATGTTGTTATATCGCAGATTCTTTATTTATAAAATATGTTCAATCTATTATACATGTTGTCCAGTATATTAGTATATTTGTTAATTTTATTATAATTTATGCATCAGGAAATTGGGATATTAAGTAGGTGCAAGGGTTTTATAAATAAAAAAGAGTGCACT
>ENA-OWOZ01003398-OWOZ01003398.1-bioreactor-metagenome-genome-assembly--contig:-NODE-3398-length-10499-cov-79.716945_pt1 | contig 10499 bp, 8 predicted proteins | sample MGYA00238140_ERZ651804 | MGnify/ENA primary metagenome ERZ651804 (study PRJEB26910, sample SAMN07631232) | bioreactor metagenome | isolation source: Switchgrass digestor | place: USA: Dartmouth... | reverse complement strand
GGGGCTATAGCGCAGTTGGGAGCGCATCACACTGGCAGTGTGGGGGTCAGGGGTTCGAATCCCCTTAGCTCCATTTTTTATTCACGTAACCTAAAGCCGCATTTTTAGGCGGCTTTTTTCTTTTAATATCAAATGGATTGAGATATTGTCCTTTTTTTAGTTCCTGTGAACTTATAGATTTCAAGTTGGAGATAAAATAAAAGCAATTGAATGATAATTTAATATATGTTATTATAACATTAGAACGAACGTACGAATTAAAATAGGGTGATGAATAATGGGCAGTAAATCGGAAAAAATCAGTCAATCCCAAAAAATACTCCAGACAGCATATCAGTGCTTGTCTACGAGAGGTTATGCCAATGTGTCTATGAGAGATATTGCGGATGAAGCCGGAGTGGCATTGAGCCAATTGAATTATTATTACAAGAACAAGGAAGGATTGTTTACTGAAGTAGTAAAAATGATGATGAATCAATATTTGCACGAGGTAGAGGATGAGCTGAAATCCACTCCAAATGCGAAAGAGAGAATTGCGTCACTGGTGACGTATTTTAAAGAGCTAATTAGAAAAAAACCCGAGCTATTGAGACTGTTTATCGATTTTACAGCCCAATCTTTATGGTTACCGTCTTTCAGACGGCATTTGAAAAACTTGTTTGCTGATTTATCGGAAATGATTGAAAAGAGCATATTGGCCGGAACAGTAATAAATAAAAATTTACGGGGACATTCCCCAAAATCGTTGGCCAGACTTGTTTTAGGTGCATTATATGGCACGTCCATTCAAATTATGCTTGATTCGGATGAAGATACTGCATTTGATTCGTTAAACCTGATTGGAATGATATTAGGATAAATAAAAGACAAATCGATTATATCAAATTTAACATGAACAACTGTAAATAAGTTAAATTTAGCGACAATATTCCATTGAACATAAAGAAAAATAAGAATATATTAGTGCTATTTTAAAATGAAGCTGCTGAAGTACTGAAATATTTGAATGCTGACCTTTGGAACAGTACTGTCAGTGTTATTGTCACAATCATCTATGTAGAACCGGTTGATTCGATGTATTAGACGATGCTGACAACAGGAATGTGAAGGGGGTAATTGTATGACAGGTTTTAACAATTTGATGCTGTTTTTTTCCATTTATTCTTTTTTGGGATGGGTGATAGAAAGTATTTATGTCAGTATATGCGAAAGAAAGATCATTAACAGAGGTTTTTTAACAGGATGCTTTTGTCCCATTTATGGTTTTGGAGCTATTTTGATATTAGGCACGGTAAAATGGATTGGAGATAAATTTGAAAATGAGTTTACGGTACTTATAGTCAACTTGTTAGTTTCTGTTGTTTTGGTGACTTCACTGGAGTATGTTACGGGATTTCTATTGGAGAAAATATTCAACTGTAAATGGTGGGATTACAGTTATGAGCCATATAATCTCCATGGGTACATATGTTTAAAATATTCTCTTTTTTGGGGATTGTTAGCATTCTTGCTTATACAGGTAATTCATCCTATTGTTCTGGGATTTGTATATTCGATTCCTGATACTGCTAAGGGCCATCTGGTGGCTTTCTTGTTGGTGTATTTTTTGGCGGATACTACAAAGACAGTGGCAGAAACCCTGGATTTACGAAATGTTATATTAAATGCTTCTACCATTTCTTTCAATAAGTACTATGAGAAAATTATCAGATACAAACGTTTTTTTCTTGCGTTTCCATGCTTGCGGATTTTGAATACGGGATTGTTCAACCGGGATATAAGGAACATCCTTAATGACAGAGTGGATAAAATAAAAGTTGAACTCAAGAGCAGATTCCTTCACTGACTTATTATGTGAGATACTCTTTAGGATTATATGTTTATTTAGTTAATTTTTTAGTTATATTGCAAAATAGTGATTGTATTTATGAAAAGATAAATAATATTGTTATTGGGATGATCAATATTCTATTATATCATCGAACTTGCATTATGCAGTTTTGCTGTACAATATAATTCAAATCTATTATAATTTAACTTAGAAGGATAATATTTATAAATACTTTTGGACACCGCTTAATATATTAAAAAGCATCAGATAATAAAATCTTAGCATCTAAAAGGAGATAGAAAAAATGAATCAATCTGTTGAGTCTCAAAATGACTTGAATGGTGAGCTCATTAAAAAGGATTGTATATCTGTTGTCGTACCTTGCTATAATGAAGGAGAATTACTACTGGTTTTACATAATAAATTATGTGAAATTGCGCAATTAATGGCTGAAGTTGATTTTGAGTACATATTTGTGGATGACGGTTCGAAAGATAATACAATTACTGTAATTAAGTCTCTTTACGAAAAAGATTCACGAGTCAAATATATATCCTTTTCAAGAAATTTCGGCAAAGAAGCTGCTATGTTATCTGGCATGCAAATGGCTAAAGGAGACTTTGTCGCTATTATAGATGCAGATATGCAGGATCCTCCGACAATGATACCTGAAATGTATAAAGGTATAAAAGAGGAAGGTTATGATTGTGTTGCCGCAAGGCGGGTTAACCGTATTGGTGAACCTAAACTCAGGTCTTTTTTTGCTCGTCAGTTTTATAAACTGATGAGAATACTTAGCAAAACGGAGATTGTTGACGGAGCTAGGGATTTTAGACTGATGACCCGTCAGATGACTGATGCTATATTATCGGTATGCGAGTACAACCGTTTTTCTAAAGGTATTTTTTCATGGGTGGGATTTAACACAAAGTGGTTGGAATACGAAAATATTGAGCGTGCTGGTGGTAGAAGCAAATGGTCTTTTTGGAAGCTGTTCCTTTATTCAATTGATGGTATAGTGGCTTTTTCTACTGCACCGCTGGCATTATCCTCATTATTGGGTATTTTCTTTTGTGCCATTGCCTTTATTTCAATTGTAATTACAATTATACGGCAGCTTGTTTGGGGAGGTTCTGCCTACGGATGGTCCTCCTTGGTATGCATTATATTGTTTTTGGCAGGTATACAGCTGTTTTGCATCGGAATTTTGGGACAATACTTATCTAAGACTTATTTGGAAACAAAAAAACGTCCCGTATATATTGTGAAGGAAAAGGGGGATGGCAGTGACAAATCAAAATAGATTTAAAACTATTATTACGGCAATTCTTTGTTTTATGTTACCGGCCGTTATTATGCTGATTGCTTTTGCAAAGATGGGAATGGCACCTTTCGGTGAGAAGTCAATCTTGATCATGGATATGTCGGGTCAGTATATAGAGTTCCTCTGTGGTCTGAAAAACGGAGACATTTTTTTTTCATGGTCTAAAGCTTTAGGTGGAAATTATATAGGTGTCTTTACCTATTATGTATCAAGTCCATTGTCCTTCCTTACATTGTTTTGTCCAAATTCAAAAATGCCGATTGCTGTTTTGTTTTTAACAGTTCTAAAAATCGGATTGGCAGGATTCACATTTAGCCTGTTACTGAGGTACAAATTTGGAAGGTATGATGTATCTACCATATTATTCTCGATGTTATACGGTCTTATGTCCTATAATATTGCGTACTCCATGTGCATCATGTGGTTAGATGGTGTGATTTGGCTTCCTATAATAATTTTGGGTGTTGAAAAAATACTTGAGGGCAAGAATAACTGGCTATTAACGTTTGCATTATTTGTATCTTTTATATCCACTTATTATATTTCATATATGACAGGTTTATTTACTGCTATATATTTTGTTTACCGGTGTGTTGAAAATAAAACCGGAATAAAGAAATTTTTTAAATATGGGTTTAAATTTGCTCTCAGTACTGTTATAGCAGCTTCCTGGGGAGCATTTTTATTGCTTCCTACTTTAATTTCCCTCTTTCAGGGTAGAATTGGTCAGACAGTTAACGATTACTCGGGAAAGTTCAATTTTTCTTTATTCAGCCCTAAGTTATTATATAAATTTCTTCCGGGAGGATATGATTCAATAACCAATTCAGGTACTCCTTTTATTTACTGCAGCATTTTGGCTTTATTGCTCTTTCTGATATTCTTTCTACTAAGGAAAATAAGCCTGCGAAGCAAAATTTCTACTGCACTTTTTGTGATTTTTATGTTTTGCAGTTTATGGTTCTGTAAATTGGATAAAGCTTGGCATGTATTTCAGTATCCCAATTGGTTCCCTTATAGATATTCCTTTCTGTTCTCGTTTTTGATTTTAATTACTGCATGCAGAGTTTTTATGGAGTTCAAGTTCAAGAGGCAAACTGTAGCTATTATACTTCTTATTGTTTGTGGGCTTGATATGTATGTAAACACTGTGGGAATTCTTAAGGGATTGGACAGAGAATTCAGATATGAAAGCTATGAAAGCTATCATGAATACAAAGAGAAGATTACAACCTTGATTGAAGAGACGAAAAAGGATAAAGAAAAATTTTTCCGTGTAGGAGCCACCTTTGAACGTACTAAGAATGAGCCTATAGCTTTCGGATATAAAGGAATAACTCACTATAGCTCAACTTATAACAGGAATGTAAACAAATTTCTAAAAGATTTGGGAATGGCTCAAGCATGGTTATGGAGTTCCTATTTCGGTTCTTCGATGGTGACGGATGCTTTGTTTTCTGTGAAATATGTTCTTTCTGAGCGCTCCATGCCTCCTGATTACAGTTTGGTTAATCAAAACGGTAATGCAAAGCTTTACCGGAATCCTTATGTTCTTTCAATAGGAATGGCTGTAAATGGAAAATCCCTTAAGGAATTTTATTTCAGTACTGACCCGTTTCGAACACAGAATGATCTTGTTAAAGCTTTGGCCGGTATCAGTGAAGATTGTTTTGTTCCATTATACGCTACTAAATCTAATACCGGCGGAGTTATCCAGTATACATTTACTTCGAACGGAATGCCTGTATATGCTGATTTTGGTTCCGGCAATAATGGTAGGGATTTGTTGGTCAATGGAATGTATGTTTCACACCTCTTTACAAATGAAACAAGGTGTGTTCAATATATTGGAACATTTCCTGAAGGAGAAAATGTAAATGTTGAGATAAAGGGTAGTGAAAATGTTGATGGAAAATTCTACTATCTCCACAAAGAAAACTTTAAAAAAGCTGTATTGGCATTAAGAATATCGGAGATGTCGGTGGAATATTGTTATAATGGACGTATAGGAGGAACGGTTACAGCAAATGAAGGGGATGTACTGTTTACAACAATACCTTACGATAAAGGGTGGAAAGCATATGTCGATGGCAAAGAAGTAAAATTGGAACCTTTTGCTAATTCTCTTATTACAATACCGCTGACAGCAGGGACACACAGAATAAAACTTACCTATATCCCTGCAGGATTTATTGAAGGTATATGTATTTCTGTTATTCCTGGACTTTTAGCTTTATTTATGCTTTTCATAACAAAAAGAATTCGAACGGTTAAGTTTCAAAAAACAAAATAAAATGACAAGTAGTGACATTTTGTTTATTTAGATGTAAAATATAATTAATAATATATATAATTATTTTTAAAATAATAAGTTTTTGAAAGGGGTAGTAACGATGCTGACTAGGCAAAAAAAAGGTTTTCTCGCTTTGTGTACTGTGATTGCACTAATGATGACAAGTGTGAGTGGCGTATTTGCAGCGCCAAAGAAAAATGAACCGCCAAAGCCACCGGCACCACCGGCTAAACCTGCACCACACCAGGAAATTGTTGTTGAGCAGGTACTTAAAGTTAAAATTAAAGGTTTTAAAGACATTGAAGAAACCCATTGGGCATTTAATGCAATTAATAATCTATGCAACAGAGGAATTATTGTAGGATATGAGGATAATACCTTCAGACCCAACGAACTTGTTACAAGATCTCAATTTGCTGTAATGTTGGCTAACACTCTTAAGTTGACTACAAACAGCAAAACTCAGACATTCAAAGATGTTCCTGTGGACAGCTGGGATTACAAGGCGGTTGAGGCTGCTAAATCTTATCTCACAGGTTACAAAAACAGTAAAGGTGAATTGTATTTTAACGGCAGCAATAGTGCAGTACGTGAAGATATGGCTGTTGCACTTGTAAAAGCACTTGATTTGAAAGTATTAAGCAATGATGAAGAACTTGAGGAGATTTTTGAAGATTACGGCAGCATATCCAAGAACTTAAGAGACTTTGTTTATACCGCTTACAAAGAACAAATAATGATTGGTTCAAACGGCAAGTTTAATCCTCAGGGTGCTTTGACAAGAGCTGAAGCAGCTGCACTTTTGAATAATGTTATTAATAAAATGGAAAAAATTGTTGTAGATGATGAAATCAACGGTGAAAAAGTAGTTGTTGACGACGCAAGTTCCGATGCGACTCTTAAGAGTATTAAGTATGACAACATTAGTATAAAAGATTTTGATAAAGACAATACATATTATGTTGTTGAATTGGAAAATGGAGATAAAATTCCAACAGTAACAGCTAAAGCAAATCATCCCGGTGCAAAAGTAACCGTTACTCAAGCTGATGAAATTCCTGGTTATGCTAAAATAGTTGTAAAAGCTGAAGATGGCGTAACAAAAGAAGTATATTACGTCAAATTTGTTGTAGCTGATGATAAAGATGCAACACTTGAAAGTATTGAATATGACGGTAAAAAAATAAAAGATTTTGATAAAGATACTACTTCTTATGTAGTTGAATTGGAAGACGATGAACATATTCCTACAGTAAGTGCTGTAGCAAGCAGTTCAAAGGCAAAAGTAACAGTAACACAAGCTACAGCTATACCGGGTACTGCAAAAGTGGTTGTTAAAGCAGAAGATGGAACTACTAAAACTTACAAAATAAGATTTGTTGTTGCTGATTAATATTTTGTAATAATAATATCAGAGGCAGAATGGGCATAGTTCTGCCTCTGTCTTTTTTTATTTTGGCAATGGAAGTAAAGAGAAAATATTATACTAAACTTCACTAAGACCGAATTTTCTCAAAAGCCATATACTGAATTTTTGTATTTTCGTTTTTGGCTGCTCAAGAGGAATGGCTATACCACGTACTATTCTGTAACATAATTCCGATGAAATAAAATGTATTGAACCATTGTCAAATTGTATTCTAAGAGCTAATGTATCATTTTTTATATGCGTATCAATAACTGTGGCCTTCCTATAAACGTCTTTTGAACAGGGAACCAGGACGGTATCTCCAGCACCTATTACTTTATATATACGTTTCTTTTTTTTTGATTTTCTCATTTTAAATAAGCACTTCACTCGTAAAATAATCCTATAGCTAATATATTCTTATAGTGCAATAAAATTTACTTAATTGCGGATTGAATTTTACAGGATGAATTTCTGTGATAAAAGTAAAAATAAGTTTTAATAAAGGAAAAATAAATTTTTTAAAAAGCTAAGTAAAATTTTGTAATAAAATTGTATTAAATAATTAATATTCTATTCACAATTAGTTAATTTTTTAATGATAAAATTTAAACATAACCAGATAATAAGTGAAAAACATTTTTTGTTCTCCCTCCAACTTAGAGCCAATGGATGGCTCTTTTTGATTGTTTTGATGTTAATTTGATATAAATTTATTGCATAACAAAAAAAATTAAAAAATTGTTCACAATTTATTAATTTTCTAAAGTTATTATTTTAATGTCAGGTCGAAGACCTTTAATATAAATTACTCCCTTGAAAGAGCTCAACCAAGCTCTTTTTTTTTTTTTTTATAATTCAAACTGTTTCTTTGGAAAAAGAGATAAATAAAAAAGTTGACTTTGCAGTCAACTTAATTTCTCAAATATGGTTTTTTAATATAATAATAAATTATGAAATCTTTACTGAATGATTATTAACAATGGACAATCATGCGTTTTCTCATATTTTCATAGACACTTTTGTAAAGTTTGAAGGTTTTTACAGCATCGACATCATCACAGTTCATATCGGGATGATATTTTTCGATGATTCCGTTCCAGCCTATTTTGAGTATTTCCTCTTGGATTTCATTGAACTTTGCTATTAACCTTTGTTTGTCTTCAGCAGATTTCATTAAAACTCCCCCTTAACAAATAAAATACTATATATAAAATACATAGTTAACAATGTATACATAATTAATCGAAACGGTTATGCAAATATATATTCTTTCTCTTTCTTATAAGTAAATTATACCATGGAACATTTTTTCAATCAATATATTTATAAAGCGTTTGGACACATAACTGTTTATGTTTATAATAACAAGAAGATATTAATTTATTTACAGTATATGTTTATGATAAACCTTTTATGACTACTGACGGGAAAAACTTTCGGTATAAATTTAAAAAGCTTAAGATAAATTATCCTAAGCTTTTGCAGAAACTAAACATATTAATATTCTTAAAAATTTTATTTAATTGATAACTTTATTTTCTTCTCTTCTTTTTTGATTTTGATTGTAAAGCTTCCAGATTTTTATTGGCAGAACGCATCATAAAGAAAAATGAAATACCCAGTAATGCAATACCGGCAAGTATATAAATCCATCTCCAGTATGACGGCATATCTATTTCACCTCCAATAATAATAAAAATTCTACCATATAATAGCCGTAAAATCAATCAGAATAAATTAAATAATTGATAATATTAATTTTTTTAGAGAAACTAATACTATAATATATCACTGAAATTGGTGCTTTGAACTGATAATTCTCAGTAACAGTATAAATATTTTGATTTCTTCAAAATCAAATTCATATTTGCAAGGAATTTGGTAAGATAGGTGATTTTTGAATATTAGTCAAAAAAGTATAAAGGAGTAAATATGAGGGTAGCAGTTATACTTGGCGCGGGTTTTTCAAAAAACTCAGGACTACCGGTACAATCCGAGATACCGGGATTGTTAATAGAAAATCAGGAGGATAACCCTTTTGAAACTAATATTTCTCAGGCGATACAAAGGTTTTATGAGGATGTGTTCGGTTTTTCTGAAGGAGAACTGCCTCCGAGTTTGGATGACCTTTTAACCTGCATAGATATATCAACCAATTCAGGGCATCATTTGGGCATAAAGTATTCACCTTTGCATCTTAGGGCTATCAGGAGATTTATAATTTACAGACTTTTTAAAATGTTAGAGGATAAGTATTGCTATTCTGAAACTGTTTTCAGTTTGGTCAGCAAGCTTTTGAAAGCGTACGGTAAAGTAGATTTTATAGTACTAAACTGGGATACTGTACTGGAAAAATACATAAATCTTATTAATTCCGGTTATACTGTAAATTATTGCAATGGAGGAGAATATATAAGAAATGTAAGTTCCGACAAGGCTTTGAAAGAGATAAAAATAATAAAAATTCATGGCTCCAGTAACTGGCTCTATTGCGATAATTGCAGAGCTTTGTTCAACGACAGTTACGGAGATGTTCCCTTGATAAAAAAGGCGGGATTTAAGGTGACCGATTTTGAAATTTTAGGCGATTTTAAACAGGATATTGGGAAATTTACAGACGGTGAGGAATGCTTAATCTGCGGAGATCGGATATCATCGCATATTGCTACATTCAATTTCAGAAAATCTTTTAAGGAAAATTCCTTTCCGCAGTTGTGGGATGAGGCAGAAAAGGCTCTGACATTTTCGGACAAATGGATTTTTATAGGTTATTCACTACCACAAGCTGATTATGAGTTCAAGCATTTACTGAAAATTTCTGAACTGAAGTTAAGGCATAAAAATAAAAGAAAGCACGAAATAGATGTCGTCCTTCTGAACAGTACATCTACGGCGGCTAAATATATAAGTTTTTTTGGACAAAGAAAAGTAAAGATTTATAATGGAGGAATAAACGAGTATATTAAGTATATAAGTTAAACTTGATTTTAGACAGTATAATTTATTTTAAGCAGTTGCAAAAAGAATAATATTTTTTTATGATATTTGTTTTAATGCTTAATATTTTGGAAATTTGCTGTTATAATATAGTCTGGACATTATGAATTGGCAGTTTTATAAAAATATAATGTTAAGGGGTATCAGAGTTGAATATTAATAATGCTAGATTTGAAAAAGGTGCAGTTAGGCCTGAACAGTATCCTGACAATGATATACCGGAGATTACCTTTGTCGGAAGGTCAAATGTTGGAAAGTCTTCCTTAATAAATGCTTTATTGAACAGGAAGAATCTGGCGAAAGTTGCGTCAAAACCTGGCAGAACGAGGGAAATCAACTTTTTTAATGTAGATGACACAGTGTATTTTGTTGATTTGCCGGGATACGGTTATGCAAAGGTTTCAAAGGAAGTTAAATATGCCTGGAGCGAATCGATTGAGACTTATTTGAATACCAGCAAGAAACTTAAAATGATTGTCATGGTAGTGGATATAAGGCATACACCTACCGAGGACGATAAAATGATGAACAGATGGCTGGTAAGTTCATCACTGCCTTATGTGGTCGTTGCCACAAAAATGGACAAGATACCTCGTTCAAAGCTAAAGGAGAGGCTTTTGGATATATCAGGCACTTTAAAGCT
>ENA-OWOZ01003393-OWOZ01003393.1-bioreactor-metagenome-genome-assembly--contig:-NODE-3393-length-10514-cov-3.494299_pt1 | contig 10514 bp, 10 predicted proteins | sample MGYA00238140_ERZ651804 | MGnify/ENA primary metagenome ERZ651804 (study PRJEB26910, sample SAMN07631232) | bioreactor metagenome | isolation source: Switchgrass digestor | place: USA: Dartmouth... | reverse complement strand
ACGATTTCTGCCGGAGCTTTGGTATACTTTGCAGCAGTGTGCTTATTAAAGGTTGAAGAGGCGGTACGTATATATGAGACCGCCATATTGAAAGTGAAAAATTTTATACAAAAATTTTAAAATTTTGTCAAAAATCATGGTAAAATTTTCAAAATTAGCATTGACTTATTAGAAATCATGGTATATAATATACAAAGAACACACGTTCGATTAATAAAACAAGGAGGGTTACTCTAATTATGATAGAAAAAAAGAAAGCGCTTGAAATGGCTCTCAACCAGATAGAAAAGCAGTTCGGGAAAGGTGCCGTAATGAAACTTGGTGAAAACGCCCACCTCAATGTAGAAGTAATTCCTACAGGAGCTTTGGGTCTTGATATAGCTCTTGGAGTGGGAGGTGTACCAAGGGGAAGAATTGTTGAGATTTTCGGACCTGAGTCTTCAGGTAAAACAACAGTTGCCCTCCATATTGTGGCAGAAGCGCAAAAGGCCGGGGGAGAAGCTGCGTTTATTGATGCCGAACATGCTCTTGATCCTGTATATGCTAAGAAACTTGGCGTTGATATAGATAATCTCATAGTTTCACAACCTGATACAGGAGAGCAGGCTCTTGAAATTGCTGAAGCTTTGGTTAGAAGTGGCGCTGTTGATATTATAGTAATAGATTCTGTAGCAGCTTTAGTTCCAAAAGCAGAAATAGAAGGAGAAATGGGAGATAGTCATGTAGGGTTACAAGCTAGACTTATGTCTCAGGCTTTGAGAAAGCTAGCAGGAGCTATTAATAAATCTAAAGTAATTGTTATTTTTATTAACCAATTAAGAGAAAAAGTGGGCATCATGTTTGGTAATCCTGAAACCACAACAGGAGGTAGGGCCTTAAAATTCTATGCTAGTATACGTTTAGATGTTAGAAAAGTTGATTCCATAAAACAAGGAGATAACGTTTTAGGTAGTAGAACTAAAGTGAAAGTTGTTAAAAATAAGCTAGCACCTCCATTTAAGCAAGCAGAATTTGACATTATGTATGGAACGGGTATATCCAGAGAAGGAAACATAATAGATATTGGAGTAGAAGCTGATATAATAAATAAATCCGGTGCATGGTATAGCTATGGTGATCAAAAACTTGGTCAAGGTAGAGAAAATGCTAAGGAATTCCTTAAAGAAAATCCTAGCCTATATAATGAAATTGAGAATAAAATTAGAGAAAAATTTAATCTCTCATCTGATGTAACAGAAATAAAACCAGATGAAGATAATAAAATTAAAGATGAAAAATCAAAATAAACCTCCATTTGGAGGTTTATTTACAAGGAGTGTCATAGTTTGAGATTGCTTTTTATAACAGATACACATATTAGAGGTAATACACCTAAAAATAGAAAAGATAATTTTCCTGAAACAATAGAAACAAAGTTAAATGAAGTTAAGCAAATTATTAGAAAATATAACATTGACTATGTACTACATGGTGGCGATTTGTTTGATAGACCAGATGTTTCTATATCTATAGCAAGCAACTTTTCTAAGATTTTGAATAGTTTTGGCGTACCTATATACATAATAAGCGGAAATCACGACGTATATGGTCATAATCCTGATACCGTTAGTAGAAGCATATTAGGTCTATTAGATGCACTAGATGTAGTAAGATTGATTAGAGAAGGTGAAGTTATATACCTAAATAAAGATGGAATCAAAGTTCAGTTAACGGGGCAGCCATATGTATACAATATTGATCATGAAGGGTATAGATCTAATTATATAGTAGATGAGATTTCAGAAGAAGTTGATTATTCAATCCATATGGTCCATGGAATGTTGCTAAATAGGCCATTTATAGAAGGAATTCCATATACATTAATAGATGACATAAAAAGCACAAAAGCAGATATAACCCTTTGTGGGCATTATCATTCTGGATTTGGGATAATAAAAGTAGATGACAAGTATTTTGTAAATCCCGGCAGTTTAGTTAGAATTACAAATAGTTTAAGTGAAATAAATAGAATACCTAAAGTTGCAATAATTGAGCTTGAGGATACTATTGATATAAAACTGATTAATTTGGAAACAGCTTTGGATGGCAATGAAATATTGGATAGGCGTGAAATAGAAAATCACATTTTTAAAAGTGAAATGCTCTTTGATTTTAAACAGACTATTGATAGGGTTATTAACTTTGAGAAATTAGAGATAAACGAAATCTTATTGGAAGTATCTAATGCAGAAGGAGTTTCTGAAGAGGTTAAGAAAGAAGCACTAAGGCGAATATCTAATTCTCAGATGAAAAATTTAGGAGATGAACTTTAATATGATCTACATTAAAAAGATAATACTGGAAAATTTTCAATCCCATAAATACACTGAGTTAGAGTTTGACTATGGATTAAATGTAATAGTAGGTCCATCTGATCAAGGGAAAACTGCCATAATAAGAGCTCTTAAATGGGCACTCTTTAATGAACCCTCTGGAGATTTTTTTATAAGAGAAGGAGAAAATGAATGTAGCGTAACGGTTGTATTCAGCAATGGTATTAAATTAAAAAGATATAGAAGCAAAACTAAAAACTATTATCATCTGTATGACAATAGTGGGCAGGAAATTGTTTATGAAGGCTTTGGTACAAAGGTTCCTCAGGAAATAATCGATAAGATTTCCTTAAGAAAAGTATTATTAGATGAGAATAGACCCAATTTAATCAATATAGGCGAACAGTTAGAAGGCCCATTTTTGCTATCGGAAAAGAGCTCTACAAGGGCTAATGCAATAGGACGATTAGTTGGGGTACACATTATTGATGATGCATTAAAGGATACGTTAAAGGATAATAGGAATTTAAATATGAAAAAGAAAAGTCTAGAAGAATCTGTAGAAAAATTGACTGCCAGTCTATTAGAATATGAGTATTTAGATGATTTAATTATAAAAGCTAATAAGTTAAATGAGATAAAAAATGAAATTTATAATAAACAGTTGAGATTAAATGAACTTCTTCAGAAAAAGAGGGAATTAGAACAAGTTACTAAAGAAATTAAATCTTTAGAAATTTATATAAATAAATTAAAAAATCTTGATATAATAGCGAATTTAGAAATTCAATTATCTGATAAGGTAAGAAAATATAAATATATTTTTGCAAAATATGAAAGTTTAAACATAGTGAAAAATAATATTAAGTATAATGAAAATGTACTCTTATCTTTAAGAAACATTGACATGGTAGAAGATCAGATAAAAAGGTTAAATCTAATGATTGATAAGAATGCTAGACTAAATAGCATTTTAAATAAATACAATGCTGCAAGAAAAGAAATATTTCTTAATAAAAATATATTAAGCAGTTTAAAGGGAATAGATAGCGTTGAAAAAAACTTAAACTTAATAAGTACAAAGTATGATGAACTTATAAAAATGCATGAATTAAAAAGCAAATTTGATAATATTAACAAGAACATTTCAATTGGGAAAGTATATATTGACAAATTGTCAAATATAGATCTAATTACTCGCCTAAAGGATTCTATAGAGTGTAAGTACAATTTATTGCTTGACTTATTGTCAAAAAAGAAGAATTATGACCTTACTCAAAATGAGATATCAATGGTAATAAGCAATCTACAATCTTTAAAAGATGAAATGAACAATTACCTAGAACAATATAGGAGGATTTTAAATAATATTAAAATTTGTCCTTTATGTTTTAGTCATATTGGTAAAGAGAATATTGAAACTATAATCCAAAATTATCAAAGGGAGGAGATACATTGAAGAACTACGAGAAAGAATTAAATACTTTAAAAGAAAAGCTAGAAAAGGCAAAAAGTTTAAAATATAGAGCAGAAGCAAGATTAGAACAGCTTAATAACCAGCAGCAAGAAATAATAAAAGAATTACAAGAACTTGGTGTTAATCCTGAAGATTTAGAAAAGGAAATCAATAAGTTAACTGGAGAGATAGAAGAACTATTTAAAGAAGCTAATGAATTAATGCCAAATGACATTTTAGAAAAGAAGTGATGCTATGATTAGAGATTATAATGAATTAGATAGTTTATTATTGAAACTTAACTCTTTTATTTCAAAAGAACAAGGGAAGAGGGAAAGCATACTGGAGCAAATTGAAGAAGATAAGAGAAGAATCAAAGAAATAGAAGAGCAAATTCAATTAAATGAAAAAGTAGTAATATTGTTGCAAAAGACTTCTGAATTTGCAAGAAATCAAGCTAAGCTGCAAATTGAATCCTTAGTCACAAATTGTCTACAATATATATTTGAAAATAATATTGAATTTAAAATCGAGATAGAAGAATCTTATAATAAACCAAGTGCTGATTTTTTTGTTATTACCAAAGATAATGATGTTACAATAAAAACTAAACCAGAACTTTCGAGAGGCGGAGGTATAATAGATATTATATCTTTAGCTTTACGTATTGCTTTTTTGCAAATACATAAACCCATTATTGAAGGCCCTCTTATATTAGACGAACCTGCAAAACATGTGAGCGAAGACTATATCTATAATGTTGCAGAGTTTCTGAAAAAAGCATCAGAAATGTTCCATAGACAGATAATTATGGTTACTCATAATAATCATTTAGCTGCTATTGGTTCAAATACTTATAGAGTTGAACTTAAAGGTACTGTAAGCCAAGTTGAAAAAGTAGGATTAAATTAATATTCTTGACAGATTTATCAAAAAGTAATAAAATAATAGCGAACTATAATCATTTAGAATTTGGAATTAATGTGTATATTCTATAAGCCGGAAATAAAATACGGTTTATATTTTTATTCTTTTATATTTTTATTCTAAATAAATAGATAATTTAAACTGATGAATGAAACTTGAAAACTTAATAGAACGGAGGTGCATCGTTATTGATATCATAGTTTACATTTTAGTAGCTGCCATAGGAATTATTGCAGGTTTTTTGATAAGAAAAACCATTGCTGAAAAGAAGATAGGAAATGCAGAAGAATTAGCAAGAAAGATCATTGAAGATGCTAACAAGGAAGCTGAAACAAGTAAAAAAGAAATATTATTAGAAGCTAAAGAAGAAGCGCATAAAATAAGGCTTGAAAATGAAAGAGAAAATAGGGAAAGAAGATTAGAGATTCAAAAACAGGAAAAGCGTTTATTGCAAAAAGAGGAATCTCTAGATAAGAAAGCTGATTCCTTGGAGAAAAAAGAAGAAGCTTTGATCATAAAGGAAAAAGAGCTTGAAGAGAAAGAAAGTAAAATTAATGAATTATATGATCAACAACTAAAAGAATTAGAGAGATTATCAGGACTTACATCTGAAGAAGCAAAAGAACTGTTGTTAAATGATGTTAAGAAAGAAGTAGATTATGAAGCTGCAATGCTAATTAGAGAAATGGAAAGCAGACTTAAAGAAGAATCAGATAAGAAAGCTAGAGAAATAATCTCATATGCTATTCAGAAGTGTGCTGTTGATTATGTTGCTGAATCTACTGTTACCGTAGTTTCTCTTCCTAATGATGAAATGAAAGGTAGAATAATAGGAAGAGAAGGCAGAAATATCAGAACATTAGAAACATTAACTGGTATTGATTTAATAATAGACGATACTCCTGAAGCTGTAGTACTTTCTGGTTTCGATCCTATTAGAAGAGAAATAGCAAGAATTGCACTAGAAAAATTGATAACTGATGGTAGAATTCATCCAGCTAGAATAGAAGAAATGGTTGAAAGAGCAAAGAAAGAAGTCAATAATTTAATAAGAGAAGAAGGTGAACAAGCAGCTTTTGAAGCAGGAGTACATGGTCTTCATAGTGAATTAATAAGATATTTAGGTAGATTAAAATTTAGAACAAGTTATGGACAAAATGTCCTTAAACATTCAATAGAGGTTGCTAAACTAGCTGGTACAATGGCTGCTGAATTAGGGGTAAATGTAAAGGTTGCCAAAAGAGCAGGTTTGTTACACGATATTGGAAAAGCAGTTGACCATGAAATAGAGGGACCTCATGTTGATATAGGAGTAGAACTAGCTAGAAAGTATAAAGAATCAAATGAGGTAATTCATTGTATTGCAGCTCATCATGGAGATGTAGAACCAAGAACTGTCGAAGCTGTGTTAGTACAAGCAGCTGACGCTATATCTGCAGCAAGACCTGGAGCTAGAAGAGAAACTCTAGAGGCATATATTAAGCGTTTAGAAAGATTAGAAGAAATAGCAAATTCCTTTGAAGGAATAGAGAAATCCTATGCAATTCAAGCAGGCCGAGAATTGAGAATTATGGTTAAACCAGAAGAATTGGATGATAATCAAACAGTTCTTATTGCTAGAGAAATAGTCAAGAAAATTGAAGAAGAGCTAGATTATCCAGGTCAAATAAAAGTTAATGTCATAAGAGAAACTAGAGCAATTGAATATGCTAAATAACCATAACTTGTTTAACCGTTAAAAATTTTTATAAAAATCTCATTATTTTTTTAAAATAAAAGAGGAATTTTATAAAATTTGTAGAATATTTAATAAAATATAAATTAATCATTATTCAAATAATTTTAAAAGAGGGGGATATATAATGGATGTATTAAAAGTATCAGCAAAATCAAGCCCAAATGCTGTAGCAGGAGCACTGGCTGGAGTTTTAAGAGAAAAAGGCAATGCCGAAATCCAAGCCATAGGAGCAGGTGCTTTAAATCAAGCAGTTAAAGCTGTAGCCATAGCACGAGGATTTGTAGCACCTAGTGGAATTGATCTAATTTGTATACCAGCGTTCACAGACATTGAAATTGATGGAGAAGAAAGAACAGCAATTAAACTAATTGTTGAACCAAGATAATTTTTTAATGGAATAAGAAAAAACCTACTATTTTTTAGTAGGTTTTTTTATTTTGTAAAAAACTCAATGATTGTATATAATATACTTGTAGTATACTTGAGAGCAAAATAATCAATTTAAAGGAGAGTTGTAATTGATTTTCGATTTACATATTCATACTAATTGCTCAGATGGATTATTAACACCTGAACAAGTAATTGATATAGCTGTTAATAAAGGGCTCGATGGTATAGCAATAACAGATCACGATACGATTTCCTCCCTTGAAACTGCCATAGAATACAGTAAGAAATATAAATTTACTGTTATTCCAGGTATTGAATTTGGCTGTGTATTTCATGGGGAAGAAGTGCATGTTTTAGGGTATTTTATTGACTATAAATCTTTAGATATAATTAAAGCAACGGAAAAACTAAGAGAAAACAGAATCAATAGGGCTAAAGAAATGGTAAAAAAGATAAATTCTTTAGGTATGAAGTTAACATATGAAGAAGTAAAGAGATTTTCACAAGATGACTATGTTGGTAGACCTCATATAGCTAGAGCTTTAATTGAAAAAGGATATTTCTGCAGTATGGAAGAAGCTTTTAATAAACTGTTAGATAAGGGAAAACCAGCTTACATTGAAAGAAAAACATTAGGATTAAAAGAAACTGTAGATTTAATACATAAAGTAAATGGAATTGCCATATTAGCACATCCTGGAATAATAAAAAACAAAGAAGTAATTGATTATTGCATCGATAATGGAATAGACGGTTTAGAAGCAATTCATTCCAAACATAAAGAAATGGATGTTAAGTATTTGCTAGATTTAGGAAAAAAATATAATTTGATAATAACTGGGGGTTCAGATTGTCACGGAAGAATAATTAATGGAGATTTTCTTATGGGAAAATATTACGTAAATTTAGATTATATCCCCAAAATGAAAGGAAGATTATAATTGGTTGATTATAAGAATGAAAGAAATAGACAGTTTCCATCAAAAATCAGTACTACTACCTTCGTGAAACTTTATATATTACATTTGCTAAAAGAAAGAAGTTATTATGGAAATGAAATAATTGATGAAATAAAAAACCGATTAGATGGAAAATGGGAACCAAGCCCTGGTATGGTGTATCCCTTATTAAGAGATTTAGAAGAAGAAGGATATGTAAAAGGTTGGTGGGATGAACCTGATAAAAGGTCAATTAGAAGATATAGGCTTACAGATGAAGGATATAAGCATTATCAGGTTATTTTATTGCAAAATAAATCTGTGTTTGAAGACTCTTTGATTATAGTTAAAAATATCTTAAAAGATATATATAATAAAAAACTATAACATTATACAAAGATTATGGAGGTTGATGTGATGAATTTTAATCTATCTAAAAAGGGGTTGGAGATTTCTCCATCAGTTACACTAGAAATTACTGCAAAGGCCAAAGAAATGAAGTCAAAAGGCATAGATGTTATTAGCTTTGGTGCAGGAGAACCAGATTTTAATACCCCAGAAAATATCAGAAAAGAGGGAATTAGGGCTATAGAAGAAGGATTAACTAAATATACTCCTGCTTCTGGTATTAAAGAGTTGAAAGAAGCTATATGTGTTAAATTCAAAAGAGATAATAATATTGAATATAGCCCCGAAAATATAATCATATCTAATGGAGCAAAACATTCATTATTTAATGCTTTAATGGCTATTATAAATCCTGGAGATGAAGTTATCATAGGAGTACCTTATTGGGTTAGTTATCCCGAATTAGTTAAGATTGCAGGAGGAAAACCTGTTTTTATTAATACATTAGAGGAAAATGAGTTCAAGTTTACAGTTAATGATTTGGAAAATGTTAAGACAAGCAATACTAAAGCAATAATATTAAACAGCCCTAGCAATCCTACTGGATCTATTTACAATAAGGAAGAATTAGAGGAAATAGCAGATTGGGCAGTAAAAAATAGTGTATTTGTAATTTCAGATGAGATATATGAAAAATTAGTATATGATGGTGAACATGTTAGTATAGCTTCATTAAATGAGGATATAAAAAATCTCACAATAGTTATAAATGGAATGTCAAAAGCTTATTCAATGACAGGATGGAGAATTGGATTTTTAGCAGCAAATAAAGAGGTTGCTAAGGTAATAAGTAATATTCAAAGTCATACTACTTCTAATCCTTGCTCTATTTCTCAATATGCTAGTGTAGTGGGGCTCAATGGAGATCAAACTGCTGTAGAAGAGATGAAAAAACAGTTTGAAAAGAGAAGAAATTATATGGTAGATACTATTAACTCCATATCAGGATTAAGTTGTAGAAAACCTAAAGGTGCATTCTACATCATGGTCAATATTAAAAAGCTAAAGGGCACAGTTATTAAAGGAGTAAAAGTAGATAGTTCATTAGATTTAGCTAAAGTACTTCTAGAAGAGGGTAAAGTTGCTGTAATTCCAGGTATTGGATTTGGGGATGATGATTATATTAGGTTGTCCTATGCAACCTCTATGGAAAATATAGAGGAAGGATTAAGGAGAATTAAGGCTGTAATAGAAAGTTAATAAAATAAATTTGAATAGAAATAAAGTTTACATAATAAAATTATGTCAACTAGAAGGAAGCTGGAGGACTTAAAAAGCCGAAAGGCAGGTCTGGAGGATCAGGCAAAGGATAAGAAGCAAGCCTTATACACCCTGGAAAGCAAAATCCAGACCGAAAAGCAGCAGCTGGAAGGTAAAAGCTCCAGGCTGAAGCTGCTGGAGGACATGAAAAGGGGCTATGAAGGCTTTAACAAGACCGTTAAGGAAATCTTAACTGCCTGCAGGTCCAATGAAGCCGTTGCCCACAAGGTATGCGGCGTAGTGGCATCACTTATCCAGGTACCGAGGGAGTATGAAACTGCAGTTGAAACCGTTCTGGGGGGCAGCCTGCAGCATATTGTCACAGAGGATGAGGAGGATGCCAAGTATCTGATTGAATTCCTCAGGAAAAACAACTACGGCCGGGCTACATTCCTTCCGGTCTCCTCGGTCAAGGGCAGAACTTTGACTTCAAAGGAACGGGAAGTTTTAAATATGAAGGGCTGCAGGGGCATAGCATCCGAGCTGGTAACCTGTGAGCCCAAGTACAGGGGCATTCTGGACAGCCTGCTGGGCAGGGTGGTTATATCGGAGGATCTGGATACGGCAATTCAGATGGCCAGACGATTCTCCTATGCCTTCCGCATAGTAACCCTTGCAGGCGATATAGTAAACCCCGGCGGCTCCATGACCGGCGGCAGCAGCGCTGTAAAGGGCATAAGCATTCTTGGACGCAACCGTGAAATAGTGGACCTGCAAAAGGAAATAGAAAAGCGCAGAGCCACACTGTCTGAGATGGAGGCCAGCCATGAAAGGGAGCTGGCTGAGTACAGGGAGCAGAAGGCCGGCCTGGAACAGCTGGATAATACCTTAAGGCAGCTGGAGCAGCAGCTGTCCTCTGAGGAGGAAAGCCACAGCCGGGTAACCTCCCAGAGACAGCAGACCCAAAAGGACCTGTCTGCACTGGAAAGCGAAAAGCAGCAGCTCCTGCACGACCTGGAGGATATTGATAAAACCAAAGAGCAAACCCAACAGGAGCTTGATGAGCTGGAAAGCAAGAATGCAGACATCAATCAGGCTGCCAGGGAGTCGGAACGCTTCCTCAAGGAGAAGTTATCTGCCAGGGA
>ENA-OWOZ01003386-OWOZ01003386.1-bioreactor-metagenome-genome-assembly--contig:-NODE-3386-length-10526-cov-4.056848_pt1 | contig 10526 bp, 8 predicted proteins | sample MGYA00238140_ERZ651804 | MGnify/ENA primary metagenome ERZ651804 (study PRJEB26910, sample SAMN07631232) | bioreactor metagenome | isolation source: Switchgrass digestor | place: USA: Dartmouth... | reverse complement strand
CCGATAAGTCACCCGAAGCTGCCTGACGTGCAGTGTTTATGATTCTGTTGATGGTCCTGCCCATGCCCATTGATATGAACAATCCTACACCAATGGCGAATGCTGATCCAATAAGTACGATGATAATTGTCCAGACCGAGATGGTTCGGGATGCTCTCATCAGCACACTCATTGGAATAAGGGATACGATTAAATATTCGGTGGTGCCTATATAAGTGTATACCATCAGATACTCCTTATTGTTATAGGTTACATAGTCCAGTCCTTCTGCGGCGCCATCCTGGTATATTTTTTGTATAAAGTCGAGATCGTAAAGATTTACGGTTTGATTGTCCCCCGATTCCGCTGTGTCTGAAGCAGATGAGATAACTCTTCCATCGGGACTGAGCAAATGATATTGACCCTGGCTTCCTTCTGCAAGTTGATTTAACAGTTTCTGAATACTCGACAGTTTAATATCGATAAAAAGGTAACCAAGCTGCCTGGCATTGGTTATATTCCTTATGCTTCGTGCCACTGTAATGGCATAAGGAATACTGTTTGTACTGGTAGATTGATGGTTTTTGTCGATGTATTCGTGCCATCCGGCATATACCACCTTGCCTGCCTTTTCTGTAATCTTTTTGGTCAGGCTGTCCTCGAGAAACGCCTGGTAATCAATATCACCGAAATAGTAGGTGGTTGTGGCAATTGATTTTTTATTGTCCGCGACGATGCTGATATCTGCCACAAATTGTTTGTAAAAACCAAGTTGGTTATTACACTGGACAAATCATTTCTTAATTCAAAATTTTTCATTATATCATCTGATATGCCTGAAATATATGTTTGCAGATCATTATTGGCAAGAAGTTGTGTAGAGATGGATTCAATATTGCTAAACATTAATTCAAGGTAGTTTTTTACCTGTCTTAAAGTATCCATCGTGGAAGTTTGAGCTTCCTCTTTAAGTGCATTCTTGGAGACATTGAAGGATACAATTCCCAACAGGATAACTGGAATGACAGTAAGGATGAATGAGGTCAGGAGCTTTGAGCGGATGGTTTTAAAGCTGAAAATGTTTTTGACTTTGATCAATTTTTCAGTTTTCATAATATTCTCATCTACCCCTCGAATCAGATGTTCATTATTTTTATCGACATAAAACAGGCGTATCATTATATATGGAGATACCAGCCTGTTAAATTAATTTAAAAATTTATAATAACCGGATTATACTTGAAAATTTAGCTTTAGAATCATGCTGATGGCTTAACGCTGCGAAGTCTCATTTCTTCATCCGGAATGGTTGATCCTGTTCCCTTGCCTTACGGTTTGAATCTCCAATGATATTAAGGGGGATAAATATAAATTGCAGCAAATAAAAAAGAGGCGGGATATTTTCCGCCTCTTGACCGGTTTTGATTAAATCTTGAAAACACTGATGGATTCCTTCATCCTGTTGGACAGCTCACCAAGCTCTTTTGCCAGTGAAGCAAGGTGTTCGATGCTTGCCAGCTGTTCCTGGGTTGATGCGTTGACTTCCTGGGACGATGCTGCGGTTTCTTCCGATACCGCCGAAATGTTCTGTATTGATGACAGTGAATCGGCTTTGCATGCATTCATCTCGCCGGTTTCTCCCCTGATTTCTTCAATCCTTTCGGCAAGTGCCTGCATTGAAGAAGTTATTTTCCTGAAGAACTCAATGGTGTTATTAACGGTTTCATTCTGAGCCCTTAATGATTCCTCCATTTCAGTCGAGCGCATGACCGTTGCCTGTGTCTGCTTAAGCGTGTTGTTTATTATTGATGAAATTTCCTTTGTAGCTGCCATGGATTGTTCGGCAAGCTTCCTGACTTCATCGGCAACCACTGCGAAACCACGTCCTGATTCACCTGCTCTTGCCGCTTCAATTGCAGCGTTTAGTGCCAGCAGGTTGGTTTGATCGGCAATCGACCTTATAACATCCACGATTTTAACAATGGATTTCGACTGCTTGTCAAGGGCTTGTATGTCATTGGTAATTGCTATGGTATTTTCGGTTGTCTCAACTGTTTTCTTTTCCAGTTCTTCCACTGTAACCAGGCCCTGGTTTGTAACATCGATTGCTTCTTTTGACAGTGTTTCAATTTCGTTCGTGGTATCAGATACCTTGTTTATTCTCATTGCAAGCTGATCCATCAGGCTTACGCTTTCTTCGGCGTTGCTGGCCTGATCGGATGCTCCCTTTGCAATTTCCTGTATTGCAACGGTGATATCCCTTGAAATTTCGGAAACATACCCGGTTGTTTCGGCGACCATTGTGGCTGAATCGGCTACTTTGCCCGAGATTTCAATGGTGTTTGCAATCAGGTTCCTGGTATTCGTAATCATGGTGTCAATGGCTTTTGCCAGTTGGCCAAGCTCGTCTTTCCTTGTTGAAGTAAATTGAACCGATAAGTCACCCGAAGCTGCCTGACGTGCAGTGTTTATGATTCTGTTGATGGTCCTGCCCATGCCCATTGATATGTATAACCCTATGCCAATGGCAAAAATCGTGCCTATAAGTACAAGGATTATTGTAGATTTAAGGATGTTACGGGATGCATTCAGAAGAACGCTCTGTGGAACGAATGAAACAAGCATGAAATCTGATGTTCCAATATATGTATATGAAAACAGGTATGGTTCATTCTTGTATTTTACAATCTTTGATCCTTCAGTAGCGCCATCCTGATAAGCTTCCTGTATGAAATCCAGATCGAAAAGGGAAACCGTGTTTTCGTCCGATTCCTGGGATTCACCCGAATTTACCGTTGACGACAGTACCCTTCCGTCGGAAGTGAGCATGTGGTATTCACCTTCACTGCCTTCTGCAAGCTGATTTAACAGGTCTTGTATACTTGATAGCTTTACATCAATAAATATATAGCCTGAGTCTTTTCCACGGCCAAGATTTTTCAAAAGTCTCACTGCCGTAAAAGAATATCTCCTGGTATCAGTGCCAAGATGACTGTCCAGCAATTCATGCTTTCCTGCGAATACCAGCTGACCATTCTTTTCTTTTGCCTTTTTTACCAGTTCGTCTTCAAGAAAACGTTCATAGCTGTAATTCTGCAGTTGGAAACTGGCTGAAGATATCGGGTTGTTATTCTCAACTATTATGTTTATACCTTCCAGGAACTTATAGCTTGCGGTTATACTTGTTATAGTACTGCTAATATCATTTAGAAGTTCATAATTCCTCATTATATCGCTTTTATCAGTTGCCATATAGCTCTGCAGATCTTGATTGCTTATAAACTGAACGGATATTGAGTCGATATTGGAAAGCATAAGTTCAAGATAATTCCTTGCTTGCCTCATTTCAACCATTGTATTGGTCTCTGCCATATTCTGAATTGCATTTTTTGAAATATTGTAAGAAACCGTTCCCAACAATATAACCGGGATGGTGGTAAGAATAAATGCTGTTAACAGCTTTGATCGAATGGTTTTAAAACTGAAAATACCGGATATTTTTTCGAGAATTTTCTTTAATCCCATAATAAAATAACCCTGCCTTTATCAGATATAGTTTGATATACTTATCGACAAATATAGACAAATATTTTAGATTGCTTTTTACCAAATAAAGACATTCAGAACATTAAAAAATTTATTTATTTTATATAGAACCGGGGAAAAATAATCGTGTTTTAAGACTCTTTTTCACCGGATTACTTGATTAATGCGATTAACCGCCCGATGTACCACAATAGAACGTACCGGAAGGTGAAACTTCGATGAATATTTGGCATGACATGGACCCCGGCGAAATAAGCCCGGATGAGTTTATCGCTGTAATTGAAATTCCTGCGGGAAGCAAAAAGAAGTATGAACTGGACAAAAGAACAGGATTGCTTGTATTGGACAGGATTCTTTATACATCAACCCATTACCCGGCCAATTATGGTTTTATCCCGAGGACTTATGCGAATGATAAGGATCCTCTTGATGTGCTGGTTTTATCCAGCGAATCCCTTGATCCGATGATCATGGTGAAATGCTACCCGATAGGTGTTGTGCGAATGGTGGACTGTGATGAAGTTGACGATAAAATAATTGCAATACCGCTAAAAGACCCTACCTGGAATTTCTATAAGGATATTTCAAACATCCCGCCGCATATATCGGATGAAATATCCCATTTTTTTGAGGTGTATAAAAATCTGGAGAACAAGGTTTCTGCAGCAACCGAAGTTCTCGGCCCTGATTACGCAAAGACTGTTATCTCCGAAGCCGTTCATATGTATGAAAAGCATTTTTGCGGCAGGATTACCTGATAAAGAACACGTGATGGACTATTTGTCTGTTTCAGGGGTTAACATAACAGCGAGGGATTTGGCACAGGGCACCGCATTTCAAAGCCATGCTGTATTCCGGGAAAAAACGGTATTTTTCAGCGTTGACATTAAAGGTAAATCATGCGATAATTAGTTGTAAAAAATTATGAAATGGGGCGTGACAATGATTTCAAAGTAATCTCAAATTAACTGATAAACTTGCGGTAGTCTTGATAAGGCTATACTGTTGTCGGGATTTGGGTTACTTTGCCGATGTATTTTCGGTTTGATTTGTTGCGCTTATTTTATATATGTATTTATATTTCCAGCATAATAAGCCCAACTGTGTTAATCCATTTCCGACGGTAGTGTATCACGAGAAAATGGTTTTAATTCAGGAGGGTTTTATTTATGTCTTTGATTAATGTTACAAATCTGACATTCTGTTATGAAGGCAGTTACGATAATATATTTGAAAATGTTTCATTTCAGATAGATACCGACTGGAAACTCGGGTTTATAGGCAGGAACGGGAGAGGGAAGACTACTTTTTTGAACCTTCTGCTTGGCAAATATGAATATGAGGGAAATATCAGCGCAAGTGTAAACTTTGAATACTTTCCTTATATTGTCGGTGACAAGTCACAGTTAACAATGGATGTTATTGAAAAAACAGCGGGATATTTTCAGCTTTGGGAGTTACAGAGGGAGCTGTCAAAACTGGATGTGCCCGATGATGTGTTATACCGCCCTTTTGAAACCCTGAGCAACGGGGAACAGACAAAAGTACTTCTGGCTGCAATGTTCCTGAAGGAAAACAGTTTCCTGCTGATTGATGAGCCCACAAACCATCTTGATGTTGAAGCAAGGGAGCTTGTTGCCCGTTATTTAAACTCAAAAAAAGGTTTTATCCTGGTATCCCATGACAGGGTTTTCCTTGACTCATGCATTGATCATGTTTTGTCCATCAATAAGGCAAATATAGAAGTTCAAAGCGGCAATTTTTCAACCTGGTATTATAACAAGCAATTACAGGACAATTTCGAATTGAAGAAGAATGAAAAACTGAAGAAGGAAATCAAAAGGCTTGAAGTATCTGCAAAGCAAAAGGCAGGCTGGTCGGACAGGGTGGAAGCGTCAAAAATAGGTGAACATGTATTTGACAGGGGGCGTGTGGGCCATCTTGCGGCCAAAATGATGAAGCGGGCAAAAACAATAGAGAAAAGGAGAGAACAGGCGATAGAAGAAAAATCCAGGCTCCTGAAAAACATCGAAACGGCGGAATCGCTGAAGATAAAAACCGTTCAGCACCATGCAAAAAGACTTGTCGGGCTTACCGGTGTATCATTGTTTTATGGTTCAAAAAAGGTATGCGGGAATGTTTCCTTTACCATAGAGCAGGGTGACAGAATTGCATTATGGGGCAGGAACGGATCGGGTAAAAGCAGCATTATCAAACTTATCTGTGGTGAAAATATCGAGTATACCGGGAATTTGTATAAAGCCGGCAATCTTGTAATTTCATATGTCCCGCAGGATGCTTCATTCTTAAAGGGAAGCCTGAACGATTACGCAGAGGAGAGCAAAATTGACAAAAGCCTTTTTCTGACGATATTGCGCAAGCTTGATTTTGAACGGGTACAGTTTGAAAAAGACATGTCGGATTTCAGTGCCGGTCAGAAAAAGAAAGTGCTTATTGCACGCAGTTTATGTGAAAACGCAAATCTGTATATATGGGATGAGCCTCTTAATTACATTGACATCATGTCAAGGATGCAGATTGAAGAACTGCTTATGGAGCACCGGCCAACAATGCTTTTTGTCGAGCATGATATAGCTTTCTGTCAGAACATGGCAACAAAAATAATTGAGCTTTAAAGCTTGCAGTATTTCAATGTTTGCTGTAATAATTGAAATGATATGATAAATGCATAAATAAATTAAATAATATCCGGAGGTTTAAAATGGCTTGCGATTCCAAGGCTGTCTGTAACTGTACATACCCCTGTTCGCGCCGCGGCAAATGCTGTGAATGCGTGGCATATCACCGAAGAAGCTGTGAAGTGCCGGGTTGCTTTTTTTCAAAAGACGGTGAAAAAACCTATGACCGTTCAATAGAAAACCTTTATAATGATTACAGGAAAAGGGGTTTCAAATGTTAAGGCAGAGTTTCAACTCTGCCCTATTCATTATGATACCAGTTGTTTTACCAGGTCCAGGTAATATTCATGGCTTTCGCCGCGCGGAACATACAGGAACAGCTGGTATGCCTGGGTGCTGTTTTTAATGGGGACCCAGGCATAAACCATTTCAAATGGTACACTTTCATTGTTGTATGTTTCATATTTTTCCAGCAGATATATTTCCGCATTCCCAATACCTGTCTGACCCGAGAACAGGAGTTCCTTGACGGTGGAATCCCTCAGGAACTTGTTTTCGTTGAGAGAAATCACAGAATAATCTATAACAGAGAAACTGCCTGCAACCCCGTTCGCGGGCAGCAGATTAACCTTTTCAGGCAGGTAAAAAGTAAAGTAAAAAGTATCGTAGTAGGAATTATAGTATATTTCAGCTTTATATGAAGTAGGCAATACCTTCAGAACAACCTGTTCATCACTGCTGTTTCTGTTTATATACCGTATATCCGAAAGATCTCCGATAATGCCGTCGGCATAGGCGGGAAAATACAACGTACGTTCTTTGCTTATTGCCTTGTTCGCAGATAGTCTGTCTGTTTTAAGGTCAAGAAGGTATTCGTCTTTTTCACCGGTTGTAATGGTAACGATGCTGTTTTCGGTATCTACCTCATATTTGTTAATTTCCCCTATCATTGCCAGTAATTTAACTTTACCGTTTTTCCCTGTGTAAAGATATTCATAATACGGTCCTGCGGGTATTCTGCGCTTTATACTGAAACTGAAATATTCATCGGTTAAAACAAAATAACCGGGTGTAAAAGCTTCATTGTAGGTCTCAACGGTAAAATTCCTGAAGTCGACGATACACATTATTCGTCCGCCGATAGCTGCAAGGATCCTGTTATCGCTTTCAACTATTGAGTTTATATTTTCGCTCGTATCATCATTTACCGTAAAAAGAACTTCTTCCTGTGTTCCGTCTGATGCAACAATCTGTTTGTTTGACATAAAAACAAAACGATCACCTTTATTGCCTATAAACGGTCCGTTCTGTTCCCCCAAACGCTCCGCATATATGGCATTAAAAGGGTAACCGGTTTGTCTTACCGAATTGTCCTGCTTGTTTAAAACCAGGTAGGTAAGGGTATTGCCGTCGGCGATCAGCGAGTAATTGTCCCCGTCAAACCGGTATATGGGATTATAGGTTATATCCGTTGGCTTTTCACCGTTTTCGGGCGCGACCGATGGTTCAGGCACAGGTTCTGCCGCTGCAGGCACGGTTGGTGTAGGTGCCAAAGTGGGGGTGGGTGTTGGTGTAGGAGTAGGCGTAACAGTCGCAGGTTTGGGGGTGGGTTTAGATGTTGGCGTTGCCTGAACGGTGGGTTCAGGTGCCGGGGTTTCGGTTGGTTCAGGTGTTGGTTCTGTTGTTATACCCGGTACTTGGGTTGGTTGAGCGCTGGGTATTGGCGTTACCGAAACAGCGATCTTTTTTGCATCCCTGCCTTTTACCGGAAACAATGATATGTCTTTTTTATCCAATATTATAAGAATTATAAGTATACAGGCCAATATACACGGAACGAGAACAACGGTTCCAAGATTTCTTTTCATTGCCTCAACCACCCTTTATTTCAATTTGAACTGCCATACTTATTTGGTTTTCTGCATGGATTTACATATTAGTTCCCTTAACAGATTCATTTATCTACATTATATAACATGATTTCCCCATAAACAATATGGAAAACATTCGTTCGATGTTGAATCAGTTAAAAATGCGTTTGTAATTGTCTTCCCTGTAACCGGTGACTTCCATCAAAAATGACTTCAAATCCCTGTTGCTGTCCCTAATATCGTCCATTTTCACATCGGCTTTAACTCTTCCGTATCTTAGGACTATTACCCGATCGAGAAAGTTCTCTATTTCGTCAATAAGGTGGGTGGCAAGTATAATTGTCTCGTTATCTTTCAGACAGGATATCATCAGTTTCAGGAAATCACGTCTTGTGAATATGTCTTTGCCGTTAAACGGCTCATCCATAAGAATATAATCAGCTCTTTTACAGAACCCTGCCGAGATTTCAAGCTTTGCTTTCTGGCCATGAGAAAAATTTTTTATTTTCTGTGTTATATCCAGTTCAAAATACTTTAAAAGCTTAATATACCTTTCCATATCAAAACCCGGTAACATATTTGAAAGGAATTCCCCGTATTCCAGTGGTTTCATTGATGGAAAGAAGCTTCCTTCGCAGGTGATGTATGACATTTTGCCATACATTTGATGTACAGGTTTTCCTTCAATTAACACTTTACCTTCATTTAATTCGCAAAGGCCCATTATTGCTTTTAATAACGTGGTTTTGCCCGAACCGTTTTCACCGATTATTCCCACAATCTCACCCTTGTTTATCGTAAGTGTCTCTTTTTCCAGTCCGGTATGAGAAGAGCCATAATACTTTTTAACTCCAATAACTTCAATCATATTCCCACCCCTATCTTACGTCAATTAAATGAAACTCCCTGTAATCATAAGAGTTATATCCGAAGGACATGTCATTTATATATAAATTCCGGTAATAATCCTGGTTGGCATCGGTGACAAGCTCTCCGCTGTAAACCAAAAAGGTCTTGTCATTATCGGTCTTATAGGCGAATATCATTAAGTGCCCCGGAGTCAGTACCTGTGAAGGGTAATTGCTTAATTCTTCAATGTTTTTGGTTAATGCAATGACATACAGCATATCATCCTTCGATGCAATCATATGAGGATACATTTCCTGGTTGCTGTATTCGGTGACTTTATGTTTATGGCTTAAGCTTTCACCTTCGATCCCGATGCTTAATATAACCTTTTCATTTAAACGGTTTTCGTTTGCGTATTTCAGGTAAATGTTAAGATAACTGTCTCTTACAAAGCCCTGGTATTCGGGAAAGCCTTCTTCGGATGTAATATCGTTAAAAGCCAGTTCATCGAGCACCTTGCCCTCTGTATTATAGAGCCTGGCTTTAAATTCATTGTCTTCAAACAGAAGCAAGACCAATTTGTCTTTAACAGCCTCAAGTCCCAACACTTCCATATTTGTATCATCAAGGTCAAAACTTGTGATTATATCAACTGTACCGCGGTACTTTGAATTTTGCCACCATGGTTCAAAATTAACGGCTTTGTATATGCCGTTGCGCCCGGAGTACTCCTTTGTGCAGATAATTGAAAAATACAATTCATCATTCAGCATGGTCATTGCCATTTTGGGGAGGACGGCAGGAAAGGTTTCCCGGTTCAGGTGATGGGTTGTATCCCGTATTTCACCGGCAGAATCCAAATATTCATGTTTAATAAATTCTATATCCATACTGCTGCTTACATACCGCAATCCGGGGTTAAAAAAAATGGCAGAGAAGTCAGGAGCGGGGCGCGTATAGTCGGTATAACTTTTTGTTATTCTGGCGTAAATGTCCACACTGTCAGTATAAACCGAGCTTGATCTAACTAAAGGGTTATTGGTGTTATGGTTATTTTCATTTGGGTGTTCTTCAGTTTCAGCACCCCGGGATATTTCAAATTCATAGTTGTATATGAATGTAAAATCGTTATGCTCAAGGCCGTTTGAGAGATTTATATAGCTGTTTAACCCTGCAATATCATTTTGATGCTGGTAATATATAAACCTGCTTTCAACGGTACCGTTTTTTATTTCAAAGAATCTTCCATGATACCTGTCCTCGAGATAACCCGATATTATGATATCCTTTAAAGCGTCCCGGCTGCCTTCCAGGTCATTCAGACAAAAAGCAGAGTTATCTTTTGCATTTGCCATAAAACCGTAAGAAACTACGAAAACCAATACAGCCGGAATCAAAGCAATGAAAAATATATTTTTACTTAATTTATCCATAAACCATCATCCTTTCAGGTTTATACAACCGCGCTTTTCCTTATAAGTCTTAAACTGTCATAAATTATAAATGCCGTGGTGAAAAAAAGTGCTGCCGTTAAAGCATTTATATAATCGTTTTTATATAAGCCCAGAATGGTTAGGGGGTTTATCCTGTGTACAAGTGAGAATATAATCAGGGACAGGCTCAGAATCACAACGGAAAACCT
>ENA-OWOZ01003383-OWOZ01003383.1-bioreactor-metagenome-genome-assembly--contig:-NODE-3383-length-10527-cov-3.959234_pt1 | contig 10527 bp, 9 predicted proteins | sample MGYA00238140_ERZ651804 | MGnify/ENA primary metagenome ERZ651804 (study PRJEB26910, sample SAMN07631232) | bioreactor metagenome | isolation source: Switchgrass digestor | place: USA: Dartmouth... | reverse complement strand
TATCTCTTCTATTACTTCTTTAAAATCCCTTCCTTCCTTTGCTATAAGGGAAGGATTGGTAGTTACTCCTGATATGACACCCCACTGGTTTATCTCTCTTATTTCGTCAACATTAGCAGTATCAATAAATAATTTCATTTTTTTGCAACTCCTTTTAATATTATTTAAGCCCTCCCATTAGAACCAAATAGTATCATCTTCTCTTTGATTACTTCCTTCATAGCTTCTCTTGCAGGTGATAGCACCTTTCTTGGGTCGATGTTGTTTGGATTATCTTTAATGAAATCCTTTATAGCCTGAGTAAATGCTATTCTCAAATCTGTGTCTATATTTATCTTGTTTATTCCAGCTTCCACTGCTTTCTTTATGGAATCAGCAGGTACTCCACTAGAGCCGTGTAGTACTAGGGGTATGCCTACAAGTTCCTTAATAATCTTAATCCTGTTAAAATCAATCTTTGGCTCTCCCTTATAAACTCCATGAGCAGTTCCAACAGCTATTGCTAAGGAATCAACACCTGTTTCCTCCACAAATAGCTTTGCTTCTTCAGGATCTGTAAAGGTTGCTTCCCTTTCGTCCACTGATATATCGTCTTCTGTTCCGCCTATTTTACCCAATTCAGCTTCCACAGAAACTCCTACTGCATGGGCTATTTCAACTACTTTCTTGGTTATATCTATGTTATCCTTCAATTGGTGTTTTGAACCGTCTATCATAACAGAAGTGAAACCATGCCTTATGCATAGCATTATCTGTTGAAAATCTGTACCATGGTCTAAATGGATTGCAACGGGTACTTTTACCTTTTCAGCAGCTACTTTTGCTAATTGGGCTATATACTCAATACCAGCATACTTAATTCCTCCTTGGCTGGCTTGAAGTATAACAGGAGAATTAGTCTCTTCTGCTGCTTCCACAATAGCTTGAACTATCTCCATATTGTTTACGTTAAATGCTCCAACTGCATAGCCATTTTTGTTAGCGTGATCCAATATCTCTTTTCCTGTTACTAACATCTGTTTTCCTCCTCTTATTCTTTTTATTTAATATATATTAGATTGATACCTGGATAAGCACAAGAATATTATACTCCATAAATATTATCTTATCCAATTATAACTATATAACATATTTAACAATATTACCAGCTAGCTGCCATTGTCCTCTTTATACCTAATATTTCCCTTGCCTCATCAGGGCTTGCAATTTCTCTTCCCAATTCTCTTGCTATTTTAACTGCCTTTTCCACTAGCTCTCCATTGGATTTAGCCAATACTCCCTTGGATATATACACATTGTCTTCAAATCCAACTCTAACATGACCGCCCATTACTATTGCCATAGTTGCCATAGGAAATTCATGCCTGCCAATTCCAGTTACGGTCCAAGTGGAACCTTCTGGTATGCTTTCTACCATGTAAACAAGATCCCTTGCAGTAGCTGCTATCTGAACGCCCATTACGAAGTTAAAGTGCATTGGCTTTAGTATATATCCTTCCTTTGCAAATCTGATGGCATAATCTATCATGCCTTTATCGAATACTTCTATTTCTGGCTTTACGCCTTTTTCAATCATAGTTTTTCCAAAGTTCTTAATGGTATTTTCTGTATTGACAAATATCTCATCTCCGCCAAAGTTTAAAGTACCACAGTCTAAACTGGCCATTTCAGGCAAAAGCTCCACAGGCTGAAGTCTCTCCTCATCGCTCATGCCTACAGCTCCGCCAGTTGATGGCTGTATTATCACGTCTGGACATCTTCTCTTTATTTCCTCTATACACTCTCTAAACCTTTCCTTATCCTGAGTAGGAGTACCATCATCATATCTTACATGCAAGTGTATTATGCTCGCCCCAGCATTGTAGGCGGATTCAGCCTCTCTTCCAATTTCCTCTACTGTATAAGGTACATTTGGATTATTTTTCTTAGTAACCTCCGCTCCACATATAGCAGCTGTAATAATTAATTTGTCCATACTTGTCCCCCTTAACCAAGTATTTTCAAAGTACTACAGTTCCCAATGGGATTTAACCCTTTCTCATCTTCTCCTTCGGTACTACGCAAGTTCCCTCAGCTCTGCACACTATCACAGGTTCTTCAAGAACATCACAGGCAGAATCACTGATATCAGGCCTTGCAGTTATGACCTTTCTTGCTTCAAACATCATCCTTCTAGATGTATTCCCTACTTTAGTTATCTCCCCTACTGCTTCTATGTAATCTCCAGCATAAACAGGTGCTAAAAACTCCACATTGTGGTAAGCTACAAATAGTCCCTCATCTCCATCATGTCTTATAAGTAGCTCTGTAGCCACATCTCCAAAGAGCTGCAGCATCTTTGCTCCATCCACTAGATTTCCTCCATAATGGGCATCAGATGAGCTCATCCTTACCCTTATCATTGCTTTTTCCATATTATCCCCCCATTGATAAATCTTATCAACATGCAATTTTTATTATATCATACAAAAGGATACTAAACCATATTGATGGCCATTTCAATTCTATACAAGGTCTCTTCTAAAATAGGACGAGGACAGCCTATATTAAATCTTTGGAAAGCTTTACCTTCTTCTCCAAACATCTGCCCTTCATTTAATGCCAGTTTGCATTTGTTTACAAAGAAATCCTTAAGCTCCCCAGGGTTCATTCCTAGCTCTGTACAATCAACCCATATCAAATAGGTGCCTTCTGGATTTATTGGTTTAAGCTTAGGAATTCTTTTTTTCATATAGTCTATGAAGAAGTCCCTGTTTGCCTCTAAGTATTCTAAAAGTTCATCAAGCCAGTCTTCCGAATATTCGTAGGCTGCAATTAAAGCTCTTTCTGCAAATATGTTGGGAGATGAAATGTGGTCCTTATTGATTTCCTTTCTAAATTTCATTCTCAACAATTCATTGGGTATTATGGCATTGGAAACTTGTAATCCAGCAAGATTAAATGTCTTAGATGGAGAAGTGAGTATTACACAGTTGTCCCTTATTTCAGGGGATAGGCTGGCTAGTACTGTATGTTCATAGCCTTTATAGACTATATCAAAATGGATTTCATCGGATACAATCAACACATTGTTTTTTAAACAGATTTCTGTTAGCCTCTTTAACTCCTCCTTAGTCCATACTCTGCCTACAGGATTGTGAGGACTGCATAACATTAGCATTTTAGCTCCATCTTTCACTTTTTCTTCTAAGTCCTCAAAGTCCATGTGGTATTTCCCATCCCTAAATACTAGAGGATTCTTAACTATTATCCTTTCATTATCTTCTATGACTTTATAGAAAGGATGATATACGGGAGTCTGGATTATTATTTTATCTCCTGGCTGAGTAAAAGCTCTTATAGCATAGCTTAAAGCTGTAACTACTGTTGGAGTAAAAGTAATCCATTCCTTCTCAATATGCCAATTATGCCTTTTCCCCATCCAACTGATAACTGCCTTATAATATTCATTGGAAGGGAAAGTATATCCAAATACTCCATGGTCAGCCCTTCTCCTTAAAGCCTCAATCACATAAGGTGGAGCTTGAAAGTCCATGTCTGCTACCCATAAAGGCAGTAAATCCTCTTTACCATATAGATTTTTGAGATTGTCCCATTTTACTGAATTGGTGTTGCGTCTATCTATTATACGGTCAAAATTGTACATTATCACACCTCCTATACACATTATCATTATATCATATGTATAGAAAAATAGGACAACATTGCTGTTGTCCTATTCCAATTCTATCTGTCCCATATTTAGTGCATAGTAGCGTCCACGCTGATTCATCAGATCTTGGTGGTCTCCTCTTTCTATTATCTGACCATTTTCCAGTACCATTATAGCATTAGCATCTCGAACGGTGGATAATCTGTGGGCAATAACAAAAGTGGTTCTTCCTTCCATCAGCTTATCCATGCCTTCTGCAATGAGCTTTTCTGTTCTGGTATCTATGGAAGATGTAGCTTCGTCCAGTATGAGTATGGTTGGATTTGCTACTGCTGCTCTAGCTATGGACAGAAGCTGTCTTTCCCCTTGGGATAAGTTTTGACCATCTGCTGTAAGCATAGTATTGTAGCCATCAGGTAAATTTGTGATAAAATAGTGGGCATTGGCAAGTTTAGCTGCCTCTACAACTTCCTCATCTGTAGCATCAAGCCTTCCATATCTTATATTGTCTGCAACTGTTCCTTCAAATAGATGAACATCTTGTAAAACTATGCTCATGGTGCTCCTTAAATCGAACTTGTTTATACGCCTTATGTCTATGCCGTCGTAGAGTATTTCACCTTCATCAATCTCATAAAATCTGTTTATAAGATTAGTTATGGTAGTCTTTCCAGCTCCAGTAGAGCCTACAAAAGCAATTTTTTGACCAGGTTTTGCATAGAGGTTTATATTTTTCAATACGGTCTTTCCTTTTGTATACCCAAAGTTTACATCTTTAAAAGTAATATGTCCTCTAAGAGGAACCATTTGGTACTCTCCATTTTCCATGGGAACTTTCCAGTAGGACTTTCCATCTTCATCCTGTACAAGTCTAACATCCCCTTCATCCACTTCCACTTCTTCATCTAGTATATTGAAAATCCTTTCCGCACCAGCTAAAGCTGCAAACAACGTATTAAGCTGGTTTGAAACTTCAGTAATAGGTCTGGATACGGTTCTTGTATACTGTAAGAAGGAAGCGATGTTACCTATAGTCATTCTGTTAGCTATTACTAAAAATGCTCCTAACATGGAAACCAAGGCATATAATACAAAGGATAGGTTTCCCATAACAGGTAGTAGCATTACTCCATAGGTGGATGCTCGGGTACTTGCCTTGCGAAGTTCTTCATTTTTAGTTAGGAAAGTTTTAATAGCCCTATCTTCATAGTTAAATACTTTGACTACCTTTTGTCCTGACATCATCTCTTCTATATATCCATTCATATCCGCAAGAGCTGCCTGTTGATTCCTAAAGCTGTTTGCAGACCTTTTCCCCACATATCTTATGGCACCAAACATGACAAGGAGCATCAATGCTACAACAAGAGTTAGCAGAGGACTCAAAAATAGCATAACGGCAAAGGTACCCACAACACTTATTATGGATATGATTACCTGTGAAACGCTCTGTTCAAGAGTCATATTCAACATATCCACGTCATTAGTAAAAGTAGACATTAACTCCCCATGGGAACGGGTGTCAAAAAAGGATATGGGCAGCTTTTCCATATGAGCAAACATATCTTCCCTAATTTTATGGATGGTTCTTTGAGCCAGCTTTGCCATGAACAAGCTTCCATAATATTGGAATACAGCAATAGCCACAACAAGTACTCCCATTATAATGAGATATCTTATAAACACATCCATCTTCAACTTAACTAAAGAATCTATAATAGGGCTTAACATAGCATTAGTTAATATCTGAGAAGCTGATGAAATTATGACAAATAGCACTCCTAAAAAGAACAATATCTTGTTAAACCTAAAATAGCTAAAAAGCCTTTTAATGGTCTTCATAGGGTTGCTAGGTCGAAGTCTCTTTAGTTTCTTTGGATCATTCATTGATTAATCACCCCTTTTTGCTGGGACTCATATATTTCTCTATATATTGGAGATGTGTTCATGAGAGTATCATGATCTCCTATGGATTCAATCCTTCCTTCATGCATTACTATAATCCTATCAGCATTCTGTATGGAGGAAATTCTCTGAGCAATTATTATCTTGGTTACTTCCCTAAGCTCTTCCTTAAAGGCCTTTTGAATTTTAGCATCTGTAGCCACGTCTACAGCACTAGTTGAATCGTCCAGTATTATTATCTTTGGGGATTTAACCAAGGCTCTTGCAATACAAAGTCTCTGTTTCTGTCCGCCAGAGAAATTGCTTCCGCCCTGTTCAACCCAGTGGTCCAATCCGTCTTCATATTTTGAAACGAACTCCCAAGCTTGTGCTTTCTTAAGGGCTTCAATTATTTCCTCATCAGTGGCATTTTCATTACCCCACTTCATGTTTTCACGCAATGTTCCTGAAAAAAGGGTGTTCTTCTGCAATACAAAGGCTACCTGATCTCTTAGGGCTACTAGATCATAATCCCTAACATCTCTTCCTCCAACTATCACAGCCCCTTCAGTTACATCATAAAGCCTTGGTATTAGCTGAACCAATGAGGTCTTAGATGAACCAGTTGAGCCTATAATTCCCAATGTTTCACCAGAATCCACGTGGAAGTTGATATCCTTTAAAACCTTCTCCCTACTGCCAGGATAGATGAAGCTCACATTTTCAAAGGTAATGGAGCCATCTTCTATCTCCTCTACAGCATTAATAGGTGATTTTATTTCTGATTCAGTGTTCAACACTTCCAAAATTCTTCCTCCAGAGGCTATACCTCTTAATAGCTGCATAAAGAACATGGAAATCAACATGAGGGATATTAAAACCTGAGTGATGTAAGTGATAAAGGATATCAATTCACCACTGCCCATATTCCCTACCATTAACTGTTTTCCACCAAACCACAATACAGCCATTATTGTAGAATATATAACTAAATTCAGTATTGGAAAGAGGAATATAACCGTTGAAACTGCACGTAAAGCAGTATCCCTTAAATTATCGTTTCTTTCTTTAAACTTTTCTTCTTCAAACTTTTGCCTGTTGAAGGATTTTACTACCCTAATGCCAGTTAAGTTCTCCTGTATAACTGCATTTACTCTATCAACTCTAGATTGGAGCTTTCTAAATAGAGGCCCTGCTTTTTTAATAATCATGATTATAGATAGTGCAGTAAGGGGTATGGCAACCATAAATACCCTAGCCAAAGAGGCATTTATGGTAAAGGACATTATTAAAGCCATAAGCATTAAAAAAGGAGCTCTTATTGCCAAACGCAAGCTCATCATTGCCACCTGACCAAGTATATTGCAGTCATTGGTAATCCTAGTTATAAGGGATGAAACGGTAAATTGGTCCAAATTTGTAAAAGAAAAGCTTTGGATTTTCTCAAAAGCTGCCTTTCTCACTTCAGCAGCAAAACCATAACCTGCTCTAGCACCAGTATGAGCACTTATTATACCAAAGGTCATGCCAAGTAGAGCAACTACCACCATTAATGATCCAGTTCTTAAAATATATCCAATATCCCTATTGGCTATACCTATATCCACTATTCGAGACATTAAATAGGGTTCAACTACATCAGCAACAACCTCTAAAATCATGAGTAAAGGACAAAGAATTGCGTATACTGTGTATTTTTTCATGTAGGATAAAAGTCTTCTCAAAGTATCCCTCCTGTTCTATAGCTCTAGTCATTTATATCAGACAATACTTGGTCCAAATTGCTATTTATCTTCATTAGAAATCCATGAATCATTTCCAATTCTTCCACATTAAATTCCTTAAACACATTTTGGATTATGTTATATAAATAATGTTTATAATCCTTTGCAATCTTTTTTCCTTTTTCCGTTACAACCAATCGATTACACCTTCCATCAGATTGGCACTGGACTTGTTCAATCAGTCCAAGCTTTAAAAGCCTCTTTACTGACATGCTCATAGCTCCCTCTGTAAATCTCATTTCCTTAGCCAATTCCTTTTGAGTAGTATCGGGCTTGTGCATTATGGTCATTAAAAGATGCAGCAAACCCAAGGTTAGCTCATAATCATCAACCTTTTTCTGCATGATATTTATTATTTTTTGATTGACCTCCTTAAACTGCATAACCAATTCCTTTTCAATCATATATATCCTCCAATACTTAAGTGCTAAAGTATTTTAAGCAATACTTTAATGCTAAACTATTTTTGTTCTATTGTCAATAAAATAGTTCTATAGTTTTTATCTTTTTTAGTATGCTTCTATTACAGCTAAACTTATTACATAAATAAAGCAATAAACTCTATAATTTCCAAATAGTGAAAAGGGGAGGCTTATGGATTTTGCAAGATTTCTATACAGAAATTTCAGTATATTAAAAATATTTCTTCATATTTCATATAATTTTCACTTTAATATCATAGAATATTTTAAATAAGAAATATATAAAACTAACTATTTGTTAAATTTCGATTATTTATGACATACTACTTGAAAAATTTTGCTATTTATTTTAAAATGAATTTCTGATATAATATCATACAATATATACACTTTTCATAATTTTCAACATATTGTTAACAAATTAGCAAGGAGGTGCTTGTATGAAAAAGATTTCACTAACAACCAAAATCTTTTTAGGATTATTTCTTGGCATCATAGTAGGTCTATTACTAACCAACAATAAAGATATTGCTACTACCTATATCAAACCCTTTGGTACCCTATTCTTAAACCTAATAAAGATGATCATAGTTCCATTAGTATTCTCTTCACTAATAGTTGGAACAGCCAGCGTTGGAGATATCAAGAGCTTAGGAAGAATAGGCGGAAAAACTATGGGCTATTATCTTATCACAACAGCTTTTGCAGTTATTCTAGGACTTATATTAGGAAATGTTTTAGTACCTGGACAAGGGCTTTCTATTCCAGTTAATGTGGAAACTACAGCTCAAGAAGCTCCATCTATAATTGATACTCTGCTAAACGTTATTCCTAGCAATCCACTAAAAGGCCTTGTAGAAGGGAATATGCTACAGATAATTGTATTTGCCATATTCTTAGGCATAGGAGCTACTGCTGTAACAGAAGAGTTAGGTAAACCTTTCATAAACTTCTTCAACTCATTGGCTGAAATAATGTACAAGATAACAGAACTTGTAATGAAATTTGCTCCTATTGGTGTATTCGGATTGATAACACCAGTTGTAGCTGAAAATGGACCTTCAGTATTACTTCCATTGATTAAAGTAATAGCAGCAGTATATTTAGGATGTGTACTCCATGCAGCATTAGTTTACAGTTCTCTTCTAAAAGCATTGGCAAAATTCAGCCCAATAAAGTTCTTCAAGGGAATAGCTGGTCCAGCTATAACCGCTTATAGTACCAGCAGCAGTTCAGGAACACTACCTGTTACCATGAAAGCTGCCAAGGAGAACTTGGGTGTGTCTGATAAGATAGCAAGCTTCGTGCTACCTCTAGGAGCAACGGTAAATATGGACGGTACCGCCCTATACCAAGGGGTATGTGCACTATTCATTGCCCAAGTATACGGTTTGAATTTAACAATAGGACAAATGATTACAATAGTATTGACAGCTACATTAGCTTCCATAGGAACTGCTGGAGTTCCTGGCGCTGGAATGATAATGCTAACCATTGTTTTGGAATCAGTAGGTCTTCCTTTAGAAGGAATAGCTTTAATAGCAGGAATAGACAGAGTGTTGGATATGGCAAGAACATGTATTAACGTAGTAGGAGACTTATCTGCTGCAGTAGTAGTAGCAAAATCTGAAGGAGAACTTTTAGAAGTTAGTGAAGTAGCAAAAGAATGATAAAAAGCAGAGGTAAACACCTCTGCTTTTATTTTGTCTCAACTTCCATAGCTATTATATCTTCTCCCATTATCTCCAGATTTACAAAATCACCTAATCTTAATCCGTATATGTCAATTAATTTGCCACCTAAAGTAATGGATACATCCTCTGAAAGAAAATAGCTAACCTTTGTTTCATCTTCCCTCTCTATCACAATTGCAGGCCTTTGTGCAATTAATATGGCTTCTATAAAACCTCTATCCTCTACTAAACCGTCATCCTCAACAACAATTACTGAAATTCCCTTTATTTCATTATAGGCCTCTGAAAGCATCTTTGCTAAAACTGCTCTTGTTATAGGCTCATTAGGTTCAAAGTTTCCCTTTCCATCGCCTTTTTGGTCCAGCACACCCTTGTGAATTAAAAAATCTATGTAAGCCATGGCATCCTTAGGAATCTCCGAAGCATCGTTGTATAAAAATACAAAAACTTTTCCAGCCTCTTTTTCCTTCATTCCCATGGCTTTTGCTATATATACAGATACTTCAGTTTTAGTTGCCTTTTTACTATCATTCCCAATAGCTAGGATTTCATCTTCTTCAATCAAGTTATTATCTAATGCTATGGCTACTATATCCTTTTCCTCGTTGCTTAGATTATACTCATCCAATTCATCTTCATATTTTACTCTCAATAAGCTTATATAGCTATGTGAAACTTCAAATAGTCTTGTAATATAGGATAGCACATCAATAGTATCTAATGTCTCTTCTGGCCTAAAGGTGTTGTCCTCATAGACATCCATTAGTCCTAAATCTACAACTTTATTGATGTAATTATATGCCCAGTGGTTGCTATCCAAATCCACAAAGGAATCTTCTGCAAAAACCGAGCTATTTGTAAACAGTAAAAATAATATGGCAAGGAATGATATAGCCCTCTTTACCATAGCACCAACACCCCTGTTTTATTCTTTGCTATATTATTCTACATTAATTAATAAATTCCTTCATTTTTATCTCTTTGCTTTTTTACAAGCAGCCACAAAGCTTTCAAATAATGGATGAGCCTTAGTTGGCCTTGATTTGAATTCAGGATGGAATTGGGATGCTACAAACCAAGGATGATCCTTT